>Ga0335073_10006085_pt1 | contig 16951 bp, 21 predicted proteins | sample Lox_Sample_22_FD_207093 | JGI IMG/M metagenome (GOLD analysis project Ga0335073, IMG submission 207093) | Soil microbial communities from Loxahatchee National Wildlife Refuge, Florida, United States - Lox_Sample_2.2 | ecosystem: Environmental > Terrestrial > Soil > Wetlands | place: USA... | reverse complement strand
CCTGACACTGCGCAGTACACCGTCGGTTGTTTTCATCATGTGAGAGGGGCTAACATGAGAAGAAAGACAAGGAATCAGACCGCTTTGCTCTATAGTTAGCTTATGCGTGTTCAATTTGTTACGCTGACCGCACTTGGACGAGAAATCTCCTGACATTGATCAAGATGAATAGTTTTTGCAGGTGAAGAACCCCGTCAGGAACACTCGTTTTAGAAATCGGTATATTAGGCACAATAAAGGATTGTGCTTTCTTCTTAACCCGCATGACTTTTAAGGCTGTAGTAGACCAGGGGGAACTTGTGGCCGTGGAAGATCCGATCTGATCAGTCGATCAACCTAACCTGCGTTGACAGATTGACAATCCAAAGTTTCTATTCTAATCTTGACTGGTTGGGCAGGATGGTGTAGTGGTAGCATACGTAGTTCGGGCTTGTTCTAACAAGTGCAATTGAAGCTCTACGTGGTCTCGAGTTCGATCCTCGATCCCGCCCGCCTTTTTGGCCTCATCGCCACGCAGAGTTTCTCGGAAGAATCGTTTAGGAGGGACCAATGCGCCAATAGACCAAACCGGAATGACATAAGGTTTTGTCGTTTACACCAAGGAAGTACTACAAAAACCCTCAGGCGGCAAAAGAGAATTGAGGGGTCGTAGATCTTGATCTTCAAGATGGTGATGTCGCTGGACATCACCAACCATCGACCCGAACTACATATGCTACCACTACACCATCCTCCCACAATTAGTCTGGATTGAAATAGAGAATTTCCCCACATCAACGTGGAGACCGATCTGTACGCCACATCAGATTGCTTATTTGTTCGATCTGCCGCTTAAAATCTGTGCACTGTGACGGACAAAATGTAAAATGACAGAAACTCGTTGAAATGACAAAACTCGTTTAATAATCTTAATCGCAAACCTGACTGCCTATTTGAAAGCAACTTGTACCGTGACTTGTCCTCGTGATTTGCGATGGATGCGACGAGTGTTCCAGGGCGACCGGCGCAGCGCAATGCGTCAGGCTCAGCCGACGAATTCCGAAGGGATCTGTAGCCTGCTGCTTGTAGGAGCTGAAGTGGGTGTACCGTGGGGTGGGGGTGGATGATTTTGGTGGCGGTCAGAGTGGGATCGGGGAGATTCGCAGGCTTCTGTAAGCTGTGGTTGACATCACTGGCAAATGAAATAAATAAGATTTCCGGTCATCCACAAAAATTATTAAAAAAGCTCAACACCTACATCCTCTACACCGACGACACAACCTCATCGTCAATCCCATCAATTCCCTATCGCAATCCACTCTATCTCCTTTTAAAATCAATTCGCTTCACAGCTGCTCTATTCAGGATGACTATCAATGTCGGAATCAATGGATTCGGCCGTATCGGACGTATTGTAAGTGACCCTCCCAACAAAAATAACGATCATGCTACCCCTTTTCTTTCTCTTTTGCGACGCTAACTTTTGTGATAGGTCTTCAGGAACGCTTTGAAGAACCCTGATGTTGAAATCAAGGCAATCAATGATCCCTTCATTGATCTCGACTACATGTATCTTCCCTATCGATGTTGACGTGCTAACGTGATAACAGGGTTTACATGTTCAAATATGATTCTACTCACGGACGTTTCAAGGGCGATGTTCACACTGAAGGCGGAAAATTGGTCATTGACGGACATCATATCGACGTCTATGGTGAAAGAGATCCTGCCAATATCCCCTGGGGCAAGAGTGGTGCCGAGGTATCTTCCCCTAGAAACGGACGCTAACAAATAGTACATTGTGGAATCCACCGGTGTCTTCACTACTACCGAAAAAGCCTCTGCTCATCTCAAGGGAGGTGCCAAGAAAGTCATCATTTCTGCTCCTTCCAATGATGCACCCATGTTCGTCTGTGGAGTCAATCTCGATGCTTACAAACCCGAATACAAAGTCATCTCCAACGCCTCTTGCACCACAAACTGTCTCGCTCCTCTCGCAAAGGTACTCTTCCCCACCAATTCAACTAACATTGCAGGTTATAAACGACAAATACGGAATCCTCGAAGGCTTGATGACGACTGTCCACGCCACAACCGCAACCCAAAAAACCGTCGACGGACCCTCCAACAAAGACTGGCGCGGTGGTCGTGCAGCAGCCTCCAACATCATCCCCTCCTCCACAGGAGCCGCCAAAGCAGTAGGAAAAGTGATTCCCTCTCTCAACGGGAAATTGACAGGAATGTCCATGCGTGTTCCCACAACCGATGTTTCCGTCGTCGATCTCACTGTGCGTCTTGAGAAACCTGCCTCCTACGCCGATATCAAGAAAACCATGAAAGAAGCTTCGGAGGGAGAATTGAAGGGAATTCTCGGATATACTGAAGATGCCGTTGTCAGTACTGATTTTGTTGGTGCTGAGGAAAGTAGTATTTTTGATGCTGCTGCTGGAATCGAGTTGAATCCAAATTTCGTCAAGTTGGTTAGTTGGTATGATAATGAATGGGGATATAGTGCTCGTGTTGTGGATTTGTTGGTTTATATTGCTAAGAAGGATCAGGAACTTGGTAAGTAGACCTTGTTCCTTTGTGATGGCAGAGCCTTTGCTCTGTGTCGAGTTTAGTTTTTTTTTTTGAAGAGGTCAAGTTGGGATGGTCCTTCGTTTTCGTCTTTTCGAAAATCTTTTGTCATCTCGTTATTGCCTTTTATCTAGTTACAACATCAGATGAATCAAATGGTATGGTTATAGATTTATAAACTTGTCCAATTGATTGTTTGATACAATTCTTTCCCAAATAATATTACTTACACGAACCACAATTCCAACTCCAATTTCTATCTTTCAATCTTCACAACACTGGCAACAACAACCCCTTCAAGAAAGGATTATTGTTCCTCAGCATCTTGCTCAGCAACTAACTTTGCAGAATCTTTACACCACAACCAAACTGTTTTTCTCTGTTTATCAGCCCTCACAAGCGCCAATCTAACTTTCTCCAAACACCTAATAAATTCTTGACTTCTTTCCAAAGCTGCTTGAACCATTCTTCGCACTTCAGACGCTTCAAGGATAGAAATCCCAAAATCATCTGGTGTTGTCGTGGGAATGGATTGTACTAGGGCGGATGGCCATTGAAACGGGTTATCGCTGGTGCGGGGACGTGGGTTCGCGGCGGCTGTTTGCAGGCGAGTTGTTGGACGAGTGGCTATTGTTGGACTTGGTGAACGGGAGGGAGTCACATTGGTGCTTGCATGGGCAGTTCCATTGGTAGGTTGATTTTCAGCGGGAGGATTAGGTTGATCTGCAGGTTGAATTGTTGACTCGGTAGGTTCTTGATTTTCAGGTGCACCGGTAATAGGTTCTGCAGTACCATTTGTTTGAACTCCATTTGTATCGTGTTTGTGATCTTGGCCGTTTGGGTTTGTGGAGGCTTCCGGCTCGGGATCCTTTGAAGTTTCATCGACATCCATAATATCAACATCTTTGTCCGAGTCGGTGTCTTCGGGAGGTTGTATAGATACAGCCTGAGGAGAAATATCATCTTGTTCCGCAAAAATATTTTCATCTCCTAATAACACGCTCAATAGTCTTCTCAATTTCGTCATATGAGCTTGTTCAGCACGAATTGACTCTAAGGCTTGTTCCGCCAAAACGCGAATCTTGTTACTTTTGAATATCCGTGAAAGAGCAGGATGCGTGACCAACTCAGACGGATGACTTGAAGGGATTAATAATTCTACAATTAGTATAAGAGCGATTAGGATAGCACCTTTCAAATTTACTTGACTGTAAGGCCATTCATCGTCAACAAGTTCTCGTTCGGGATCTTCGTCTTCTGCTTCTTCCTCATCATCCTCTTCATGGTGAGTTTTCCGACGTCGTTTGGGATTTTGATCGATAACTGTACGTAATTTACCACCATAGTCAACTATCTACAAACGTTAGTAGTGTAAAGGCTAAGGAGAGAATACCGCTCCATCGACCATGAGTCCGTATTCACCCACTAATCTACCGCGATGGACAAACCGTGCATGCCGCTTCAGTTTCTTTCCTCTATTTGTAGGAGCTTCTCCAATTGAAGATTCATCTGAATCCGAAGCTACAAGGGTGAGTAACTGTCAAGACAGGATGCGTACCATCTTCCGGCTCTTCGAGTTTGCGTTTAAGATTACTGCACTGTTAAAGGATGATGAGAAGAGAGTCTTACAATATTGCTTCGAGAGTCTGGTCATCTGTTGTGCTCTGTACCATGATTGACAGACGATGACCGCACTCACAGAATAGTTCGCGAGTCAAGCAGAGGACTGTGTTCGATTAGCTACTTGTCGAAGGCTGAAATCAAAAAAGCAAAGAATCCGGGCAGCGTGAATGATGGATGTTGATCCACCTGCCAATTTTTTGTGTGTCGCTCTTTGGAGCGGTTGACCAATCAGACGACGGCAAACTACCGCCGAGGAGATTTGCTATTGAAGCCCAGGCAGGGGCTAGATTGCCTGTGATTGTCTTCGGATTAATGCAATTTTCTGAATCTTGTTTGAGACTAAACCCCCTAGAAATTAGAGAGGCGCTATCTATGTTGTTAATACATAGTCAAGATTCAAAACTACGAATGATATTTACTTCCTTCCCAGCTGTCCAGAATTGCCTAACGTGATTTTGCCAGCATCTTTCACACGGTTCTGTACATATTCCCGTAGTAACACCCTTGCACGAATTCTCCTTCCTCTATTACTACTTGCGTTTCAAGACCCCGATAGCAGTTTTCAATCCGTCTTATCAGACGATCCGGAGAACTTGCTCACAGCTTTCCCATGAATGTCGGTTCGCGATCTTTTCCAGTTTCCTTAGGCCGTGCTTTGAGTAAAGCTAACATCTCCCTTGAAGTAGATCTATCCAAATCATCTCGATTCGACACCAATCCTTCGATGAACCTACAAAAGTAAGTGATACATCCACAAGGGAATTACCAAGTCGGCGTATCCCAATACTCAGCCATCAATTGATCCACATTCGCCGAAAACGTAGTTCGATCAGATAACAGAATAGCCAACAATCCCATCTCCAATACCCTGAAGTAATCCTGCACAACACTAGTCTCCATAAATTGGCGAAAGAAGTCGTATGCCGTCTTCACATCGCTCCGAATTTGGCCAATTGCGGCTGGCATCTTAAATTTTGTTTGTTTGTTCTTGCCAGAGGCTCCCATGTATGAAACAAGATACTGAACAAGCATATCTTCGATCAACGTTTCAAAGAGATATTCATTCATATGCGCTTTACAGTCACCCACATAATCGTTCAAAGTGGCAAAAATGCGAGCAACATCGTTTCCTCCATACCATGACGAAGTAAATATAGATGAGAGAGCAGGCTTTAAATCGTTGAAGATGATTTGTAGGATAATCGAGATGCAGAATTTGGCCAGATCCAGAAAACCTTCAGTGCACCGACCAAATCCATTCGTGATCTTTGCCTTATACTTGCTTGAGACGAGTGGTTCGGTCCGACCGATAATTGCTTCGGTATAGTCAGCGCACAGGATCTGGTCGTTTGCAAGGGCAATGGTGTAATATAACAAGCCATCGGGAACGGACTCTGGCGCTTCGAAAAGTTGTTTGTTGAGCTCAGATTGTAGTACTTCCGTCCACATAGTTTGTCGATTTTGTATAACACGGACACATTCATCCACAACTGCGACTAGAACACGTCCTTGTCCACTGTCTGCGGCAACATCGATTTGTTGGCTTATCATTTGAAACATAATTGACGCTCCGCCTGTAACGTACTTTCCTTGCTCATCTTCATCTGGTGATGACGTCCTCTCCGTGAAATCCTTCTTCTCTGTGTTATTCAGATTGTCCATCCATTCTTCGACTTTGCGAATAATAATGTGCATATACTCGTCAATCAAGACAGTTTCTTTGCCATCCAACAACGGTGGTACTAATTTTGACTCTGGAATGTTGAATTCCCGATTCAACGTCGATTTGTACATCTTAATCCATTCGAGAATCTTAAGAATTGTGGCAGCATCCGGAGCACTCGCCACAATATTCTTAACCGTATCATACACTCGTTGATGAGTATGTTTGAGATAGACCTCCAAAATCTTCCATTTAGGCGGCATCAACGGGACAACTTCATCCTGCACTAGTCTCAAATCATCGTATATCCAATCGAGATTCTCCAACATGGCGGTATAATCCTCTCCATATCTCTCGACATGCGCTTCGAATTGCTCTTGAACCGATTGGTCTATCTTCTCCTCAAATCTCTGATAATACATGCGTAACGTCCTTGGAGAGCCCCGGATAGATCGAAACTTATCTGCCAAGTCTTGATAATGAGATTTCGCTTCTTGTACGGCCACCGATTTCTCATCTAGTCGTTCTTCCAATTCGATTATTTTAGCTAGCTTGACGACGAGAGTAGGATTGTTGCAACGTGTGATATCAAGAAAGTTGGCAGCGAGATCCCAGAAACAAGTTTCGAAGATGTCATTTACTTTCTCCAGGCGTTCAAAGTATCGTTTGAGAGTTCGTTTGACGTCTTCATTATTTCGGCCCTGATACATGGCTTGATCGCGGAACTCGTTCATCTGACTTAGTTCGCAGTGGATTACAAGGAGGTTTGGCATGGGATTGCGTAGATCTATCCATATTAGCGGAATAGAAGAGAATAACATAAGAGAGGACGTACCTGGATTGCGTAGACCGTCTTCTTGCATGAGTATTTCAACATGTTCCAGACGATTGTGAAGACTCTTGAAGTTCTCCACCATCACCTGAGTAGCTGCGAAATTCGAATGTACTCTCGATACCTACCGTTAACTTCAACTTGGACCAGCTTGAAGTATACCTTATTAATCATGGGAAACTCCTTGACCATCGTCTGAGATTGTCCAAACAACTTGTCAATCTACAATCAAAACAAGTAAAGCCAAGAAAAACCTTGGTCATCTCCTCACGGACGCCATTAACATCTTTCTGTCCTAAATTCAATGACTGTAGACCATCCTCTGTAATCCCAATCTGTGCACGAATGCCAGCTTTCAACTGTGCATCGACGGATGCTTTCTCACGTATGAACCGTGTTCTGAATGATTCTATCTTGCTTAGATCCTAAGTTGTTAGTGTCCGTGTCATTGGAAAAGTAGGTACATCAGGACTCTTGAAAAGTTCAGCTATCCGCTGCGCAGCTGCCTGCTTTGCACTGCCTTCTTCCATGACGCCGGGATTACCCCGGTAAAGAGGAAATCACTAGAGAGACTCGCTAACGAGTAACAGTATGGTCCACTGGAAATGAGGGTGTGTTGAATTTGGATGTAGAACAAGGATGGCGTTAAATATTAGTCTCCAACAGCAAGAGCGCAGAGATCGTCTCGCGAATGTCGTGTCAAAGTGGATTGATGAAGCAGAAATGTCGATCCACACTTCGGTCAAACTTGATCGTCGAAACCATCGTGTGAAACGAAACACCAATCTGCGTTAACGTTGTTAGGATGTGCTTCCTTCATCTTTCATGATAATATTTCATGCCAAAACGAGTTTTTGTAACTGTTGGCTCGACGGAGTTTCCTCAGCTCATAAAAGCGCTCTTAACTCCTAAGACGCTGGGAACTTTGACGGCACTGGGATACACAGACCTCTGTGTACAATATGGAACGAACAAGCAACTATTTGAACACGGCATTGAGGCTTGCCATATTTCGGGACTGTCAATTACAGGATTTGATTATTCTCCTTCCATAGACGACGAAATGAAACAGGCTGATCTCATTATCTCGCATGCTGGTAACCTTTCTCGCGGAAGGGTTTGACACCAAAGGTTCTGGCTCTCTTCTAGAAGCACTGCATTTACAGAAACCCGTTATTGCTGTTCCAAACGAGAGTTTGATGGACAATCATCAAGTGGAAGTAGCAAAAGCGTTATCGGATGAAGGTTACTTGTTGCATTCGACTGCATGGTATGTATCTATTACTACTTTCAAGTAATAAATTTTCAGCGATTTGCCGGATTGTTTGAGACTGCTTGAGGAGAAGAAGTCGGGATTTCGTCAATTCGCTGAGTCTGGGAGTAAACGGTTCCTGCAAATAATGGATGCAGAGCTTGGCTTGAGGGTGTAAGTGAGGGATACCAAGTAAGATAATGAGATGGGTTATTTGGAGGGAGAAAAGACGTAGGTTTTAAGGCAGATACTAGGTTTAACTGGATATAGAGCTACTAGCGACTTGTGTGTAGGTTTGTGTATGAAAAGGTTTGAAATCTGAGCTCGAGTTGTTGAGATGTGGCAATTGGATCTTCAAGAACAGAAATTACTAGTCGAACTAAATCTGCATAAATTCGTTTTCGCATTTTTCTGTTCTGTACCACAACTTTTGCCATCAAGGCTCTTTACCCTTCACAGCCATGCCTCCAAAGGCAGCTCCTCAACCGATCCAACAGCCTCAAGTTCTACAAGACACATTAGGGATGAATCCGGAATACCTCCTTCCCCACCAACGAGACCAATACCGAAAAGCATTCCAAACAATGAACGACCTGCAATCCCGAAAGGCTAAGGACCCGGACAACGCAGTTCTTGATAACGCCATAACTGAAGCTCGCAAACAACTCAGCACCCTAGCTCAACAAGCGTCAAACCAACAAAAAGTCTTTCCAACACCAGAACTCTTCAAAGCCTTTGCCACTAAGGCCCACCAATTCGCAACACAACGGAGTCAAAATCCAGCTGCAGTGTCAGCAGCAGTCTCGTCTCCCGATCATATTAGGAAATTGCAGCTTAAGGCATTGCAATTTTCAAATAGATTAGCGGAGATTGAGAATACATTGGGAGGACCAGCAGACTTGAGTGAAGATACGAAGAACAACTTACGATCTGAGTATCAAAATATCTATTCACAACAGGAGATTGCAAGGGAGATTTTGAGATTGGCTGCTGTACAGATGCAAAGTAGAGTTGCACAAGCATCGGGGAATACTGCTGGAGGACAGACGGAAACTACCAATACACAGGCGCAAGCACCTGCTCCTAGCCAACAACCTGCTACTCCTCCAATTTCTCAACCTGCTACTCCTCGAAATATTGCATCACTACCAGCTACTGCACAAGCTTTACCTACCCCAACTCAGTCCATGGGCTCCATCCCGCGTCCGTCAGTGATAACGGGGAATCAACCTGTTCGACCGACCTTGTCGGGTGGCTTCTCAGTTGGTAATCCCCTCTTGGGAACAAGCACCCCAGTCAGTCTTCCAAATGCCTTTCAACTAGCTCAAGATGGAGAAACAAGATTACTCTCAAAACGAAAACTACAAGATCTCGCTCGTTCAATCGATCCAGATGAACGACTAGAACCGGATGTGGAAGATGTATACTCCTCTATCCAAATAAAGATTGACAATAGTTGTTGATGGAGGTTGCCGATGAGTTCATTGAATCGGTCTTACAACAATCATGTAAAATTGCAAAACATCGCAAAGGACAAATGCTCGAAGTACGAGACGTCCAACTCCATCTGGAACGAAACTGGAACATCCGAATCCCAGGCTACACAAGCGAAGAAGTTCGAAACGTCAAAAAATATAATCCTACTCCTGCACACGCAGCAAAACTCGGAGCTGTAAATCAAGCAAAAGCAATGACCAAAGACACACAGTGATTTTCCAACAAGAATGGCGTTATTAGTTTGTAATGGGATAGTTTTGAAATTTGGGTCATTGTAGAACAAAGTCTTACGTCGTTGGGAAGGAGGAGTTCTAGTTAGGTGCTTGATTCCTTCCATATATGTACTATAATAGCAAAAAACCCAAATTACAACCATGACGCATTTTTCCACAAAATGATGCCTATCCACGACCCGTTAAAACACCCGCGATATTCAGTTCTCTGCCTGTGGCTGTTGGTGCAGTGTTGTTCCAACTCAAATATTGATGATCACCCAATTTTCTAGCATGTCAGTTGAGCAATTGCGATCTTGAAGGTTACCGTGGTTTGATAAGATGACGAGCAGTGAAGATTGCTCCGAGAAGAATACATAATCCAGCGACGACTAGATAGGCAATTCCCAAGAAATTGTTTTGACCTCCTATGACAGTACGAGTTGAAAGGACCATGGTCTTAGTTCCGCCATATTCAGTAACAGGGAAATCTAATCATTAATCAACAGCTGGAGCAGCGACAGTACTGAGATCAATATTAACTTGATAGGTTCCAGCTTGCATGGTTGCGGTGGAATTTCGAAGAGCGAGTTTTGAGAAGGTTGGGAGACCCGCAGTTCTCATCCAGACTTGCAATTCATAGAATGTTGAGAGATTAGGAATTGGATTTTCGTCGGTATATCCATTGGGATAACGGAGGACCCAATTTGGAGGAGGCTCAACTTGATCGTTTGTATATGTCGTTTGACCAAACCTAACTTGATCGGAACTCCAAGCGATATCCTGAGTAGTCATTTCATACGTTTCATTTGGAGCCGCAGAATCATCCACATTCAACAATACCGGAGCATGAAAGGTATCTAAGTCAGTCATGAACCTCGAAGCGTAACTACCATTGAAAAGCGAATTTGCAATCAATCCACAAGGATAATACGGTTTCCCATTGGGAGCAACTGTGAGCGGAGTGCAAGTCCCATCGCTGTTAAGTTGGGCTGCAGTCTTATTCTGTCCCTGTAATTGTCCTTCATCAACACTCTTTACATATCGTCTGTGATTTTGATAAAAATTGGTAAGGCGATAGTACAACATGACCGGAGGAGTGAAATCGGTCGGCAAAGTGAATCGAATTTGACACACATCTTGTTCAAGGTTGAAAAAACTATTATTCGTTCGAATAATCATCCATTCCGGAGCAGTGGCTCCGGTCGTATTTGATGATGAGAAAGCTGTTGAAACAAGGTTACTTGGAATGGTAGTGAAATTGTCGGAATTGGCGGTTTGCGCACAATGTGTATAATCAATACTGATTTCTTGGACCTAACCATTGTCAGCCTTCTCTGTTGAAGAAAGGAAGGTGAATTAATACTTTTGAGGAAGCGTATAATAGGAGGCCGCCCAGAGGTCCGAAGATTATTCCAACAGCGAAGAATAGAGGGAGGACGGTTTTAGGAGTGAGGATTGGGGCATAAGCTAAGAGACGTTGTTGTCGGAATGCTGTGTTGGGAGGTTTTCTCGACTTGGGCTTCTTGTCCTTCTTGTCTGTCTCCTCGCTGTTATCGTCGTCCATACGACGACTGTTGTGTCCAAAGACCATGGCCGCGAATCACCGACTGAGATATGATACAACACCCGACGTAAAAGAGAATGAATTCAAGAAGACAGGAGGGTAGAGAGTGACAAGGTAGGAGGGAGGAGGAATGAAAAAGTCGGCAAAGGAGTAGTTGTTAACACCGGATACCGGACTTTAATGGGTGAAGCAGAGCCTCGCGCTAAGTATTTTTAGAGTACGTGGGTTAGGGTTGATTCTCCGAGCTTCACCCTTTGATTATTTAACTACATTTCTCCATACAAGCACACCCCTGGGACCCCAATCTCAAGCTAGCGCCAAAAGAGACAGATAAAAAAACAAGCCCGAAACTCCCGAAAATACCAATCCCAAGCTAATGCCAAAAACTGAAATAGAAAGCAACCCAATTACACTTCAAATACCGTCTTCAAATGCTCGTACCGTGCGCGGTCCTGATCTGACACACTCGGTCGGACAGTCTCCAGCGCTTGCTTGAAATGAGCCATACTGACCTTGATTCCATCAGCCTCAGCAACAGGATCTCCATGTTCTTTAGCCACAAGCATTTCATTCAAAGCGGCAATGGCAGCCTGTCGAACAACAAATGAAAGATCAGCACCACTGAAATTTCGAGCAGAATTGTCAAAGGCAATCTCCTTGAGATCGACATCTGCCGCTAATGGTGTATTCTTCGTGAGCGTTTGGAGAATCTCAAGACGTCCTTCTGAAGTGGGTAATCCTACAAAGAGAGGATGATCAAGACGTCCAGGACGGATCATGGCGGGATCAATAATATCGGGTCTGTTAGTTGCTCCGATGACATAGACTCCTTTTCTGTCAACCACACCATCGAGTTCTGTGAGTAGAGCATTGACAACTCTGGATGATGCCTCGGACTATGATCAGATTCATTAGCTCAAGAAGTTGATTACCATAGCATCATCTCTCCTCTTTGGTACTAATGCATCCAACTCATCGAAAAATATGATACAGGGTGCAGAGGCTCTTGCACGCTGAAATACCTGTCGCACAGCGCGTTCAGACTCACCGAGATACTGCCTATTAATTCATTTCCCTAACGGGAGACAAGTGCAGCCTACCTTGTTCAATAACTCGGGTCCTTTGACAGAGATAAAGTTGGCACGACTTTGATTTGCAACAGCTTTAGCAAGTAAAGTCTTTCCACAGCCAGGAGGTCCCCAAAGTAATACTCCACTCGGGGCTGTAATACCGACAGATGAATATCTTTCCGGATCTTGAATTTGTTCCACAATTGCAAGTTGTAATGCCCGGCGTAATTCTGATAACGCACCTATATTGTCCCAAGTGACATCCGGAACAGTAGCAAAACCCTCGCGTTTGGCAGAAGGTTGTATCCGTGGTAAAGCAGCAAGGAAATCTTCTTGCGTAATGTATATGGATTGCTCTTCGTCGGTGGTCATTGGAGGTGGTGGGTTCTTCCTTGTTTGACTTATCCATGCTTCTACGACGGCAATGGAGAGGGACGGCAGTTGCTCTGTTGATGGATGTGGTTGATCTGTATCCATTTCATCATCTAGCTGCCTTGCGATCTCATCAATTTTGGAGATTCGTCGGACGGTGACAACACCAGCGGTGGTGGCGAGAGCCTGTAAATCTGCTCCCACGAAACCTGGAGTCATTTTCGCGAGTAAACCAAAATCAAGGTCCGGGGCAGTCTTCATTTGTCTGCATATTATCCGCAATATACTATTGAGCGTTAGATTCCTCATGGAGTTGGACATACCTTTCTCTCGCCTTGTCATCTGGAACATTCATACAGATTTCTCGATCGAACCTCCCGGCTCTTCGAAGTGCTGGATCGAGAGTCTCCGGTCGATTTGTAGCACCAATTACTATGACGACTTTACCATCTGTCTTGTCGAGAGACAAATCTAACTTGTTTAGTTTGCAGCGACGAAATCAGGTTACCATCCATGCAGGTTGACAATTGTGCAACCATTCTCCTCTCCATGTCACGTTGAGCATTTTCTCTTCTCTGAGTAATAACGTCAATTTCGTCGATGAATATAAGACATGGGGCATTTGATTTTGCTTCTTCGAAAACGTCTCGAATTTTCTTCTCTGATTCACCTGATACTCCAGACACGATTGCCGTCGCAGACAATGAGATGAAAGGTAAGCCCAGTTCCTTGTACATTAGTCAGTTGGAAATATGTTTTTGTACCCCAGCCAGCGCATTTGCAAGAAGAGTCTTCCCGCATCCCGGTGGACCATATAATAGCACTCCACTGAGATTAGTAAGGAGGTATAAAATCTGATTACCGAGGCGGTCTAATTCCAGTCTGTACGTAAACATCTGGGCGTAACAATGGATAAGCAATGTACTCCATCAAATCGTGCGACAGCGGACCTTCAATTCCACCCACATCCTTAAGGGAGACATTCGTTGGAGCTGACCAATCGTTTTGGATATCTATGATGTCAGCCCAAAACAATTAAAGTCATACTTTTCCGTCGTTTAGGAAGAAGTGTCGTTGAAGATGCTTTTCGTTTGACATTACTTTCAACAGGCAGCGATGCAGTCTGAGAATCTCCATTGGCTTCATTCCGGGGAGTTTGATTTCCCGATGGCACAAGAGACTGATTTGACTTCCATTGGCTTGTTACAAACTCGTTCATGAAATTTGAATCCTAAAACGTTAGACTTCTGCTATCCTTGTAATATACCTTTACTTCTCCATCTTCTGTGTTGCTCAAGATTTCTTCGTCTGAGTCAAGAACAACGATTTCCGAGCGAACGACAGCAAGAGCACGACTTATCGAGGCCTCCAAAGCTACCTTCTTGAGTCTTCTTAGCTGGACATCTCGTTCCTGAAGAACATGATATAGTTCAGAAACTGCGAGCGGTCGTGAAGAGTCTGCTTGAGAGTGTGTCACTGCTCGGACATGATCGAGAACCTTTGAATCTAGATTGAAAGAAAGCGACGGTCGATTACGAGACCCTGGTTGTCCTCCACGAAATGGCATCTCTAAAAGCAAATCGAAGCAAAGGAAAACAGCAGTCGGCGATGTGCGAATAACAAACTGAAAGAAATAGCAAGGAACGGCAATTTTTTTTTTGTCTGCTTGATTGATTGATCGACATCCCAAAACACACGAAAACCCCTTTCAAGCTTCTGCGGTCAAACCTAAACCCGAAAATGCTGAACCGCCCAAAGTCAGGAACGCCTTCAGTGAGTCGATAATATTCGGAATCAAGTCTAAAAGCATGAATTGAATTTCAATTTACAATTTATCGGTTACTTCACCGCTTTGCTCGGGTTTCCAGTTTTCGTCCTCATCTCCTTTACATCTCTGCTATCTTCGCCTGCTATCTATCAATTTCATTGCGGCGGCTTCGGTATCTGGAGATGTTCAGCTCTTTCCTTTGTTTCCTCCTCAGACTTTTTATTCGCCTCCTCCTCGAATCTTTTCCTGATAATTTCCTTATCCTCATCAGTCAATGCATCGTAATATTTCTGAGTATCAACTCCATGAAGCGTATGATTCGTGAAATTGAAAATGGGAAAAACAGCTATAACTATTAGCTCATGCAACCAAAAGGTCTTGAAGGGGACATACGGAATTTTAGTTGTGCATAACGGGATTGACCAGCTGCGATCCGTTGATGATGTTCATCCATTGAAGAACGTCCGTATAAAGGTTCTCCAGCACGCAATTTAGCAACCATTTCCTCCATATCCCTTTTGACTTCTCGTGAATTCTCGGTCCATCCCCAGAATCGTTCTAGTTATTAGTATCGAAAGAAATGAGATAATACTGCAACTATTTTGGTAGGCTACAAAAAAACCATTGATGAATCCTATTGCGGTAGTAAGTCGCCAATACCTTGCGCCAATTAAAGGAGTTCCGAAGGGTCGAGGCACAGGAGCGATTAACACTGACGGGAGTTAGACAACTTTTTATATGAGATAGATACTCAATGAACTGAAAAAGAGGGGAACCCCAACTGTGAATCCAGCAATCGTAGCATAATCGACAGGTCTCATATATCCTACTACTCGTTTGAAATGTGGATCCACATCGATGGTCTACGGTGTCAGCGACATTGCGAAAGAAAGTGAAGCCGACTGACCTCATATGGAGTATAATCAAATTTTTGGATTTCAACGTGACCTGATGCATTGATATCGTTTCTCTCTGTCTCAGGCCATTTCGGCCATTTGAACCCCTTTGGCGGCTCCGAGGAAGAAGAGGAGTCCGATTGTCCAGACATCTTGGATTGAGGGAACGATCTTGATGATGACTCCTGATGATGAATAGAACTCCCGACCTCCGAAGACTACGGAAATTGTCCTACAGCGATTGATTCTTGAACTGCTGTTGGACAATTGATGGACGGAGGTTGGTGTCCGTAGCTGTTGTCAGTCGAGCGAGACTTGGGGTTGACAAGCAATATTTCCACCGTGATCGCGTGATTCGATTTTCTCGGCTCACCGCGTTGTAGTCGAATCCTTGGCTTCGACGTTCGAGGATTTCTCTGACTTCAGAGGCTTTTCGAGAGGCTTTTCTTTTGTGACACGGATCGTCATCCTTGAATAAACTTCATCTACAGGCACTAACCAAGCACCGCCCCTCATCGCCATTCTCCAACAACCACCTCAGACTGTGCCTTGGCTTATTTCTCTTTTCATAAGAATCTTTTTCCTTCCTCATCACCAAGTTCTCTACACTTACGACACCAGACATCACAATGTCCAAACGAAAACAAGGCCCTGAAGCCAAAGACTCGATTGTTGTCGAAGCAAATGGATCCCCCGCTCAGCTCTCTCCTAGCACAGCAGACCCCGCAGAAGCCAAACGTCTTCTCGCGTACATCCATGACGACCGTCACTTCTCCCTTCTCAGGTACCTCTTCTTCCCCCACAAACACGTGGAGAATGCACGGACGCGAATGTTGATGATAGAAATCTACATATGGCAGATTTTGTAACCATGTTGAATGGATTCTGTGGAATCATGTCTATCTTCAATTGTTTGGGATATAGCCTCTCCCGTCCATTTGACGAGACATATCTATGGAAAGCTCTCGCTTTTCTACCTGCTGGGTTACTGGCTGATTTCTTTGATGGCAAGGTTGCTAGGTGGAGAGGAAAGTCTTCGTTACTAGGCCAAGAATTAGATTCTCTTGCTGATCTTGTACTTCCCTTCCCAATGTTCCTAGTTATGATATTGTGGAGTGCTAATACCGTTGGATAGGTATCGTTTGGAGTAGCGCCCTCAGCAATCGCATACACATTAGGTTTCCGAACACCTATAGACACTCTAATTCTTTCCTTCTTCCTGCTTTCCGGATTATCGCGTCTAGCTCGCTTCAACGTCACAGCAGCATCCCTACCCAAAGACGCAAGTGGAAAAGCCAAATACTTTGAAGGCTTTCCCATCCCAACTACCCTCGCTCTCGATACCATGATGGCAGTGTGGGTATGGAACGGCTGGTATGATGGCAAAAACGGACTTCCGTTTGGTGTACTTGCAGAGGGCAAAGCATGGAGTGTTCATGTTGCTTCACTTTTGTTTTTATTATGGGGCTGTGCGATGGTGAGTAAAAGTTTGAGGGTGCCAAAGTTGTAGGGAGGGTTTAGCAGAGTACTCTGGGTTTTCTTGAGATGGATATCATTGACGAGGGAGTTGCACATTACAGTTATTGCTGGAGAAATTAGCAGCATCGATTCAAAGCTATTGGCTTTACAATGGTCAACGATGC
>Ga0335073_10006083_pt1 | contig 16952 bp, 17 predicted proteins | sample Lox_Sample_22_FD_207093 | JGI IMG/M metagenome (GOLD analysis project Ga0335073, IMG submission 207093) | Soil microbial communities from Loxahatchee National Wildlife Refuge, Florida, United States - Lox_Sample_2.2 | ecosystem: Environmental > Terrestrial > Soil > Wetlands | place: USA... | reverse complement strand
CGTTCTTCGTCGCGTTCGGCGTGCTCGCGTACGTCCTCCTGTACCTCGTCGGCTGACCATGCCGCTGACGCCCTGGTCGCTTGACCCGTCGCTGATATACGTCGGGCTGGCGGCCGGGCTTTACGTGCTCGGCAGCCGAGGGCGGGATCGGCCGCGGCCACTGCAGGCGCTCGCGTTCGCGGCGAGCCTGCTGACGATTGTGATCGCGCTTGACTCGCCGATCGACTACTACGCCGACCAGTTGTTCTGGGTCCACATGCTGCAGCACGTCCTGCTACTCACGGTGGCCCCGCCGCTTCTGCTGCTCGGGCGGCCGTGGCCGCGAATGTGGCGCGCGCTCCCGCTCGAGCCTCGGACGAAGCTCGCGCGGACGATGGCGCGTTCGCCCTGGGCGGCGCCGGTGCGCGCGCTCGCGCGGCCGCTCCCGGCTTGGATCCTGTTCAACGCCACGATCGTCGTCTGGCATATCCCCGGCGCATACGACGCCACCCTTACCAATGGTGCGGTCCACGCGTTGGAGCACGCGATGTTCTTCTTCACCGGGCTCCTGTTCTGGGCGCGCGTGATCGATCCGGGACCGCTGCGCCCGCGGCTGGTCTGGCCGGCGCGGATCGCCTATACGGGCAGCGCGATGGTCGTGAGCTGGTTGCTGGCGATCACGCTGGTCATCGTGCAACACCCGATCTACGGCTACTACGCGGCGCTCCAGACCCGGCCCGGCGGGATCAGTGCGCTGACCGATCAGCAGCTCGCAGCGGGCATGATGTGGGTTCCCGGGTCGATCGCCTACACGATCACGTTCATCATCGGCTTCTATCGGTGGCTCGAGCCGGAGAGCTCGCCAACCCCATCGCCGGCGGCGTTCACGACCTGAGGAGGAAACAGACTTGCCATTCGTTCCGACTGCAACCTTCCTCGCCGGCTCGCTGCTCACGGTGCTGCTGCCGATAGCGCTCCTGATCGCGCTCGTGGTGTGGTACTGGCGGTTCTCCTCCCGCGTGCCCGAGACGACCGAAGGGCCCGGCACGGCGGCTGCAGCGCCCGGGGCGCCGGCTGCGGCGAATCCGGGGCCCAGCGTGACCGAGAGCCTCCCGCCAGAGCCCGGAGCTTGATGCGGGCGGGCGAGGGCACCGTGCGGCCATCGCGGGCCGCGACGCCGCGCCCCGCATGGATCGCCGTGTGCCTGTTCGTCGCCGTGATCTTGGGCCTGGGTGTGGGATTCGGCGTTCACCGGCTAACAGCTCGAACGGCCGCCGCGCCCGCGACGGTGTCCACCCGCTTCGGGATGCACGGCGAGGCGGCCTGGGCCGCGGGGACACAACCCGCGCCGATGATCGACACGCTTCGCGACCAGACCGGACGGCTGTTCTCGCTGGCCTCGCTTCGCGGTCGATCCGTCGCAATCGTGTTCTTCGACTCCCACTGCAAACAGGAGTGCCCGCTCGAGGGGCGTGCGCTGGCAGCGGCCGAGCAATCGCTCCCGCCCGCTCAGCGGCCCGTGCTGGTGGCAGTCAGCGTCAACCCGCTCGATACGCCGGCCAGCGCCGCGAGCGCCGCGAAGGCGTGGGGACTCGCCTCCTTTGCGCCCTGGCACTGGCTGATGGGAACGCGCAAGCAACTGGCGCCCGTGTGGGCGGCGTACCGCATCTACGTCTCGCCCCATCCCGTGGACGGTGACATCGAGCACACCGAGGCGGTCTATCTCGTCGACCGGCGCGGCTACATGCGGTCGGGCTACCAGTATCCGTTCCTGTCCCGCTTCGTGACCAGCGACCTACATACGATGGCCACGGGTAGGGGAGTCTGAGGGTGGCAGTCGGCGACTTCGTGACGCTGCCCGCTCCGGTGGCGGTACGCGTTGGCCACCCGAGCGCTACGTGGCGCGACTACGTGACCCTGACCAAGCCCCGGATCATGTCGTTGCTGGTTCTTACCGCCGTGTGTGCGATGGTGGCCGCTGCCGGCGGCGCCCCCGCACCGGTGCCGCTCGCTGCGCTGGTCATCGGGGGCGCGTTGGCGTGCGGCGGCGCGAGCGCGCTGAATCACGTGATCGACCGCGACATCGACCGCCTGATGGGGCCGCGCACCGCGTCGCGTCCGGTGGCGGCCGGGCGCATCTCTCCGGCGCGCGCCACCGCGTTCGGTCTCGTGCTGTCGGCGCTCGCGTTCGGCGTGCTAGCCACGTTCGCAAACCCGCTGGCCGCCGCGCTGTCGCTCGGCGGCGGTGCGTTCTACGTCGTCGTCTACACGTGCTGGCTGAAGCGAAGCACCGCCCAGAACATCGTGATCGGTGGCGCCGCCGGCGCGATTCCGCCGCTGGCGGGCTGGGCGGCCGCGCACGGCAGCCTTGGACTCGGGGCCGGCTTCCTGTTCCTGATCGTGCTGTTGTGGACGCCGCCGCACTTCTGGGCGCTGGCGTTGCTCCTCGCCCGTCACTACGCCGCGGCGGAGGTGCCGATGATGCCGGTGGTGCGGGGTCCGCAAGCCACCGCACGGCTGGTGCTCTGGTACTCGATCGTACTGCTGGCGGTCACGCTGGTGCCGGGAGCGATCGGCACCTTCGGGCTCTTGTACCTCGCCGGCGCTGCGATCTTGGGGGGAGCGTTTTGCCTGCTCGCATGGCGGCTGTGGCGCGACAGCTCGCCGGCGCGCGCCGCCCTCCTGTTCCATTACTCACTGCTTTATCTCGCGCTGCTGTTCGTCGCCGTCGCGATCGATGCGGCGGTGCGCTGAAGCCGGCGGCACTCGAGAAGACGGCCGAAGGGGCCGCGCCAGTCAGCGCGGCCCGCGAGTGGCCGGGTAACAGATGGGGATCGTTGGGCGTGTTCTGGTGGCCGAGAGCAACCGCCGCGTGCGGCAGGCGATCGCGGCGTACGTGCGAGGGGACGGATTCCAGGTCTTGGAAGCGTCCAACGGCCTCGAGGCCCTGCTCGTGTTGCGCCGCGGGACTGTCGACATCGCGCTGGTCGACGCGATGCTTCCCGAGATCGACGGCCTCGAGCTGGTGCGCCGCGTACGGCGCGAGTCGACGGTACCGATCATCATGCTGACCGCCAGCCGAGATGAGGCGGCGCGCATCGCGGAGCTCGAGGCGGGCGCCGACGACTATGTAGTCGAGCCGCTCTCGATGCCTGAGGTGACCGCCCGTATGCGCGCGCAGCTGCGCCGTGCCCGGGGCTTCGAGACCGAGCCGACGATCCTTCGCACCGGGGAGCTGGAACTAGACCTCGACGCGTGGCGCTGTTCCGCGGGCGGCCGTGAAGTGGAGCTGACCCGACGCGAGTTCGACCTGCTCAGTGCGCTGCTCCGCTATCCCGGCCGCATCCACACCCGCGAGCAGCTGCTCGAGCTCGTCTGGGGGACAGATGCGATCAGCCCGAAGACCGTAGACGTCCACGTGGCCGCGCTACGGCGCAAGCTCGGCTCCGCGATCACCATCGCCACCTTGCGCGGGCTGGGCTACCGGCTCGATCCCGCCGCGCCGCCGGCGTTGTCGCAGCAACGCACTGGCGGTGGCGTGGGCGAGCCCGCCTGACCCGCTCCTACGTTGCTCTTAGACAACTCCGACGTTCGGCTTGCGCGCCGCGGGAAGGCTCGGGGTGCTCCCTTAACCCGAGCAACGAAAAGAGGTGTCGGCGAATGCCGGCCATCATGATCATCCTGAACATCGTTTTCATTACGGGCATTGTGGTCGCGATCGTCGGCCTCTGTGCCTGGGGAACCATCTCCGACCGCCCGTTTGCGGCAGATCTCACAGAGCGCGCCAACGCGCGGGCGCAGCGCCGGCCGGCTTACGAACGCCGTCGCCTCTCGCGCGAGCAGTCCGGTTATCGCGGGCCGCTCCGGCGGGCACTCGACGCCGGCGCGTAGCCTCAGCCCCCGAGCGCGTACGTCCCGATATCGCCGTCGAGCGAACCTTGGGACTCGTACTGCCCGGTGTGAACCCCGACGATCTTGCCCGTCGGGCTGAAGAAGATCGTGGTACCCCGCAACGATCTGATTCTGGCGGCGAGCGCCGGCTCGCCACCGAGCAACTGGTTGGCGTCAGCGTGGATGCTCGCCAACGCCGGCGGTGATCCGGCGAGGTCCGCCTGAACGGCTGATGCGTTCGGCGGTCCGTTCGGCGCCTTGGCAAGAGCATCGCGAACCTGCTTCTCGAGCGCGCCGCGGCCAAGCCAGCCAGACGTCGAGACGTCGTAGTACCACAGCACCCGGCCGGTCGCCGAGATGAGCACGAACCACGGCTCGTCCTGCACCCCGTAGCCGTCCGCCACCCGGCCGCTCTGGTCGATTGCCACCCGGTATTTGAGGGGGACGGACAGCATGTGAAGGAATGACGGCAGCGCGCTGGTCGATGGCTCGACGGTCGCTTCGTCGACGGCGGTGAGTGCCGGCAACCGCTCGCGTGCGGCGTAGGTCTCGTACGAGTTCAGCGCGTCAAGGGCTGCGGAGAGGTTCGTCACCTCCTGATCCCACGTGGCGAAGAACAGGTACAGGCGCGGCGCGTTCTCCGGACCGAGCGCGATCCGCTCCCCGCCCGATTCGGGCACCACCGTGCGCACGGATGGAGCGACGCCGGAGATCTCGGCGTATGAGAGGCGCGAGCGCACACGCGGATGGTCCGGCAGCAGACGCGAGGCCTCCTGAGCGAGGATCTGTCCCAGCTGGCCGACGGCGGCGTACGACTGCTGCGTGAGGTACAGCCTCGCGAGTCTCCCCTGCGGATCGATCATGAACAGGGCGGGGGTGTGGTCGATCTGTCCCTGCTCGATCGCCACCCCGATGTTGTACGCCTTCCAGACCTGCTTGAGCTCGGAGGGCGAACCGGTGAGGAAGTGCCACAGGTGAACCATGCCGTGCACCTGGGAGTACGAGCGCACGTCCGCCACCGAGGTGGCGGTCGGGTTGGCGTCGATGCCCAGTAGCTGCACGTGATCGGCGGCGGACCCGAGCATCGCGCGCGCGTCGACCATCGCCGTGGTGGTGAGCGGGCAGATCGTCGTGCACTCCGAGTCGTTGAAGGCCATGATCACGACCTTGCCGCGGAACGACCGCAGCGACACCTGCCGGTCGAACTGATGGGTGAGCGTGAAACTGGGCGCGACCGCCGACAGGTGAGTGCCCGGATCGAGATAGGGGTTGCTGGGCGCCCGTGCCTCAAGTTTCGCAACGTTCCCATCGGTGTGTCAGGCGACCTTGCTCGGCACACGCCTGGACGTCAGAAGGTTAGAGCCACGCGCTCATGGCCGTCGGCGTCAGTGTTGGACGCCGCTCGGTGGCAGAGTCAGCCGACCTCGGCGACTGGACGTTCGTCGTGCGGAAGGGTCCGCTCGATGTCGTCCAGCGTCGGGGTCCGTCCGCGCAGGGGCCGGTCCGCCGCGTGGGGGCTGATCGCGGCGCGGATCAGGTCGAGCTGCCTCGTGACGATCGCGGGTTCGGAGCTGGCGAACGCGCTGGCGGCCTCGAACACGCCCTTGAGCAGCAGCAACACGTCCATCGCCCCGATGTCGGCGCGGACGGCGCCCGCCTCCTGGGCGCGCGTCAACAGCCCGTCGACCCCGGCGACGATCTCGGCGTGGGCGGCGCGGATCTCCTCGTTGGCCAGGAACGTCTCGCCCACCGCGTCGAACAGGCAGCGGTCGAGTTGCTGGCGCCCCACGAGCTCCTCGAGAAAGCCGAACAGCGCCTCACCGGCGTCCGGAGCGTCGAGCAGCGTTCGCGTGTAGTCCGTGGCCTCCTGCATCCGCTCGATCACGATCGCCGCGACCAGGTCCTGCTTGGTCGGGAAGTTGCGGAACAGCGTGCCGCGGCCGACGCCCGCCCGTTCGGCGATCTCGGCGACGCCGACGTCGAGCCCGCGCTCCCTGAGCAGCGCCGCGGCGGCATCCAACAAGCGCCGGCGGTTTCGCTCGGCATCGGCACGTAGGGCCCTCTCCCCGGGCATCGTCGTTCACATTCTCCTACGCGGCCACGGCGGAAGGCGCCAGCTCGAGGTCGATGCTCTCCAGATCGCGGCGTCGCACCGTTGTCGCGAGGATCACGGCGCCGGCGGCAAGCATGATCGCGGCCGCGATGAACGCGACATGATAGCCCGACACCTTGGCGGCGTTCGTCGCGGCCGTCGACACGCTCCCGTGGAGATCATTGAGGACGCTGCTGGTCTTGCTGGCCGCGAGCGTCGAAAGGATCGCCAGGCCGAGCGATCCGCCGACCTGCTGGGCAGTGTTGAACAGGCCGGAGGCGAGGCCGGCGTCGTTCTTGTCGACGCCGCCGGTCGCCATCAGCGTGATCGGCACGAACACCAGCCCCATCCCGATGCTCATCGGCAGCAGGCCGGGTAGCAGATTCGCGGCATACGTGCCGTGCACCGGCACCTGGGACAGCACCACCATGCCGATCGTGGCCAGCACGATGCCGAATACCGCCACGTTACGGACGCCGGCCCGCTTGACCAGCGGCTGGGCCATGCCCGCGCCGACGACAATGCCGCCCGTCACCGGCAGGAACGCCAGGCCGGCATGCAAGGGGCTGTAACCGAGGATCTCCTGGACGTACAGCGAGGCGAAGAAGAACATCCCGAACAGCCCCGAGGCGACCAGTAGCAGCACGATGTCGGCGACCGTCAGCGTCTTTACGCGGAAGATGCTGAGACGAACTAGAGGCGCGACGCTACGGCGCTCGATCGCGACGAACGCGGCCAGGAGCACGAGCGCGAGCGCGATCAGCCCGATCGTGCGTCCCGACCCCCATCCGAACGCCTGTGCCTTGACGATCGCGTACACGAGCACGATCAGGCCGGCGGTGACCGTGACGGCGCCGGCGAGGTCGAAGGTGCGGTGCTTGAGGTCCGCGCGGGATTCGGGGACGTAGCGCAGGGTCGCGAGGACGGTCACGACGCCCACCGGAACGTTCACGATGAAGATCCACTGCCACGACGCGAGCTGTGTGAGCGCGCCGCCCAGGACGAGTCCAACCGCGCCACCGCCGGCGGCGATCGCGCTCCATACGCCGAGCGCCTTGGTGCGCTCGCTGTTGTCCGTGAAGGTCGTGGTGATGATCGACAGCGCGGCGGGGGAGAGGAGCGCGCCACCGAGGCCCTGGAGCCCGCGGCCGACGATCAGCATCCCCGACGACTGCGCCAGCCCGTTGAGCAGCGACGCACCGGCGAACAGCGCGGTCCCGATCAGGAACAGGCGCTTGCGGCCCAGCAGGTCGCCGGCGCGCCCGCCGAGCAGCAGGAATCCGCCGAAGACCAGCGTGTAAGCGTTGACGACCCATTGCAGGCTCGAGGGCGAGAACTGCAGACCCCTCTGGATCGAGGGCAGCGCCACGTTGACCACGGTGGCGTCGAGCACGACCATGAACTGCGCGAGGCAGGCGATCACGAGGACAAGCCAGCGGTTTGAGCCTTGCGTTTCGTGCGCTTGCGCTTCCACGATGGACGCCTCGGTCCGGGCGGGGCTCTCGGTCTGGTCCGGGAGCTGAAGCTCGGTCAGATCCGGGGGCCCGTTGGAGCGACCGGCGGACGCGGTCTCGGTCATTGGCTGACTCCCTGTCGGCTTGGTAACCTGGACTGCACGGTCCGCTTAGGCTAGCACAAGCGGACCAAGCGGTCCGCTTGCGGGCCGCTTTGGGTGACCAGGAGGGGGGATCTCTCTCTTACACAAGGCCTACGTCGGGCTGACGCTGGTCTTTCGTGCGGTGGCGAAGATGAACTCATCTGAAGCCGCCACCGGTACGAAAGAGAGACCCAATGACCTCCGCCCTCATCGTGTTCTTGAACGTGTTCTTCATCGCCTTCGTCCTCGTCGCGGTCGTCGGACTGCTGGCCTGGGGGATCTTCTCCGACCGCAAGAAGCCGACGGCGTCGATCAGCGATCGGCGGCCGCGCCTGCGGACCGCGTCGCCGCGCCGCGCTCCGCACCGGACGGCGCCGGCGCGCCGTCAGCCGCGCCGCGCCCTCGACCTCGGCGCATAAGCACTTCTGCAGGCGGTCGTTTCGGTCAGGGCCGCCGCGCCCTCGGGCGCGGCGGCCCTTTTCCGTGGCCGGACGGCGACCTGCTTAACGCGACAAACGACGGTACGCGGCTCGACCGTGACGTGATCCGCTTGCCCCAACGCCTGACACGGCACGGTCCTCACGACTCGCGTGAATTGTCATGTTTCGCAGGTTCCCGGACCGGCCGCCGCCGTCGGCGTCCGGCAGGACGCCAAACCTGGCAACGCGGTGGTGAGCTTTGCTGCGTTTTACATGGAATTAGAGCGGCGTCGCGGCCCCGTGCGATGTCGATCCTGCGGACCCGCGAGCGCGCCACCGCGCCACCGCGCGACGCAGCCGCGTCGATCGCCGACTCCCCGCTACCATCACTGCCGTTCGGAACTAACGATTGAGAACGAGAAGGACTCCGCCGACCGAAGGGCGGGGTGGAAGGGAACTGAATATGAGTGACGCCGTTACGCGCGTGTCCGTCGAGATCGAGGGTAGGGAGATCTCGTTCGAGACCGGCAAGCTGGCCAAGCAGGCCTCCGGCGCCGTAGTCGTCCGTGCGGGCGACACCATGGTCCTCTGTACCGCCACCGCGGGCAATCTCCGCGACGTGGATTTTCTGCCGCTCACCGTCGACGTCGAGGAGCGGATGTATGCAGCCGGGAAGATCCCGGGAAGCTTCTTCAAGCGCGAAGGCCGCGCCGGCGAGAAGGCGACGCTGACCGCGCGCCTGATCGACCGTCCGATTCGCCCCCTGTTCCCCAAGGGGTGGCGGTATGAGACTCAGCTGGTCGCGCTCCCCATCAGCGTCGATCACGTCAACCCATACGACGTACTTGCGATGAACGGCGCCTCGGCCGCGCTGATGGTCTCCGACATCCCGTTCCCGACGCCCGTCGGCGCGGTGCGGATCGGCAAGGTCGACGGCAACTTCGTCGTGAACCCCAACGAGGAGGACCTGGTCGACAACACCGACCTCGACCTGATCGTGGCCGGTACCGACGAGGCGATCCTGATGGTCGAGGCCGGCGCCAACGAGATCCCGGAAGCCGAGATCCTCGACGCGCTCGACATCGCCCACGGCGAGATCAAGAAGCTCTGCGCGCTCCAGCGCGAGCTCGCCGAGAAGGCCGGCAAGGAGAAGATCGTCGTCGAGGTGCCCGAGGTGCACGAGGACCTCTACGAGCAGATCAAGGCCTCGCACGGCGCCGCACTCGAGGCCGCCACTCAGGTGGAGGAGAAGCTCGAGCGCCAGAACGCGTGCAAGGCGGTCGAGGAGCAGGTGATCGAGCAGTACGCCGGCGATCCCGAGGCCGCGACCTATGCCGAGTACCGCGACAACGCCCAGCGCGCCTTCGACACGCTTGAGAAGACGCTGATCCGCGAGCGGATCGCGGTGCAGAAGAAGCGTCCCGACGGCCGCACCTCCGACGAGATCCGTCCGATCTCGATCGAGGTGGGCGTGAGCCCCCGGGCGCACGGATCCGCTCTCTTCACACGAGGCCAGACCCAGGCCCTCAGCGTGGTCGCACTCGGCACCACCCGCGAGGAGATGCGGCTCGACACGCTCGGGCTGGAGACCGCCAAGCGCTACTTCCACCACTACAACTTCCCCGGCTTCTCGGTCGGCGAGGCCGGCCCGATGCGCGGCCCCAAGCGGCGTGACATCGGCCACGGCGCGCTCGCGGAGCGCGCGCTGGTCCCGATGATCCCGAGCCAGGAGGAGTTCCCGTACACGATCCGCGTCGTGTCGGACATCCTCGAGTCGAACGGCTCGAGCTCGATGGCGTCCGTGTGCGGCTCATCGCTCAGCCTCATGGACGCCGGCGTGCCCCTCCCAAGGCCGGTCGCCGGTATCGCGATGGGCCTGATCAAGGAGGGTGACGACTACATCATCCTCACCGACATCGCCGGCGTCGAGGACCACCTCGGCGACATGGACTTCAAGGTCGCCGGCACCGACCGCGGCATCACCGCGCTCCAGATGGACATCAAGATCACCGGTGTGACGTTCGAGATCATGCGCGACGCGCTGACCCAGGCGAAGTCCGCCCGGACGTTCATCCTCGGCGAGATGGCGGAGGTCATCGATTCGCCTCGCGGAGAGCTGTCGAAGTTCGCCCCCCGGATCTCGAGCATCCAGATCGACCCCGAGAAGATCGGGCTGCTCATCGGCAAGGGCGGCGAGACGATCCGCGCGCTCCAGGAGGAGTTCGAGGCTCAGATCGACGTCAACGACGAGGGCCAGGTGCTGGTGTATGCCGCCAGCGGCGAGCAGGGCGACGCGCTCGTCGACCGGATCCGGTCGATGACCAAGGAGGTCGAGGTCGGAGACGAGTTCACCGGCAAGGTGGTCAAGACGACCGCGTTCGGCGCGTTCGTCGAGCTCGCCAAGGGCACCGACGGGCTGCTCCACATCTCCAACATCGCCCCCGGCCGCAGGATCGCCAGTGTCGAGGAGGTCCTCAACAAGGGCGACGAGGTCGACGTGCGGGTGGTCGAGGTCGATCGCGAGCGCGGGCGCATCGGCCTGCGGCTGGCCGACGATCCGGACATCGTCGGCAAGAGCATCGAGGAGCTGGCCGCGGTCGGCACCGGCGACAGCGGACCGCCTCGCCGGGACCGCGGCGACCGGCCCGGGCGCGACGGTCGTGGTCGCGGCCGCGACCGTGACCGTGACCGTGACCGGCCGCGCGACCGCGACCGTGACGGTGACCGTGGCCGCGTGCGCGACCGCGATCCCGACCGCAGCTAAGCCACACGTGCTCCAGCAGCACAAGCTGACCACGCTCGATTCGGGCGTACGGGTCGTGACCGAGGCGATGCCCTCGGTCCGATCCGTCTCGGTCGGATTCTGGATCGGTACCGGCTCGCGCAGCGAGGACGACCACCACGCCGGGCTGTCACACCTGCTCGAGCATCTCCTGTTCAAGGGCACCGAGAAGTACGGCTCGCTCGAGATCGACCAGATCTTCGACGGGATGGGGGCCGAGCTCAACGCTGGCACCGGCAAGGAGACGACCTCGGTCTATGCGCGCGTCATCGACGACCACGTGCCTGAGGCCTTCGACGTGATGGCCGACATGGTGTTCCGTCCGACGCTCAAGGACATCGATTCCGAGCGCGCGGTGATCCTCGAGGAGATCGCGATGTACGAGGACGACCCGCAAGAGAAGGTCTTCGACCTGCTCGGCGAGGCCGTCTTCGGAGACCATCCCCTCGGGCGCGCGATCATCGGCCGGGCGTCGGTGATCGCGGACACGCCGCCCGATCAGATCGCCCGTTTCCACGCCGAACGTTACGGCCCCGAGAACGTCGTGATCGCGGCGGCCGGCGCGGTCGACCACGACCAGTTCGTCGAGCTGGCGGCCCGGGCGATCGCCGACAGGATGCCCGGCCGGGCACCGACGGCGTCACGCGCCCCGGCACCGGGTGCGCCGCGTCGGCGCTTCGAGCGCAAGGACACCGAGCAGTACCACGTTTGCCTCGGCGGTACCGGCCTCGCGCGCCACGACGAGCGCCGGTTCGCGTTGCGCGTGCTGGACAACGTGTTCGGCGGCACCTCGTCGTCGCGGCTTTTCCAGGAGATCCGCGAGAAGCGAGGCCTGGCGTACGCGGTGTACTCGTTCTCGAGCGCCTATAAGGACACGGGCCAGGTCGGGCTGTACATCGGCACCCGGCCCGACAACCTCACCGAGGGCCTCGCCGTGGTCGGAGGCGAGCTTGCCCGGCTGCGCGAAGAGCCGGCGACCGCCGACGAGCTCGAGCGGGCAAAGGAGAACCTCAAGGGCCGTGTCGTGCTCGCGCTCGAGTCGACCGGCGCCCGTATGAACCGCCTCGGCTCGGAGATCCTGGCGGGGATGCCGCTGCTGTCGCTTGACGAGACCGTCGAGCGGATCGACGCGGTCACGCTCGAGGATCTGGGCGGACTCGTCGATGAGCTGTGGTCTCCCGACCGGCTGTCCGCGGCCGGGATCGGGCCCGACGCGGAGCGCTTCGACGAAGCGCTGGCCGCGATCGAGCCGGCCCTCGTGGAGACTCGCTAGTTGGCTTCGATTGAGGTCGCGGTCGCGGGTGCTGCGGGCCGGATGGGGCAAACGGTCTGCAAGGCGGTCGAGTCCGCGCCCGACATGGAGTTGACCGGGCGCGCGGACCCGGCGCTGGACACGCCGCTGTCCGCGGTCCTCAAGGACGCCGACGTGCTGGTGGACTTCACGATCCCGACGAGCGCCGTCGCGAATGCGCGCGAGGCCGTCGAGGCCGGGGTCCACGTCGTGATCGGGACCACCGGCTTCGACCCGCACGAGCTGGACGATCTCAGCAGCGCGAAGGCCAACGTGTTCATCGCCCCGAACTTCGCGATCGGTGCGGTGCTGATGATGCAGTTCGCCGTGCAGGCGGCCAGGCACATGGCGAGCGCCGAGATCATCGAGCTTCACCACAACACGAAGGTCGACGCGCCGAGCGGCACGGCCGCCCGAACCGCGAGGCTGATGGCCGAGGCGTCCGAATCGGGCAACACGCCGCCGATCCACTCCGTCCGCCTTCCGGGGCTCGTCGCCCACCAGGAGGTGATCCTCGGGGACGTCGGCCAGACGCTGACGATTCGCCACGACTCGACCGACCGCGAATCGTTCATGCCCGGCGTGCTGCTCGCGGTGCGCAAGGTCGGCGATCTGACCGAGTCGCCGACGGTCGGCCTCGAGCGCCTGCTCGGCCTGGTCGGCTAGCGACAAACCCGAGTTAGTCGACAGTCAGGGCGCCGCCCGCGCTCGAGCGCGCCGAAACTCGCGCCATAGCCGAGTGAATAGACATTCACCCAGGCGAGGCGGGTCGAGTGTCGAGTTTCTCGGGGTTTCCCACTAGCCGGACCCGCGGCTCGGGCCCGCGAGCACGGCCTGCACGACCGCGTAGTACCAGTCCGCGACTTCGTCCCTGGTTACCCCGGGGTGGTCAAGCCACCAGTTCGCGAGCGACTCGCCGGCGCCGACGAGCGCGTGCGCGATCGCATCCGACGCCGGCGGTGGATACCCCGGCCATGAGCGGGCGCCGGCCTCGATCATGACGCGGATCGCGTCGGCGATCTGCTCGCGGAGGGCGGCGACATTCTCGGCGAATGGGCGAGTCGAGCCCACCTCGCCGAACAACACCTTCCAGCCGTCGCGGTGTTCCTGCACGAACGTCAGGAACTCGGTGATCCGCGAGCGCAGCAGCGCGCTCGCGGAATCGTCCCGCGCCCGTGCCCCGACGAGCCGCTCCAGCAGCTGCGCGCCGGCGCGTTTGATGTAGGCGAGGTACAGCCCCTCCTTGGACCTGAAGTACGCGTACAGCATCGGCTTGGAAACGCCGGCGGAGTCGGCGATCTCGTCCATCGATGCGGAGTGGTAGCCGGCGCGGGCGAACACGCCGCCGGCGACGTCGAGGATCTGCTGCTCGCGCCGCTCCCGCGGCATCCCGCGCGTCCCGGCCTTTCGGCGCGTCCCCGATCGCGACGTCGCTGCTGTTGTCCCGGAATTTTGTGGCGGCAAGGGTTAGGAAGGTAGTGATCTGGATATTACTCACGAGTAGATGCCCGAAAAAGGCGCCCCCCCAAACGTCCATCCGATTCAGCGGCGAGTGCTCAAGGCGCTCGAGTCGCTGAGCTCGCCGCTCCTGCCCGACGACTACCTCGAGCTGGTCAACCCGCTGTGGTCGACCCGCGAGCTCAGAGGCCGGATCGAGCAGATCAAACCCGAGACCGCGCATGCGGTGACGGTGCTGATCAAGCCGGGCTACCGGTGGCCGGGTCACAAGCCCGGTCAGTACGTCCGGATCGGGATTGACATCGACGGCGTCCGGCACTGGCGCGCGTACTCGCTGACGTCCGATCCGCATCGCGAGGACGGCCTGATCAGTATCACGCCCAAGCGCGTCGACGCGGGCAAGGTCTCGCCGTACCTGGTCGGCGGCGCGAAGCGCGGCATGATCGTCTCGCTGTCGAAGATCGAGGGCGAGTTCGTGCTCCCCGATCCGGTGCCGCCCAAGCTGCTGTTCATCAGCGCCGGCAGCGGGATCACGCCGATCATGAGCATGCTGCGCAGCCTCGAGCACCAGGACGCGCTCGACGACGTCCTGCTCATCCACTCGGCCCGCGAGCTCGACCAGGTGATCTTCGGGGACGACCTCCGGCAACTCGCCGCCCGGCACGAGCGGTTTCACCTCCATGAGCAGCTCACGCTGGAGAACGGGCGGATGCGGCCCGGGGACCTCGACCGTCTGTGCCCGGACTGGCGCGAGCGCGAGGCGTACATCTCGGGCCCGAACGACATGCTCGACGCGTTCACCGAGCATTGGGAGAAAGGCGCGGACGCCGACCGCATCCACATGGAGCGGTTCCAGCCCAAGCTCGGTCTCGGCAAGAACAGCGAAGGGGAGGGCGGGACGATCAGGTTCTGCGTGTCCGGCTGCGAGGCCGAGTCCGACGGCAGCGTGCCGATCCTCGTCGCCGGCGAGGAGGCGGGTCTCGACCTTCCCTACGGCTGCCGCGAGGGCATCTGCCACACGTGCCTCGGCGAGCTCCGTAGCGGCCAGGTTCGCGATCTCCGCACGGGCAAGGTCTACGGCCAGGAGGGCGAGGTGATCCGCGTCTGCATCAGCGCGCCCGAAGGCCCGGTCGAGATCGATCTGTAACCAACGACAGGGAGAACAATGGCGACCGCGACCCACAACGGCCACCAGACGAACGGACGCGTCGCGATCGACGAATCCGAGAATCCGCTGCACCGCCTGACCCCCGAACAGATCGAGGCCATCGGCCGCGAGTTCGACGAGCTGCACGAGCAGGTCAGGGACAGTCTCGGGGACCGCGACGCCCGCTACATCCGCTCGGTGATCGCGCTCCAGCGCCGGCTGGCGCTGCTGGGCCGCCTCGAGCTGATCGCCTCGCGATGGAGGATCCCGTGGGTCCTCGGCGCGTCGACGCTCGGTCTGGCCAAGATCCTCGAGAACATGGAGATCGGCCACAACGTCCTGCACGGTCAGTGGGACTGGATGAACGACCCGGTGATCAACTCGCGCGCGTGGGACTGGGACACCGCCTCGACCGCGGAGGCATGGCGGCACTCACACAACTTCATCCACCACACGTACACGAACATCCTCGGCAAGGACCGCGACCTCGGCTACGAGATCATGCGGATCGACCCGGAGCAGAGCTGGCATCCGGTCTACCTGCTCCAGCCGATCTACAACATCGTGCTGGCGACGCTGTTCGAATGGGGCGTCGCCGTCCACGACCTGAACTTCGAGGCGATCCGCAAGGGGGAGAAGGACAAGAAGCAGCTTCGCAAGGAGCTCAAGGGAATCGCCGGCAAGGCCCGCACCCAGATCCAGAAGGACTACATCGCCTGGCCGCTGATCAGCGGGATCGTGATGACGCTGATCGAGGTCGCGTACTTCAGCGCCAAGGAGGAGGCCGAGCGCCGGCGCGAGCGTACCGGGGCGATCAACGACGGTCTGCGGAAGGTCCGCCGGTCCCGCGCCCAGTCGAGCGGCAACGTGCTCAAGCGGCTGATCGAGCGCCGCTCGTTCCGCGAGCCGTTTATCCGAACGCTGACGGCGGACGTCGCCGCCAACCTGATCCGCAACGTGTGGTCGTACGCGATCATCTTCTGCGGTCACTTCCCCGACCAGACGTACACGTTCACCCAGGAGGAGACCGAGAACGAGAGTCGCGGCGCCTGGTACGTGCGCCAGCTCACCGGCGCGGCCAATATCGACGGCGGACCGCTGTTCCACGTGATCAGCGGCAATCTTGGGTACCAGGTCGAACATCACCTGTTCCCGGACATGCCGAGCACCCGCTACGGGGAGATCACGCCCAAGGTGCGCGAGATCTGCCAGCGCTACGGGCTTCCGTACAACTCGGGGCCGTTCCACCAGCAGCTCGGGATGGTTCAGCGCACGATCGTCCGGCTCGCGTTCCCGGGCGGCAAGCACCCCCCGAAGCCCGGCGCCTACGCGGGTCCGCTCGTCCGCGGGAAGGGGGAACGGCGCGCTGCCACGGTTGGGGGTTAGCGATCCCCGCCCGGCACGGACGCCGGGCGTGTCGGCCCCACGGACGCCGCCGCAGGCGGCCCATCATCCAACTGGCGCAAACGAGCCCCGTCAGTCTGTCCACCTGGCCGCTTGCGCCGACTACCCCGCGCGCTATCTTGAATCGTGGTCTATCGCACAAACATGGAAGGGAGGTCGTCGTGGCGTGGAAACGGAGCTTTCTCGTTGTGGCGAATGTGACCGCGACCTCCGATGAGTTGCTCGACGTTCTCGGGGCCAGGGCGCGGGAGGGGACGTGCCGGTTTACCCTCGTGGTCCCGGCTACGCCGTTCGGCGGCGGGCGCGAGGCGGCGACCGCGATGCTCGGCGACGCGCTCGAGCAGCTGCGCGAGGCCGGCCTCGAGGCCGATGGCACCGTCGGCAACGCGGATCCGATCCTGGCCGTCACCGATACATGGGACCCGAAGAAGTACGACGAGATCATCGTCTCGACGTTGCCGATGCGCTTCTCGAAATGGCTGCACGCGGGGCTGCCGGAGCGGATCTCGAAGCTGACCGATGCGCCCGTCACTCATGTGGTGTCCCAGCCGCCGAAGCCCGAGCCCGAGGTCGCGCCACCGCCGGCGCACCCCGACAACCGCATGGGACCGCTTCAGGTGCTGAGCTGGGGCGCGCGCAAATCTTGAGCCGCTAGGCCTGCGATAATCGCGGCCATGGCTGAGAACCTCGGTTCGATACTCACTGCGATGGTTACGCCGTTCGGCGCCGACGGGAACGTCGACGAGGACACCGCCGTCGCGCTCATGCACCACCTGGTCGAGCACGGCTCGGACGGACTCGTGATCTGTGGCACCACCGGCGAGGCCTCGACGCTCGACGACGAGGAGCACCTCGGGATGATCCGCCTCGCGGTGGAGGAGATGCGCGGCGA
>Ga0335073_10006082_pt1 | contig 16952 bp, 17 predicted proteins | sample Lox_Sample_22_FD_207093 | JGI IMG/M metagenome (GOLD analysis project Ga0335073, IMG submission 207093) | Soil microbial communities from Loxahatchee National Wildlife Refuge, Florida, United States - Lox_Sample_2.2 | ecosystem: Environmental > Terrestrial > Soil > Wetlands | place: USA... | reverse complement strand
AACGGTGGCTCTTGGGAGGTGGCTCCTTAAAAAGGAAAACTGTTCATCGCCAAAACCAATGATCCAGGTAAAATAATTCAACGCAACCGTCCTTTTGAAATTTTCATAACCATATTCTTTCAACTGTTCGATGTTCCTTTTGTTGAGGTCGAGCCAGAATTGGGAGGAATTGGCTTTCGTATTTGCTTCAAGCCAATAATCCACCGCAATCGGATCGGCCGGTTTTTCGCAATGAATTGGGTGAGACATGGGCGCAGGGTATGAATTGAAGATTTAGTCCCTGAAGTTTACGAATTGCACGGCCACGGGAAATTCCTTCGCGCGCACGGCGGCAATGACCGTCTGCAATTCGTCCCGGCTCTTGCCGCTCACGCGGACGGCGTCACCCTGAATCTGCGTCGTCACCTTGAATTTGCCATCGCGGATGAACCCGGTGATTTGCTTGGCGGCGGTCACTTCGATGCCTTGTTGGATTTTGATGACCTGGCGGGCGTGGCCGAGCGGCGAGATGTCCGGCTCGCATTGCTCGACGCTTTTCAAGCTGATGCCGCGCTTGGCGAGTTTGCCGACGACCATTTCGTTCAGGGTGCGGACTTTGAAATTATCCTCGGCGGAGAGCTTGATTTCGTTTTTCTCGAGAACGATTTCCGCCCTGCTGCCTTTGAAGTCGAAACGGTTGGCCAGTTCCTTTCCGGCCTGGTTCACCGCATTTTCAATTTCCATCGAATTGACCTGCGAAACAATGTCGAATGACGGCATGACGGAAGCGTAGAAAAGTCTCCTTCGCGATGCAAAATGAATCAACCAGGTTCCATCCTACTGCGCATCTGCAAATTCATTTTTGCCGTGGCCGCCGAGGTGACTCGGCTCAAAACATATCGCAAATCCATTGGATTATCGAAAAGTCAGAGCCAGCTGACGCCGGCTGCCACCTTCTTTCAGACCGGCCCTTACTGCGCCTTCTGCGGCAACTCCGTCGAAGCCTTCACCATGTCATCAAGCAGTTTTTTGAAATCCTCGAGGCCGGTGGCGGGGACGATGATGGTGTCGCGGCGTCCGCCGACGTCTTCGGTGATGCGCAGGAAGCGGCCGCGGGGGTTTTCTTTCAGCGTGAACAGGAAGGTCTTCCGCTCAATCTGAACCTTGTCGGATTTCAGAGTGTCCTCGTTGACCGGCGGTTTGGGTTGCCCATAGGGACGCCGCCCGTATGGCGATGGCCGTTCGTTTGAGATCATAAATACCCGCTGAAGGCGCCCGCGCTGGCGTTCCATCCAGCTAATCGCAAAGTTCAACCCGAATGGCGGTTTGTCAACTGGTAAAATCTACAAAATATTGGCCGCCCGCTCGGCCAGTTCGGAGCGTTCGCCCTTCTGCAATTCGATGTGTGCGGCGATGACCTCGGCCCGGAACCGGCTGACGACGTAATTGAAGCCGTTCGATGACGAGTCCACGTAGGGATTGTCAATCTGATACGGGTCGCCGGTAAACACGATCTTCGTGCCGTTGCCAACGCGGGTGATGATGGTCTTGGCCTCCAATGGCGTGAGATTTTGCGCCTCGTCAATGATCATGAACTGGTTGGCAATGCTGCGCCCGCGGATGTAACTCAGCGCCTCGACGACAATACTGCCCGAACGCATGAGGTCGCCGCTGCGGCGGTGGTCGTGCCCCATGTTCAGGTCGCTCAACATTTCGAGCGCGTCGTGAATCGGCTGCATCCACGGCGCGAGTTTTTCCTCGAGCGAACCCGGCAGAAAACCGAGTTCCTTGCCCATGGAAATGGTCGGGCGAGCGACGACCAGCCGGCGGAATTCGCGGTCATTCACAGTGCGTTTCAAACCGGCGGCCATGGCGAGCAACGTTTTGCCGGTGCCGGCCTTGCCCATCAGCGTGACCAGCTTGACCCGGTCGTCGAGCAGCGCGTCGAAGGCGAAGTGCTGTTCGCGATTGCGCGGTTTGATGCCCCAGACGCCTTCCCGTGAATCTATGATGGGTACCAATTTCTTGCCCGTCGCGTCCACTTTGGTGAGGGCGGCCTTTTTGGAATTGGCCTCGTCGGTCAAGGTGCAGTACTCGTTGGGGAAATACGTTTTGCCGCCAGGAAGTTCGAGTTCATTCTTGGCGCGGAACATGGTCATCTTGTCCGTGCCGACGGACATTTCCATCATGCCGGTGTAAAGGTCGGTGATGAACACCCGGTCGGTCTCGTAATCTTCGGCCTGCAACCCCAGCGCGTCGGCCTTGATGCGCAAATTAATGTCCTTGCTGACGAGGATGGTCGCATTTTTCGGCTGCGCCTTCTGGATGGACGCGGCCAGCGAGAGGATCCGGTTGTCCACGGTGTTGCCGTGGAAATGGGCTTCGCCGTTGACGTGGCCGTTTTTCTGGAAAACAATTTTTAATTTGCCGCCGTTCGGCAGCTTCACGCCTTCACTCAGGCTGCCGTCGCCGCGGAACCCGTCAAGCATCCGCGACACCATGCGCGCGTTCTGGCCCAGCTCGGACGATTCGCGCTTGAAGCGGTCAATTTCCTCGATGACCTCGATGGGAATCAAAACGGCGTTCTCTTCGAAACTGAGCAGCGAATTGGGGTCGTGCAGGAGAACGTTGGTGTCAATGATGTAATTCTTCACTCAGAACCAAAATAAATCTTCAATGGTTAAAAACAAGCCGCCTTGTGCAAAAAGGATGTGAATTCTCCAGGTTATTTTTTCAACCGGCCCATCCGGCGATGCCAATCCTTGATTTGGGGATGCGCGGTGGGCAATTCGTAGTGGCCGGAATAAAGGAAATTATCCAGCATCCCGAACAAGTCAAAATCCACAAAGCGCGGCTGTTGGCCGAGCAAGAAAGGCTGGTATGCGAGCATTTCCTCGAACGGCAGCAGAACCTGTTCCAGCCGCTTGAGCCAGTCGTGCCGTTGCGCGTGCCACTGGCCAATGCAGCCGCGCCCGAACTTGCGCTCCTTATGCCGCAGAAAATGGACCTGCTCCGCCTTCGGTGTGTGTTCCTTCCAATAAATGTCGTTTAACCGAAACGTCGCCCCTTCAATCTCATTTTCAATATAATGCCAGAGAATGGATTGGACCCCTTCAAGTTCCGGCGGAAACAGGCCCAGATTCAGTTCTTCATCCAGATATTTGGCGATGACCTGCGAATCGTCGTTGAGTTCGAACACGACGTTTTTGCCGTCCTTGATGATGGGCACGCCGTAATAGCGCTCTTTCGTCAATTTCCAGACCAGCGAACGGTCGGAACTGGGAATATTGGTGATTTTGAAAGGGGCGCCGGAAAATTCCAGAATGCGGCGTTGGACGATGCAGAACGGGCTCCACGGAAACTGAATCAATTCAATCATAGAAAATCATCACGTTTGCCGACATGGCACTCTAGGACTGGAACGGAACAGTGACAAGCGTGAATTTGCCGGGTGCCGGTTAAATGAGTGACTGGTGAATTGGGTCAGAGAGGTGATCAGTTAAAGGAGTTGAATCAGTTGGAGCCGCCATCGGACTGATTTAATCAATTACTCATCCAACCAATCACACTTTTCCAACGGAATCACCGCTTTACACTTTTGCCGCGCGGGACTAAAGTCGCGCCATGGCATCTGATTATGACGCAACGGAGTTTGTGGACACCGATTTTCAGGCGCACAAAACACCCGGGCCGTCCGGCAGCGACCCGCTGCGCCCGCCGACGCGCGAGGAAGTGGACCGCAAAGTGGTCGAGGCCCAGCAAAAACTCGCCGAATTAAAACGTGCGCAGGAGGATTTGGAGCGTGAACGCGCTTCGCTGGAGGAATTGCGCCGGCGGCAGACGGAATTCCAGACCGGCCGGCAGGAAATGATCCATCATTTGACGCGCGGACTGGGTTTGCTGGAGGAAGCCGAGTTCAACACCCGCCGCGATGCCGAGCAAATGGTCAAGACCATCGGCGATTTCCGCGACGCGCTGACCAAGATCCAGGCCATCCACGACGAGGTGTGGACCAAGGAAAATTTCAACATCGAACTCACCCGCGCGCTGACCACCATTGAAAATGCGCGCATGGAATGGAACACCGCGCGGCTGAAAGTGCCGGTCCTGTCCGGTCCGGTGCCGGAAAAGCCGCAGACGGAACAGGCGCCGACGCCTGCCGCATCGCTGCTCACCGAGACCAGTTTCGGTCAATTGTGCAAATTCGGTTTGGCGATGACCTGGCCGCTGATAGTGGTAATTTTGCTGAGCGCCATCGGCGTGGCGGCGGCGATCTGGCTGACGATCCCGCTGCCGGCGCATCACTGATATCCGTCGTATGGCGTCCGCCAAGAAAAAGGCAAGTAAAGTTGACCCGATTTCCGAGCGTGCCCGTGCGTTAAACGACCAGATTGCCTCGCTGGAAGCTGAAATCAAGCGGCTCGACTCCCAGTTGCAACATACCCCCGTGCCCCGGTTGCGTTCCACCGCCGTGCCGCACGGCGCGACGGTGGTCCGGGCATCCGAACCGCCTCCTCCCGCCCACGTCGCCCATGAGCCGGTTTTTGAAGAAGTCAAACCGGTGCGACCCACCGACGAAACCGCCCCCCCGGACCAGTTCAACGAATTCGGCGTGCGCAAATATGATTTGCCCGGACTGTTTGGTCGTCTTCGCCAGCACTTCCGCCGCCCCACCACTACCAACCCGCGGCTCGTCACTTACCTGGCCGCCGGCGGCGTCCAGGGGTTGCGGCCCTTGCGTTACGAAAAACGCGTCGCGCGCAATCGCTTCATCCTGTTGGTGGTGGTGCTTTTTTTTATTTTGCTCGGCGTCATTTCCATCTTCGTCCACAACCGTTGACGGGGAGAATTTGTGTTTCCATGAGCAAGCAATTTGTTGAATTACCGATTTCCGCGGCCGACGGCCAATTCGTGGCGCGCTACTCGGCAAAAGGTCTCGCCGAATTGGAGTTTCCACCCTCCAATGGTAGGAGACGAGGTGACAAGTCTCAAATTTCTTCACTCGCCAAATCTGTCAGAGACTCCTCACGTCGTCTCCTACAAGTTCCGGATGAAATCCACAACTGGCACCGCGCCACGGAAACCGCGCTGGAAGAAATCCTGGCCGGCCGCGCACCGAAAAACCTGCCGCCGCTTGATTTGTCCGGTGGCACGGAATTCCAACAAGCCGTCTGGCGCGAACTCCGGAAAATCTCCCGCGGCAAAACCAAAAGCTACGGCGAAATCGCGCAGGCGATTGGCAAAGACAGGGCCGTTCGGGCCGTCGGCGGCGCGTGCGGCGCAAATCCCGTCCCGGTCCTGGTACCCTGCCATCGCGTGCTGGCGGCGCATGGAAAAATCGGGGGCTTCGGCGGCGGATTGGATTGGAAACGCAAGTTGCTCGCGCGTGAAGGTGTAAAGTTCTGAAATTGCGCAATGTTGTTTGGAGTTCCGCCTTCAGGCGGCCTTCCCCGAACCGCCTGAAGGCGGAACTCCAAACCCGGCAAGTTCACGGCCAGGAAAGCTTATTCGTTCCGGACGCGGGATTGACGATTTCCGACTTCTGACTTCCGGTTTCCGGCTTCTGATCTTCGGTTTCGGATTCCGGTCGCAGGGCATCCGCAACGGCCTGTGCCAGTTTCTGCCGGAACGCCGGTGTTTCAATCTGGCGCGCATCCCCGGGATTAGACAGGAAGCCCGCCTCGATCAGCACGGCCGGTCGGTGTTGTCCGTGGAGTACGCCGATGAAACGCGCCCGGCAGACACCGCGATCTTCCATTCCCGTTTCATGCAGCAACGCGCCTTGCAACCGGACAGCGAACTGCAAATTCTTTGCGTCAAACGCGTTGTTGGGGAAATTTTCAGACCAGTAGTCGCCGTAACCCCGGGTCAGCGTCGAAGGCATGCCCGTGGGGGTAAGGCAATAAGTTTCAATTCCCGTCGGGGTCTTGTCCGGAGCGAGCGAATTGAAGTGGAGACTGATGAAAAAATCCGCATGATGCGCCTCGGCAAACGCGACGCGGTTGGACAGCGAATCGTCCACGTCGTTGGTGCGCGTGAGAAAAACCTGCCAGCCTTCCTGGGCCAGCAACGGCGCCAGCCGCAGCGCCCAGTCCAGTGTGAATTCCTTCTCGAACCGCCCGTCCAGGAGGCTGTGCGTGCCGACGTTGGCGCCGCCGTGGCCGGGATCAATAACAATGACCGGGTTGGCGGGTGGCAGCACGAGAGGCGGGCCGCAGAGCAACGGTTCCAGGTTTTTCTGGAGGTCGAGTCCGTACAGGCAGATCTGGCCGTCAATGATCTGCGGTTCAAATCCAAGGTGAATGGCAACGCCGTTCCAGGTCGCCTCCCGGCTGCCCAGGGCCAGGATCATCGCTCCGTTGGAGGAATCGATGGCATAACTCGTGACCGGTTGACTCGACAGCAGACGCGGTTTGCCGACGCCATGTTGCGCCGCCCAACTCTCCAGCGAAACCCAGGTCATGAAGGGTTTGACCGGCGCCGGTCGGGGAGGAGCCACCGGCGGCTGCCATTCCTCCGGCGTGGCGGGTGGCATATTCGAGGAACCGAGCTGGGGCAGCACCTTGACCGGACGCGGTCCGAAGGGATTGTGGAGGACGTTGGTATTAATCCAGTTTAATGATGGAACCTGGCCGGTGGACGGCCGGGCCGGGCCGGCGACACAATAAAACATCACGGCAAAAATGACTCCGGCAATCTTGTACACCCGGTCATTGTGCGGAAGGGGAAACCCGACTCAAGCTGTTTCCTCATTTACGATTTACGATTTACGATTTACGATTTTGGCCGGTTGAAGATTCTCGTTGCCATCACCGGGGCCAGCGGCGCGCTGTATGCGCAGCGTCTCCTCGATAATCTGGATTCGCGCGCCCGCGAAATCCACGTTGTACTCAGCCACTACGCACAGCAGGTCGTGGCGGAGGAGTTGCCGGACGGATTGAAACTTCACGCCGGGACGAAGCTGCACAATGTCCGGAGCATGAACGCCCCGTTCGCCAGCGGCTCGAACCCGCCCGACGCGATGGTCGTCATTCCCTGCACCATGGGCACCCTGGGCCGCATCGCGCACGGCTACAGCGAGGATGTCCTGCTCCGTGCCGCCGACGTCGTGCTGAAGGAAAAGAAAAAATTGATTCTGGTTCCGCGGGAAACGCCATTGAGCCTGGTCCATGTCAAAAACATGGAGCTGCTGTTGCAGGCCGGCGCGACCATTCTGCCCGCGAATCCGAGTTTTTACTCCGGCGTGAAAACGGTTGAGCAACTCGCGGACACTGTCGTCGCCCGCGTGCTCGACCATCTCGGCATCGAAAACCAGCTCGTGCCGCGCTGGGCCGAAGAGAAGGAATGAATTTTGCCACAGAGACACCGAGAACACAGAGTGGGAAATTTTATCTCCATGACCTCTGTGTCTCGGTGGCCGGCTCTAAATGATTTCCGTTATTCAAAAATGGGGTTCGTTTGTCCGCTTTCCGCATACCGTCTTCGCCCTGCCGTTCGCGCTGGCGGCGATGGTGGTGGCGGCGCGGGATAACCGCGGCTGGCCCGGCTGGGAAAAATTTCTGCTGATTCTCGCCGCGATGGTCTGCGCCCGGACCTGCGCCATGGCGTTCAACCGCATTGCGGACCGCAAGTTCGACGCCCTCAACCCGCGTACCTCCAGTCGTCACCTGCCCACGGGACAAATTTCCCTGGCCAGCGCCAGCGCGCTTTGCATCCTGAGCGGCACGGGGCTGGTCGTGGCCGGCTATTTTCTGAATCCGTTGTGTTTCTATTTGTCGCCGGTGGCGCTGGCGGTCGTTTGCTTTTACTCGCTCACCAAACGGTTCACGGATTACACGCACGTTTGTCTCGGGCTGGCGCTGGCGCTGGCGCCGATCGGCGCGTGGCTGGCGGTGAAAGGCGGCAACCTTTCAATTCCGGAAATCCTGCAAATGCTGGCGCTGGCGCTGGCGGTGGTGCTGTGGCTCGTCGGCTTTGATATCATCTATGCGTTGCAGGATTACGAGTTCGACAAGTCGCACGGCCTGCACTCGCTCGTGGTGGCGTGGGGGCCGAAAAACGCCCTGGCCGCCTCGTTTCTCGCGCACATGGTCATGTGCGGACTGTTGCTTGCGTTTGGTCTGCTGTGCCGGTTTCGCATCGCCTATCTTGTCGGCTGGTTTATCATCGTCGGCTGTCTGGTGCTGGAACACTGGATTGCCCGCCGCCGCAGCTTGAACTGGATCAACCTCGCCTTCTTCCGCCTGAATGCCGTCATCAGCACGGTCTTCCTGATTGTCACCGTTGCCGAGGTGATTTTTCAGGGCGGATTCAAGTTGCCGTAATGCCGGCCGCCGGAATACTTGTCCTGCGATTTGCCTTGCCATCCAAAACCTGCTAAGCCTGTAGCCGCGCTTGTGAACCAGCGGATGGGTCCGCCGATTTATATCGGCGGCTACGTGAAAATGAATTTTTTTGTTCAACGCAGCGAATTGCGCGACATCTATGACAAGGTGGCCGCCGGCGAACGCATTTCCGACTCCGACGCATTGCGGCTGTTTGAATCGAAGGACCTCAATGCCGTCGGCGCCATCGCCGATTTGTCGCGGCAGAAAAAAGTCGGCAACCGCGCCAGTTACATCATCAATCGCTACGTCAATTACTCGAACTATTGCATCCTGTCCTGCCAGTTCTGCTCGTTCGCGCGCAAGAAACGCGACGCCGACGGCTTCCAGTTTTCCGTTGAGGAAATTGCCGGGAAGGCGCGCGAAGCCTTGAAGCTCGGCATCACCGAACTGCACATTGTTGGCGGACTGCACCCGTCGCTGCCCTTCAGCTATTACACCGACATGCTGCGCGGGTTGAAAAAACTCGACCGCCGGTTGCAGTTGAAATGTTTCACCGCCATTGAAATTCTTCATCTTGCCTGGCTTGCAAAAAAGACCGTCGGGCAAACATTGGCCGAATTGAAAGCCGCCGGGCTGGACTCGCTCACGGGCGGTGGCGCGGAGATTTTCCGCAAGGAAGTCCGTTCGGCCATTGCCAAGGGCAAGGAATCCGCCGAGGAATATCTGGACGTCCACCGTACCTGGCATCGCATGGGCGGACGCAGCACCTGCACGATGCTTTACGGCCACGTCGAAAGCCTTGCCGATCGCGTGGATCATCTCCGGCAATTGCGCGCGTTGCAAGACGAAGCGCGCGCAAACGGGTTCGGAGTCCCGGCTTCAGCCGGTCCGGAGCCGCCGGAAGGCGGAACTCCAAACGGCCCAGGCGGCTTCGTCGGTTTCGTGCCGCTGGCGTATCAGCCGCAGGACAATGACGTTCCGGTGGAAAATCCGCCAACGGGCTTCGACTCGCTGCGCACGATTGCCGTCAGCCGTGTCTACCTCGACAATTTTGATCACATCACGGCGTACTGGGTTGGGCTGGGCCTGAAACTGGCGCAGGTGGCGTTGAGCTACGGCGCCGACGACTTGCATGGCACCATTATCGAGGAACACATCTTCCACATGGCCGGCGCGACCTCGCCGCAATTACAGACCGAAGCGGACATGCTCAAAGCCATCCGCGAGGCCGGCCGCACGCCGGTTCAGCGCAACACGTTTTACGAACCTATCAAAGTCCTGGCGGACGGCTGCCGGGCCAAAGCCATTGAAAACTCTGCGCACTCAAAAGTGCTTGAGGATAATCTGGCAACGGCTTAAACCCCTGTGCCAGGCTGAATTGACTCGCGCTGTGGGCGCCGACGGCGCAAACTATCCACACCATGTCATCTCAGGGCAGACAATGTCAATTCGACACGGGTGAGACCACTACGGCCGTACCGGTCTGCCGGCTGGCTGTGTTTCTTTTATCGGTGTGGCTGACCGGTTGTTCGACCACGGTAACGTATCACGCGAATCTGCCCTCCGGGCCCGCGAAACCGCCAGGTTATCCCATCCCGGTTTACACCGAGAACATGACGGTTCCGCGGCCGTGTGTGGTCATCGGCACGGTGGCTGTCGGCGGCGGCAATTTCGCCATGCGCGGAGGGTCGCCCGAGCAGGAAACGCAAACGATCATAAAAACGGCCTGGGAAAAGGGTGCCGATGCGGTGCAGGTGAGGCAAGTGGAGGAGCCCGGGTTCGCGAGCGGAAATTACCAGATGGCGGCCGACCTGTTGCGTTACACGGATGTCTGGGAAACCATCCCCATTACCAGGCAGGGGTTTGCCAACTACCTCAATGCGCACCGCCAAAACCTCGACCCGATTGAAGGCGTGTGGAACGGGACCGGAACGGTTCCCCACCGGATCGGCATCATGCGGGACCATTCGAGGCCGGGCCGGGATTTTGTTGGGTTCATTCTCAACACGGCGGACCCCACCTGGCATGAGGGCTACAAGAAAATTGACATCCGGCGCGGGGTGCAACCCGGCAGTTACGTCATGGATTATTACCTCGACGATTTCAGCGAAAAGGAAATCAGCGTCATTCTGGGCCAAAACGTGGCATTCACGCTGAACATGCCGATCTCCGACGAGGAGGCCGACGTTATCACCTATACCAAACGACGATAAATTCTCCGGACCCTTTAATGACTGACAAACCTTGTGGCCGAGGCTGCTAAATTTCGCATCGGGTCGGTGAAATATCTCAATGCCGTGCCGCTCACGCGCGGTATTGAGAGCGAGGTATATCTTGCCACGCCCGCCCAACTGGCCGAGCTGCTCCGGCGCGATGAACTCGACGCCGCACTCGTCAGCGTCACCGAGGTCCTGCTCCACGATCGTTATGACATCCTCGATGGTGTGGCCGTTGCGTCACTGGGCGAGGTTTACAGCGTATTACTGGCGCATTGCGTGCCGTTGGAGAAAATCACCGAGGTCTTCTGCGACCCGGCCTCACTCACCAGTGTGAACCTGCTGAAAGTCCTGCTGGCGGAACGCGGATTGAAACCGGAGTTTAAGCCGTTGCCCGACTATGAATCCGCCCCGGAACGGGACGCCGTGCTGCTCATCGGCGACCGGGCGATTGATTTTCAACGCGCCACTCATGTGCACGACGTCTTTGATCTCGGCACGGCCTGGTATGAAATGACCAACCTGCCATTCGTTTTTGCCGTATGGGCGTTGCGGCGCGGCATCGAAAACAAGGCGTTGCGCCGCGAGTTGATCGGGGCGAAACAGTTCGGCCTGGAAACGCTGGATTACCTCATCGAAACCCGCGAGGAATATGACGAGGATTTCCGCCGGGATTATCTCGGCTGGCACGTGCATTACCACCTGGCGGCGGACGAAAAGCGCGGCATTACGAAATTCATCGAATTGCTCCGCAAACACGGTCTTGGCCCGGTGTACGAGCCGAAGTACGTGTAGCCGCGGATGTGAATCCAGTGACTTTGCCCGACCCGACCGCCGCTTCACATCGGTGGCTACGCTTCCTTTTCCAACCCCGCCAGTGTTTCGGGGTCGCGCACGTCCACCCAGCGGCCCGGGATTTCCAGTCCGGCCAGCTTTTGCCCGGCGGCAACCATCGCGCTGATGGCGTCGGTCAACTCATATTCACCGCGCGGTGATTTTTGCAGACGCGCGGTGAAATCGAACAGCAGCGGCCGGAAAATGTAGATGCCGGCGTTATACCATAGGGGAGCGCCGGACTTGAGCCAGCCGTCCCGACGCAGTTGTTCCAACTGTTCCGGCGACGGTTTTTCCACGAGCCGTTTCAGGCAAAACTGTTCGTCAAAAAAATTGAGCCCGCCTTTCGTCACGTCCTCGCCGCGGGTAACGGTGATGACGCCCGCGAAGTGGCCCCCGTCGAACCGCTGAATCATTTGCGGGTACGTTTCGGGCGGAACCAGAATGTCACCGTACGTCAGCAGAAACGGCGACCGGCCGACGAACTTGCCGGCGGCTTCCGGTGCTTTGCCTGTGCCGTCCGGCACGACCTGGCGGCCAAACCCAATCCGCGCGCCGAATTGCTTGCCGTCGGCAAAGTGCTTTTCGACGACGTCCGCGCGCCAGCCGGTGACGATGAAAATGTCGCGAATGCCCGCCGCCCGAATTCCCGTGACGATGTGTTCCAGGATGGGTTTGCCCTGCACGCGGAGCATCGGTTTGGGCAACTCGCTGGTGAGTTCCCGCATACGGGTGCCTTTGCCGGCGGCAAGAATGACGGCCTTCACGGGAAAATTTTAACCACAGACGGGCGCGGATGAACACGGATAAAAACAAAAATTTCACCCGTCCCACTCACCGGTGCGCAGATACGGCTTGAGCTTTTCCTTGAGCGTTTCGCGTCCGCGATGGATGAGCGATTTGGTGGCGGAAAGCGAACAACCCAGAACGTCGGCGATTTCCTCATAGCTTAATTCCTCCTGCCGGCAGAGCCAGATGGCGGTGCGCTGGTTCTCCGGCAGTTCGGCCAGTGCTTCCTCAATCTTTTGCGCCAACTCGCCGTGCAACAATTTCTCCGGCGGTGCGACGCTGCTTTTGTCTTCGAACTGCTGGCGTGGCTGGTCTTCGTGTTCGGCGTGCGCTTCCTCAATGGAATCGGCGGGGTGGCGCGAGCGGCGCCGGATTTCGTTCAGGCAAAGGTTGCGCGCGATGGTGAACAGCCAGGTGGAAAATTTGGCGCGGGATTCGTAGCGTTTGGCGGATTTGTAAACCTGGAGGAAGACGTTTTGCGCGAGGTCCTCGGCCTCGGTTTCATCGTGCAAGGTGCGATACACGAGGTTCATCACCGGTTGTTTGTATTTTTCCACCAGTTCCGCAAACGCCGCCCGGTCGCCGCGCTTGACGCGAAGCATCAGGACAGCATCAGGGTCGGGATTGGCCGGCATCGGCGAACTTTAGAATAGACGGGCGGCGCGCGACAAGGTTTTCGCTCGCGGCGATGCTTGATTTCAAGCCGTTTTGTTCGCAATGTGTGCGTCCGTGCAGGACTTAATCAGGAAAATCGAAGGGGACGCCGAGACTCGTTTGCAATTCCCGGCCGATGCCGGCGCGGCGGAACGACTTTCGCGCTACAAGGTTTTTCTCAAGGTGGAAACGCACCGGCTCAAACTCTGGCATCGCAGCGGCGCGGGCGGGCGCGAAATCTGCCGGGCGCGCATGGCGATGCTGGATGCGTTGTTGCGGCATCTCTGGACAACCGCGCGCGGCAGCCTGTCGCCCCGGGCCCAGAAGGAATTTCCGCCCCTGGCGCTGGTGGCCATCGGCGGTTATGGCCGCGCGGAGTTGAATCCGCACAGCGACATTGACTTCATGTTTTTGCACGACGGCCAGGTTGCCGCCGGCAAGCCGCTCCCCTGCCTGTCCCGGCTGATTGACGGCGTGCTTTATCCGCTCTGGGACATCGGTCTGAAAATCGGCTACGCCGTCCGCAGCCTTGACGATTGCGTGAAGGTGGCCAACACCGACATGCAATCCAAGACCTCCCTCATCGAATCCCGTTTGATCATCGGCGACGAGAAGCTGTTCAAGAAATTCCAGCGGGCGCTCATTGACAAGTGCGTTGACGGTTTTGAAGAGAAATATATCGCCCTGCGCCTCGAAGACCAGAAGGCGCGCCACCGCAAATTCGGCGATTCCGCCTGCATGCAGGAACCGAACATCAAAAACGGGTGCGGTGGCCTGCGCGATTTTCAGAACCTCCTCTGGATGGCGTTTTTCAAATACCGCGCGCGTTCGCCGGGCGACCTGGAGAAACAGGAATTCGTCAGCCGCCACGAGCACCGGCAACTGGAGGCCGCCTACGACTTTCTGCTGCGGGCGCGGACGGAATTGCATTATCAAACCAACCGTGCGGTGGATGTGCTGGGCAAAAATCTGCAACCCGCGGTGGCGCTCGGCCTCGGTTACGGCGATCGCTCGCCCAGTAAACGCATTGAAAAATTCATGCGCGACCTTTACACGCACATGCGCAACATTTTCCTTATCACGCGCACCCTGGAACAGCGCATGGCCTTGCTGGCTCCCGCTCAGAGGAAACTGTCGCTGCGCGCGTGGCTGCCCCAACGCAAGGCGCCGGAACCGGTGGACGGCTTTCTGTTTGTGAACGGTGAAATCCGCGCCGTTTCCCGGCGCATTTTCCGGGAACAGCCCCAGCGCCTGATGCGCGTTTTTCTCCAGGCCCAACAGCGGCGGCTCAAATTACATCCCGACCTGGAGCAGCTCATCCGCAACGAACTCTCCCTGGTGGACCGCGCTTTCCTGAACGACGCCCATGTGCGGGAGACGTTTCTGACCATCCTCGAACAACGCGGCAACGTCGCGCCCGTTTTGCGCGCCATGCACGAGGTGAATTTCCTCGGTAAATACATTCCCGAATTCGGGAAGCTCACCTGCCTGGTGCAGCACGAGTTCTATCATCAGTACGCCGCCGACGAGCACACGCTGGTCTGCCTTGAACAGCTCGACCGCGTCTGGGAAGCCAGGGAATTGCCGTATAAAAACTATGCGCCGCTGTTCCAGAACCTCGAGCGTCCCGGCCTGCTCTATTTGGCGTTGCTGTTGCATGATGTCGGCAAAAGCGGACACCACAAGCGGGGCGACCACCCGCAAGTCAGCGCCGGAATGGCCATGCGCGTCGCCCGGCGGCTGCGGCTCAATGGCCCGACGGCGCACACGTTGCGGGTCATCATCGAGAACCACCTGCTCATGGCGAACATCTCGCAGCGGCGCGATCTGGATGATGCCGCCGTCATTCGCAACTTCGCGCATCACATTGAGACGGCCGAAGCGCTCGACCTGCTCACGCTGCTGACGTTCGCCGATGCGCAGGGCACCAGCGACAAACTCTGGAACGGCTTCAAAGACGCGCTGCTGTGGCAGTTGCATGCGCGGGCACTGGTGTTGCTCACGGGCGGCACGGAATTCGTCCGTGCCGGGCAAGCCCAGCGTGAGTCGCTCCTGCAGGAAGTCAGGCAACTGGCCGAAAAATCGCTGAGCGATGAGGAGATCAACACGCATTTTGGCACCCTGCCGGACACCTATTTTCAGGTTCGCGCCGCCCGAGAAATTATTGAAGACCTTGAGCTCGCGCATCGTTTCATGCAGCGGCTCATTCTCGAGGACAACCGCGTCCTTTCGCCGATTATTGCCTGGCGGGACGAGGCGGATCGCGGCTACAACGCCGTCAAAATCTGTACCTGGGACCGGGCCGGATTGTTCAGTAAAATTGCCGGCTCGTTCAGCGCCGCCGGACTGAACATTCTGGGCGCGCAGATTTTCACCCGCGCCGACAGCATTGTGCTGGACGCCTTTTACGTGAACGACGGGCGCACGGGCAACCTCGCCACGCGCCAACAGCACGACCAATTTGCCGAGTTGCTGGAAAAAGTCCTGACGCACGAAGCCATTGACCTGCCCGCGCTCATCGCCCGCCGGATTACGCAACAGCCGATTTACCAGCCCTATACCGGCGAACACATTCAGACGCAGATTCACTTTGACAACGAGGTGTCCGAGACGCGCACACTCATCGAGGTTGAAACCGAGGATCATCTCGGCCTGCTTTACATGATTTCCCAGACCCTTTCGAAGCTGGCGGTGGACATCGTCCGGGCGCGCATCGTGACTGAACGCGGAGCGGCCATAGACAGCTTTTATGTTCGTGAAGCCGACGGCAGCAAAATTGTTTCACCCGAGCGGCAGGTGGCCATTGAACGCCGGTTGCGCGAAGCCATCTATCGCTTGCACGCGGTCACGTGAAACTCTGCAATGCTGTTGCCAGCCGGTCGCCGGTCTGGTAAAAACTAGCCAGCCCGGCGAGTCGTGCCGAGGCACTGCGCAGGCGGGTGTGGTTCAGTGGTAGAATGCGGGCTTCCCAAGCCTGAGATGAGGGTTCGATTCCCTTCACCCGCTCCATTCATAATCAACGACTTACGAAGAAGTGCAAGTAAAGTGCAAGTGAATTGCCCCCCTTCCGCGTGTGCCAAGCGGGGAGGTTTTTGTTTGGGTTTCATTTCAACAGTTGAATGCGGTAAAAGCATCACGGCGACGAAAACCGGTAGAACCTGGCGTTGATGCCGGCTTTCCGCATTCTGACCCTTTATTTCCTTTGGCCATTCTCGTCAAATGTAAATGCTCTCACTGGCACGCGTGTCTCCTTCTGCGGCTGGCGGGCAAGACCGCTGCTCTTGCCCGCGAACCACGGTTTGTTGGCAATCACGAGATAGAAACCCCAACCGCCCACACAGACAAAAAGCCCCCCAATCAGGAAGTCAATCGGAGAAAATGCGGACCCCTTGAGCATTTCCGGCAATTCTGCCACGCCAGGATCATCCGGCAGATAGATGACCGCGATGGGGTGCTGGGAAAATTTGCCGTCCGGAAGCGTGTTCTCCAGAAAAAGCTGTTTATCCACTGTGAAATCTTGAAGCCTTCCAGCGTAAGCGACCATAAAGGAATAGCCCGAAGGGATAAAGTAAACATAATGTCTCGTCACCATTTGCAGAGTGCCGGTAATTTGCTGGCCCGCTTTCTTCAGCCGCGCATGATTGCGGATCTCCGAACACTGCGCACAAATGATGACAACGCCAAGGATGACTATCATTGCAGAACCGAATCCGGCCCGGACCCGCGGTGGAACCAGCGCAATCCGGTGGCCTATCACTGAGGATGCAACTACGATCCTACGGCAAAGAAGCAGCAAAGCTACTGGGGCTGTAAAGGGGATCAGCACGGGCAAACAATAAAGCCACACGTCGCTGGACTTGATGACCCGGGATAATCTGTTGATGAAAAAGATCGTCAGCGCTCCCATGAGCACAAATCCAATCACTATAATCCACGCTGCGAAGTTGTTCGCCGCTGCCGGATTCGCGGACGCCCAGAGGAAGGGCACCCAGAAGGTGAGAATATTTAGAATCAGTATGCCAACAAACCATTTTAGACAACTGGTCAACGCTGATATCTTCTCGGTTGTCGTGTAAGCTCTCATGGATTTTATGTTTAAGGCGACGAAAGCCTGAAAAACATCTGCGAGCCGGAAATGAAATTGGTTACGGTG
>Ga0335073_10006080_pt1 | contig 16957 bp, 8 predicted proteins | sample Lox_Sample_22_FD_207093 | JGI IMG/M metagenome (GOLD analysis project Ga0335073, IMG submission 207093) | Soil microbial communities from Loxahatchee National Wildlife Refuge, Florida, United States - Lox_Sample_2.2 | ecosystem: Environmental > Terrestrial > Soil > Wetlands | place: USA: Florida... | reverse complement strand
TCCGCGGCAGCCACGATCCGCGCCCGCGACGCCGTCAGCGCGGCCTGCGCCTCGGCATTAGCAATCGCGGTAGCCGCCAGCTCGGTAAACCCCGCCAGCCGCTCCTCGATACCGGCTGAAAGCGGTCCCGTGTGGGACCCGACGAAGATGGTGCCCCACAGCTGCCCCTCGACGCTCACCGGCACCCCGACAGCCCCGCGCAAGCCGAATTCGCGGGCGGCGGCGACGATCGGACCCGAGGTCTCGTTGTAGTTGTCCACCCGGGCCGGCCGTCGAGTCTGGAAGATCATTGTCTGCAGGTTCCGCCCGCCGAGCCTTTGCTCGGCCCCGGCCGGGAAGCCGCCGCCGGTGCTGCTCCAGGTGGCAACCACCGTCACCGCGCCGTCGGGGCCATATCGGTTCATGGTCGCGTAGTCGGCGTGCAGCAGCCGCCCGGCCTCCTCGGTGATCGCGCCGAGAACCTTTCCCTGCGGCGCCGCCTGGGCCACCAGCGTCGCGACCCGTCGCAGCGCGGCCTGTTCCTCGGCGAACCCGCGCAGTTCCACCCGGGCCTGGGCGTTAGCGATCGCGGTCGCGGCCAGCTCGGTGAACCCGGCCAGCCGCTCCTCGGTTCCGGCCGGCAGCGGCCCTGCGCGCGAATCCACGATCATGAGGCCCCACAGCCGCCCCTCGACGCTGACCGGCACGCCGACCGCCGCGCGGAACCCGAATTCGTGCACAGCATCGGCGACCGGGCCCCAGGCGCTGGCGTAGTCGTCGATCCGCGCCGCCCGGCCCGTCTCGAATACCAGCGTTGCCACGTTCCGCCCGCCAAGCCGTGCCCGCTTGCCGACGGGGAAAGCAGGACCGATGCGGCTCCACGAGGCAACTACCGTTCGCGCATCGCCTGGGTCATACCGGGCCATCGCCGTATAGTCGGCGCCGACCAGCCGCCCGGCTTCCGCAGTGACCGTGGCGAACACTTCCTCCGGCGGCGCCGCGCGGGCCACCAGCGTCGCCACGCGCCGCAGCGCCGCCTGCTCGCCCGTGATCCGGTCAGCCCCCGCCGGCCGCGGCAAGGCAGCCATGCCACGGAGTGTATCCGCGCTTAGATTCGGCCTGGTCAGAAGGCAGTTTGGTGATGTGGCAGGTCCTCGCGGCGTTTGCAGTGAGTCGCATGTCTATGCCCGACAGATCCGGCGTATCCGACTTCCCTTTTGTAGAGTTCCCACAACCGGCGGCTCTTTAATGCGTTCTGTCTGGCATTAGTCCTCCTGCTTGTGACCGAGCAGGATTGACGGGAGTGGAATCGCATAGGAGGAAGGCACAGCTCGTGTTCAATCGCGTCGCCATCGTCAACCGCGGTGAGGCCGCCATGCGGCTCATCCACGCCGTCCGGGACTTGTCCGCGGAGACGAGCGCACGGATCGAGACAGTCGCCTTCTACACCGACGCCGACGCCAGGGCTATGTTCGTCCGGGAGGCCGACCTGGCCTACGCCCTCGGCCCCGCTTCGGCGCGTCCCTACCTTGATCTGGCGGTGCTGGAGCGCGCCCTAATGGCGGCTGGAGCGGACGCTGCCTGGGTCGGCTGGGGCTTCGTCGCCGAGGACCCTGCGTTCGCCGAGCTGTGCGCGAAGATCGGCGTCACGTTCGTCGGGCCTGATGCTGAGGCAATGCGCAGGCTAGGCGACAAGATCGGCGCCAAGCTGATCGCAGAGGAGGTCGGCGTTCCCGTCGCGCCGTGGAGCGGTGGCGAGGTCGCAACCCTGGACGACGCGCTGGCAGCGGCCGAGCGCATCGGCTACCCGCTGATGCTCAAGGCCGCAGCCGGCGGCGGCGGCCGGGGGATCCGTGTCGTTAGCTCAGCCAGCGACCTCACCGCAGCGTTCCAGCGCACTCGCCAGGAGGCGCTGCGCGCATTCGGTAGCGGAACCGTTTTCCTGGAACAGCTTGTCACTGGCGCGCGGCACGTCGAAGTCCAGCTGATCGCCGACGGCCAGGGTACGGCCTGGGCGCTCGGTGTTCGTGACTGCTCCGTGCAGCGGCGCCATCAGAAGATCATCGAGGAGTCCGCCTCGCCTGTTCTGGCACCGGAGCAGGCCGCAGAGCTGAAAGCGTCGGCCGAGCGGCTGGCGCTGGCCGCCGGCTACCGCGGCGCGGCGACCGTGGAGTTCCTCTATCACCCCGGCCAGCGGCGATTCGCCTTTCTTGAGGTCAACACCCGGCTCCAGGTCGAGCATCCGGTGACCGAGCTGACCACCGGCATGGACCTGGTCAGGCTCCAATTGCAGGTGGCGGCGGGCGGGAGGCTCGACGAGCCGAGACCGAGCGAGTCCGGGCATGCGATTGAGGCCCGGCTGAACGCGGAGGACCCAGACCGCGACTTCGCGCCCGCTCCCGGCCGCATTGCCCGGTTGGTGCTGCCGGCCGGTCCCGGCATCCGCGTCGACACTGGTGTCAGCGAGGGCGACGTAATCCCGGCCGACTTCGACTCGATGATCGCCAAGATCATCGCGTACGGACGCGACCGTCCTGAGGCCCTGGGCCGGCTGCGTCGTGCGCTAGCCGAGACCCTAGTGGTCATCGAGGGCGGCGCCACCAACAAAGGCTTCGTGCTCGACCTGCTTGGCCAGCCCGAGGTGATTGGCGCCACTGCGGATACCGGCTGGATAGACCGGGTGAGGGAGGAAGGCCGCCTCGCCGCTCATCAGCACTCCGCCGTCGCGCTGACCGCCGCCGCGATCGAGGCCTACCAGGACGAGGAGGAGGTCAGCACGCAGCGGCTGCTGGCCACCGCGCATGGCGGGCGTCCCCAGGTGCAGCACGATCCCAGCCGTCCGCTCGACCTAAAGCTCCGCAGCGCCGCCTACCGCGTGCGCGTCGCCCGGCTCGGCCCGCGCCGATTCCGAGTCGGAATCTCCGCGGGCGCCGACCTGCACCGGGCCGACGTCGAGATCGAGCGCTTTGACGCGTATAGCGGCCGCATCGTGGTCAACGGCGCCCGGTTCCGACTGATCACGGCCACGCACGGGCCCTCCCACCTGGTCGAGGTCGACGGCGTCGCACACCGGATTAGCCAGGACGAAGGCGGAGTGGTCCGCTCCCCCGCGCCTGCCCTGGTGGTCGCTACCCCGCTTACCGCTGGGGACGAGGTCGAGGCGAACGCGCCGGTCCTCGTGCTGGAGAGCATGAAGATGGAGACGGTACTTCGGGCGCCCTTCCGTGCCAGGGTCAAGGAGTGCCTGGTATCGGTTGGCACCCAGGTTGACGCCGGCGCACCGCTGCTGCGGCTCGAGCCGGTCGCTGCCGAGGACACCGCGCCGGACACGGCCGTGGGCGCGCGCACCGCCGACATCGACCTGCCCAGTTCGCCTGCGGACGTTTCCGCAGCGCAGCGGGCCAATCTGTTCCTGGAAGACCTGCGAGGCCTGCTGCTCGGCTTCGACGGCGACGCGGCCGACCGCGAACGGCTCCTAGCCGGCTGGCTCGCCGCACGCGGCGAGCTCGGCGGGCAGCCAGTCTCAGCCGAACCTGAGCTGCTCACCGTTTTCGCCGACCTTTCCGAACTGAACCGCAACATGCCGGGAAACGACCTTGAGGCCGAGCCCGGCGAGCTAGTGCACAGCCCGCGCGAGTACTTCCACAGCTACCTCCAGAGCCTCGACGTCGAGCGCGCCGGCGTGCCCGAAGCCTTCCAGGCGAGGCTGAAGCGGATGCTTGGCCACTACGGCGTCGCCGGCCTCGACCGCACGCCTGAGCTCGAGACGGCGGTATTCCGGATCTTCCTGGCCCAGCAGCGGATGACGAGTGCCGCCGGGATTGTCACTGAGCTGCTGCGGCAGTGGCTGACGAGCGCCCCGCCTGCCGAGCCGCTGCTCGAACAGGCCGGGCTGACGATTGAGCACCTGATTGAGGCGACCCAGGTACGATTCCCCGCGGTGTCCGACCTAGCCCGCGGGGTGGTCTTCCGCTGGTTCGCGCAGCCGCTGCTGCGCCGCAACCGGGCACGGGTATACGCGGCGGTCCGCAAGGACCTGCGCTACCTGGACCGCAACCCCGCCGCACCGGACCGCGCCGAGCGAATCCAGGCAATGGTCGCGACCTCCGAGCCGCTGGTGCGGCTGATCGGCCAGCGCATTGGCCGACGCGTCGATCAAGGGCCGCTGCTGGAAGTGCTCACTCGTCGCTACTACGGCAACCGAAGGCTCACCGATGTCGTGGTGCGCGACGTCGCGGGCTGCTCTTTCCTTACCGCGAACTATCCGGGCACCAAGGGCACGACCATGGTTGCCGCTGCCGCCGCCGAGGCCGCGAGCCTGCCGGATGCGATCTTCGCCGTCGCCCAGCTGGCGGCGCGCGCACCTAGTGGCGGCCTGGTCGCCGATCTGTATCTCACCTGGGCCGCGCAGCCAGATGCCGGCGTGCTCGCGGAGCGGATCGAGAAGGTGCTGGCGGCATCTGCGCTTCCGGCAGCGGTCGAGCAGATCAACCGGATCACGCTCACGGTCACCGGCGCCGGCGGCACCGGCATGCAGCACCACTTCACGTTCCGGCCCGACGGCGCGGGCCTCGCCGAGGACCTGCTCATCCGCGGCCTGCACCCCCAGGTCGCCGAGCGGCTGCAACTGGACCGGCTGCGCGAATTCCAGCTGACCCGGCTCCCGTCGGCGGACGAGGAGATCTACCTGTTCAAGGCAGTAGCGAAGACCAACCGGGCCGACGAGCGCCTGATTGCGATGGGCCAGATCCGTGACCTGACGCCACTGCGCGAGGCAGACGGCAGGCTGGTAGCGCTGCCCGAGCTTGAAAACGTGCTGGCCGGCTGCCTCGACGCGATCCGCATCGCGCAAGCGCAGCGCCCGCAGCACCGGCGCTTCGCCCGCAACCGGGTCATGATGTACGTCTGGCCGGCGAGCGAGTTCACCGTTGTGGAACTTGCACCACTCGCGCACCGGATCCGGCCAAGCGTGTCGGGCTCAGGAGTCGAAGAAGTCCAGTTCGTGGCGCGATTGCGGGGCGCAACCGGAGAGCCCACGGAAATGGCGGTGCGGGTCAGCGACGACCCCCGCGGCCGAGTGCAGATCGACGTCGGGGCACCGCCAACAACCCCGCTTTTGCCGCTGGATGACTACCAGCAAAGGGTGCTGCGCGCGACCAGACGCGGGAACGCCTACCCATACCAGCTGACCGATCTGCTGGCCGGGCCGGACGGTCAGTTCACCGAGCACGACCTCGACCCCAGCGGGGCCCTTGTCCCGGTAGACCGCCCGAAGGGACTGAACTCCGCGGGCATCATCGCCGGAGTCGTCAGCACGCCGACAAGCAAGCACCCAGGCGGCGTGACCAGGGTGGCGCTACTCGGCGATCCGACCAAGTCGCTGGGCGCGCTCTCGGAACCAGAGTGCGCCCGCGTCATCGCCGCCATTGACCTAGCCGACCGGATGGCCGTCCCGCTGGAGTGGTTCGCGCTGTCGTCTGGCGCCCGGATATCGATGGAATCTGGCACCGAGAACATGGACTGGGTGGCCGCCGCCCTCAAGCGAATCGTCGAGTTCACCCAGGCTGGCGGTGAGATCAACATCGTCGTTGCCGGCATCAACGTCGGCGCCCAGCCGTACTGGAACGCTGAAGCGACCATGCTCATGCACACCAGGGGAATACTGGTGATGACGCCAGACTCCGCCATGGTGCTGACCGGCAAGCAGGCGCTGGACTTCTCCGGCGGGGTCTCGGCCGAAGACAACTTCGGGATCGGCGGCTACGACCGGGTGATGGGCCCGAACGGCCAGGCGCAGTACTGGGCGCCCAGCCTTGCTGCCGCGTGTGACGTCCTGATGGCGCACTACGCCCACACCTACATCGCTCCGAGCGAGGCGTCGCCGCGGCGTGCAGCCACTAGCGACCCGAGGGACCGCGACGTCACTGGATTCCCCCACGCCGTGGCTGACAGCGACTTCGCCACGATCGGCGAGATCTTCTCGGCCCAGCACAATCCGGAGCGGAAGAAGCCGTTCGACACCAGGACCGTGATGCGCGCGCTGACCGACCAGGACCACTTGGTGCTCGAGCGCTGGGCCGGGATGGGAGACGCGGACACCTCGGTGGTGCAGGACGCGCACATCGGCGGCTGGCCGGTCTGCCTCATCGGCATCGAATCACGTGCGGTGCCTCGCCGCGGGTTCCCGCCTGCCGACGGGCCGGATGCCTACGCGGCGGGCACGCTATTCCCCCGGTCGTCGAAGAAGGTCGCGCGTGCGATCAACGCAGCCTCCGGCAACCGACCGCTGGTGGTGCTCGCGAACCTATCCGGATTCGACGGGTCGCCGGAGTCGATGCGGAAGCTGCAGCTGGAGTATGGCGCCGAGATCGGCCGGGCGATCGTCAATTTTGCCGGACCGATCGTGTTCTGCGTGATCTCGCGCTATCACGGTGGCGCATTCGTGGTGTTCTCCAAGGCACTTAACCCGAACATGACGGTGCTCGCACTTGAAGGGTCATTTGCATCGGTGCTCGGTGGCGCCCCCGCCGCGGCCGTAGTGTTCTCGGCCGAGGTAATGGACCGCACGGCAGCGGACTCCAGAGTGGCCGACATGCAAGCCAGGGCGGCCGAGACCAGCGGGGCCAAACGGGCCGCCCTTAATGCAGCGCTGGCCGAGACCCAGGCGTCAGTGCGGGCAGAGAAGCTGGCGGAGGTGGCCGCGGAGTTCGACCGGATCCACTCCATCCAGCGCGCAGTCGAGGTCGGATCAGTCGACGCGATCATCAGCGTGGCCCAGTTGCGGCCCCGCATCATTGATGCCATCGAGGAGGGCTTGCGCCGCCGCGAGTGCGATCAGTAGGTGGGTGCCGAGAACAGGGCCGAACGCGCCAGGTCACCTGACGCGCCGGACCCGGCTAAGACCGAGCCGGTGCCAGGGGGCGGTCTCTGGTCTGCTCGTCACCGTGCGCTCACGGTAGGCCTGGTACTGACGATCACGTTCATCGCTTCTGAAGCACTTGCCGTTGTGACGATCATGCCGGTCGTAGCTCGTGATCTCGGCGGCCTGAAGCTGTACGGCTGGGTATTCAGCGCGTTCATGCTCGGCAATGTCATCGGGATCGTCGCGGCTGGACGCCAGGCGGACCGGTTCGGGCCCGCACGGCCGTTCCTGGCCGGTCTTGCTCTGTTCGGGTCAGGCCTAGCCATCGCCGGACTTGCTCCGAGCATGCTGGTCCTGGTGGCTGGCCGGGCATTGCAGGGCATCGGAGGCGGCGCGGTGCCGGCGATCGCGTATGTGTCTATCGGCCGGAGCCTTCCCGAGCGACTGCAAGCTCAGATGATGGCTGTCTTGTCGACTGCCTGGGTCGTGCCGGGTCTCGTCGGCCCGGCCATCAGCGCCGCAGTAGCCAGCCTGGTCGGCTGGCGCTGGGTATTCCTTGGCTTGCTGCCCGTTGTAGGGGTCACAGGCTCAATGGCACTGCCCGCCCTCTTCCGCCTGGGTAAGCGGCCAGCGGCGGCCGGTGGCGAGCCCGCGGCTGGCGCCGTCCACCGCCAGAGCGACGGCCTGATAGCGGCGGTCGGGGCCGGCCTGATGCTGACTGGCGTGAGCCTGGTCGCGGGCGCACGAGACGTCATTGCGGGCGTTGCTCTGCTGCTCATCGGTGTCGCCGCGCTTGGTGTGGCACTGCGCAGGCTGCTTCCAGCCGGAACGTTCATCGCACGGCCCGGGTTGCCTACGGTGATTCTCAGCCGCGGACTGCTGACATTTGCCTTCTTTGGCGCAGACGCCTACGTGACTCTCACTATCACGACCGTCCGCCATCACAGTCCCGCCCTGGCTGGTGTTGCCGTGACCGGATCGACGCTCGCATGGACCGCGGGCGCCTGGATTCAATCCCGGCTTAACGCACGGTGGGAGGCGCGCCGCCTGATTGGTTGCGGAGTGGTCGTCATCCTCGCCGGGATCACGGCCATGGCGCTGGTCCTATCGCCTGCAGTTCCGGTCGAAGTGGGCATCGGAGCCTGGACGGTCGCCGGCCTTGGCATCGGCTTGGCCTACGCGCCGATGACGCTGCTCATGCTCAGGGAAGCACCGCAAGGCCGAGAGGGCTGGGCGGCAGCGTCGCTGAGCCTGGCCGATGTCCTCGGCACTGCCATCGGCATCGGTCTGGGCGGCGCCGCCGTAACTGCCGCGACGGCGCATGGCTGGCCACTGGCCGCCGGAGTCGGCATCGCGTTTGCCCTAGCCGGGACGGGCGTGCTCGGGCTGGCTTTCGCCAGCCGACGTCTGCCACTCACCCACGCCGCCGCGGGATCGAGCTGAACTCGTTCCCGTCCCCGCCCGGAAGGACGAGGTAGAGCTGGCTGCGTGCCGTGATTCCTAGCTTCGCGAACACCTTGCGCAGGTGGTACTGGACGGTGTGAGCGCTGATGTAGAGCCTGGCGCCGATCTCCGGGTTCGACAGGCCTTCGCTAGCGAGCCGAGCAATCTGTGCTTCCTGCGCAGTCAGCTCGTCGTCCCTCGCTGCGGGCGTGCGCTTGCGCGCGGTCTCGCCGGTAGCCTGCAGCTCACGCCTGGCCCGCTCGGCGAATGCCCCGACCCCCATCGAGTCCAGCATGTCGAAGGCGGTTCGAAGCTGCGTGCGTGCATCAGTACGACGACGTTCCCTGCGCAGCCATTCCCCATACAGCAGGTGGGCTCGGGCGAGGCAGATACGCATACCGGTCCGCTGCAGGCGGTCGATTGCCTCGCGGTAGCTGTCGTCGGCCTCGGCGCCGCCGCTCAGCTGTGCGCGCGCACGGGCCTGATGCCCCAGCGCCCAGTCGCTGCCGCTAGCGTCCGTCATCTCAGCCAGTCGCTCGTAAGCGTCGGCCGCGAGGTCGGTCTTCCCCGTCCGCACGGCAGCCTCGATGAGCTCAGCGATAGCCCACGGGGGGGTACCAATGGTTCCCGGACTTGCGGTCGCCAGTTGCGCTGCCGGCAGCGCCTCCTGGTAGCGGCCGAGTCCGAGGAACAGCAGCGCATTAGCCATGCCGACAGCCGTCATCCCGGCACCTTCGCCGCGTTCGGTCACATCCGGCGCGACGGCATCGACCAGCGCCGATACCGCGGACTCAGCGCCGCGCAGCGCCGCGATAGACAGCGCAGCGTAGGGCGCGAGGGTGCCCGCCGTCGCGTCAGTCGCGGCCTGCGCCTGGGCAGCCAGAGCTTCGGAAACGGTCAGCTGGCCGCCGAGCAGGAGCCGCTGAGCGCGCATGCTCAGAGCCAGCGGCTGTTCGCCAAGAGCCCCACTCTGCTCGACGAGTGCCAGGTACCTGGCGGACAGACGCTCCCAGCCATCGTCATCCCACACGTGCACTGCAGTGACGCAGGCGAGCCAGAGCCAGCGGAGTTCTTCCTCGACAGACATGTCGGTCCCGAATGCGGCCAGCGCCCCACGGAGGATCGGCACCCCGGCCGCGTAGCCATCGGTGTAGTACGCGGCTAGGCCATCAAGCAGGAGGTCGGCCGGGCGCGGCGGACCAGGGGGCCGCGGCGCCGCCAAAGCAGCGCGCGCCACCTCCCAGAGGCCGCTCCCAGAACTGGCAAGCTGCCCCGCGAAGATTCCGGCGGACAGTCCTTCCAGGTAGGTCTGGCGGGCCAGCTCGATGTCAACAGACTCAAGGCGCCTGGCTGCCGCCAGCAACAAGGGCGGAGCGTCGCTGCCCCGGCTCGCCGCGAACGCGATGCGGGCACTGACCAGTTCGGCGTGTGCCTCCTGGAGGTCGCTGGCAGCTCCATGTTCTGCCATCGAAAGCAGGTCGCGCGCGGCATCGAGCTCGCCGGCCTGCAGCTTGGCCTGCGCTGCGGCTAGCGCTCGCCGGGCGCGTTCGGTGGGCTCAAGGAACGCAGCTGCCGCAACGACGCCTCCGCGAGCCTGCGCGCGGTAGGCCGAACGCTCCAGGTCGGCAGCAATGTCCTCATCGGGGCCGCCAGCAGCCTGCGCTCGGTGCCACGCGCGGCGGTCCGGGTCGAGCCGCGCGTCGGTAACGTGCGCGAGCGCGTCATGAGCCTGCCGTGTCTCCTCCGCCGACCCGGATCGGTAAGCCGCAGAGCGGACAAGCGGATGGCGGAATCGAATCCTCGCAGCAAACTCGGCCAGGCCAGCTTCGGCGGCGGGGCTGGCCGCCACGGCGCCGATTCCAGCCCAGGCTGCAGCGCGCCAGACCAGTGCCGCGTCACCTGTCGGGTCAGCCGCCGCGATGCGCAGCAGCGTCCGGGTCGGGCTTGGGAGCGCCTCGACGCGTCGCCGGAAGCTCTCCTCCATGCTCCCGGCAAGCCCTGTGGTGCCGGGAAACCCGAACCCGCCTGCCAGTTGGGCGGGAGTCAGCCCGCGCGGTAGCTCGAGCAATGCCAGTGGGTTGCCGTGCGCCTCAGCGATGATCTGCTCGCGGACCCGCTCGTCGATCGGACCGGCGAGTGTCGCGTCGAGCAGCAGGCTGGCGTCAGCGTCTCGCAGGCCTCCTAGCACGAGGGTCGGCAGGTCGGCCAGCTCGCGCGTGGCCGCGCTGGCCGCAAAGACCAGGCCCACTGACTCTGCCCCGAGCCGGCGGGCGACGAATGCCAGTACCTGAGCTGAGGCCTGGTCGAGCCAGTGTGCGTCGTCGACGAGGCACAGCATCGGCCGCTCCTGCGCGACGTCGGACAGCAGGCTGAGGACGGCGAGGCCAACGAGAAACCGATCCGGTGCTGACCCCGCGCTCATGCCGAGCGCCGTCCGCAGTGCATCACGCTGCGGGCCAGGCACGCGGTCGAGATGGCCCAGCATGGGCGCGCAGAGCTGGTGCAGCCCGGCGAACGCTAGCTGCAGCTCCGACTGGACACCGGTGGCGCGCTCCACCCGGCAACCCGCGGCCGTTGCGGCCACGTAGTCCAGCAGCGCGGTCTTCCCGATCCCCGGCTCTCCGCGTACAACTAGCGCCGTGCTGTGACCAGAGCAGACTGCCCTCACGAGCTGGTGAAGCTTCCGGCACTGAGCCTCGCGGCCGGTCAGGCCCGCTACACGCCCATCGAATGCCACGCCTGCCAGTCAAGCAACGCTCAAGTAACCTGTCAAGTTACCTTAGATGGTTAGGCACGCTTCTGGCCAACGCGCCATCACTAGCCATCGGGGGATTCGAGTGCCCGGAGTCGTGCGGCAGGCTCGAGCGATGATGACGGTCCACTATCGTTACGCACTCGTCGAGGGACGGCGGTTGTTCTACCGAGAGTCCGGACCGGCCGGCGCGCCAACCGTCGTGCTGCTGCACGGCTTCCCGGCCAGTTCGTTCATGTTCCGCAACCTGATACCGCTGCTCGCCGACCGGTATCACGTAATCGCTCCAGATCACCTTGGCTTCGGCCTGTCCGATGCGCCCCCCGCCGACGAGGTCAGCTACACCTTCGACACTCTCGCGGGCCTGACTTCGGCGCTGCTTGGTCAGCTCGGGATCACCCGCTATGCGATGTACGTGCACGACTACGGCGCGCCGATCGGCTGGCGCGTGGCCCTCGCCGACCCGGCTGCGGTCACCGCCATCGTGACCCAGAACGGCAATGGATACGAGGACGGCTTCACCCAAGCCTTCTGGAAGCCGGTCCGAGAGTACTGGCAGGAACAGACTCCGCACACCGACGGGGCAATTCGCGAGGCGCTGACGCTCGATGCCATCCGGTGGCAGTATCTGCACGGCGTCCCGGACGAGAGCGTGGTCAGCCCTGACACCTGGTATCACGACTTCGCACTGGTGTCGCGCCCGGGCAACGACCGCATTCAGCTGAACCTGTTCGCGGACTACGCCAGCAATATCCCGCTGTATCCGTACCTGCATGCCTATCTGCGCGATAGCCGGGTGCCGTTGCTGGCGGTCTGGGGCCGAAACGATGAGATTTTCGGTCCTGACGGGGCTCGCGCGTTCGCCGCTGACGCGTATCACGCCGAGATCCACTTGCTCGACGGCGGACACTTCCTGCTCGAAAGCGACCTCGACAACGCAGCCGCGCACATCCGCGGCTTCCTGGGAAGGATATTGGGATGACTGCCCCGTGCACATCGACGGCGGCGAGCCGCTGACCTGACATCAGGCTGGGGCCACATCCCGCTGGACTTCACACCTGGGAAGGGAACGATGGGACTTTCGTGGCAACAGGGACCGCTCGCCTCAGGATCGATCGGCCGCTTCCTCGTGCCTGAGCCGCTGCCCGAGCGGCTGTTGTACGCCGAACCACTGCGCCGGCGCATGCGCGTCAAGTTCGCCGGATCCTGGATAGCCGACAGTGAGGACGTCGTGCTGCTGCACGAGCCCGGTCGGTATCCGGTCGCCTACTTCCCGCTCACCGACATTGCCGGCGACGTCCTGGAACCGGCCGGCTACGTGACCCAGCATCACGACCTCGGTGCCACGGCCTGGTACGTCGTCCAGGTCGGGGACCAGAGCAAGAATCGCGCGGCCTGGCAGCACACCGAGCTGCCCGGATATGCCGGCGACCTGGAAAACCGGGTCGCGTTCGCCTGGCGGGCCATGGACGCGTTCTACGAAGAAGAGGACCGGATCGTCGGCCACGCCGCCGACAGCTACCACCGCATCGACATCCGCCAGACCAGCCGCCACCTGGTCGTCCGACACGGGGATCGCGCCGTCGCCGACACCAGCCGCCCGCTTGCGCTCTACGAGTCCGGCTTCGCGCCCCGCTGGTATGTCCCGCGCGCTGAGGTGGACGAATCCGCGCTCACTGCCGTGGAGTTTCAGACGTTCTGTCCGTACAAGGGAGTCTGCAGCTACTACGACATCGGTGACGCGCACCGTTCCGCCTGGTCCTACCGGGATGCCTGGCCGGAGGTGCGGCGTGTCGCGGGCTTTATCTCGTTCGAGCCCGACGAGGTCGAGGTAAGCCTGGATGACAAGCCGCTGCGACTGGAACCAGGCCAGAGCGTGATCCCGCACGGGATCGACCGGGAGCTCAGCATCGCTGAGGCACAGCCCGGCGGGCGCCTGTGACCACTCGCAGCCCGGCCTTGCCAGAAGCCAACGGCACCGATCCAGGCAATCCGTCGCCGATGCTCGTGTCGGTGAACGTGGGCATGCCGAAGGACGTGCCATGGCAGGGCAAGACCGTCTATACGGGCGTCTGGAAATATCCGGCGGCCGGGCCGCAGATGGTGCGTCGGCTGAACATCGACGGCGACGGCCAGGGCGACCTGAACGGGCACGGTGGCGAGCAGCGAGCAGTGCTGGTCTACCAGCTCGACTCCTACCGGCACTGGCAGCAGTACTTCGGGCGTGATGACTTCAGCTACGGTCAGTTCGGGGAGAATCTCACAGTCAGCGGCATGCCTGACGACGAGGTGTGCATTGGCGACCGGTACCGGATCGGCGAGGCAGAGTTCGAAGTCACCCAGCCGCGGGTCACCTGCTATCGGGTCGGTCTGCGCCTGGGCCAGCCGGAACTGCCGGCGCTGCTGGTCAGCCACCACCGTCCCGGCTTTTACATGCGGGTTATCACGGAGGGACACGTTGAGGCCGGCAATGCGATCGTCAAGACCAGGAACGGGCCTGAGGCGCTATCGGTAGCCGACACGGACGCGCTGCTCTACCTTCCCGGCCGGGACATGGCCAAGGTACGCGCCGCCCTGCGGATCCCCGCCCTCAGCCCGGGCTGGCAGGGTTCGTTCCGAGACCTGCTGGACGCCGCTAAGGATGACGGCGCCGCACCGCCCCTGGCCGCTGAGCCGGCCTGGCCTGCCTTCAGGGAGCTGCGCGTTGCCAAGGTGGTCCGGGAAAGCCCGGCGGTGTCTTCGATTTACCTGGCCGCGGCCGACGGCACGGCGCTACCGGCCGCGCGGGCCGGCCAGTACCTGACGCTGCAGATCACTGGTGCGGGCGAGCCGGCCCCGGTACGCAGTTACTCGCTGTCCTCGGCGCCTGACACCGGCACCTACCGGATCAGCGTCAAGCAGGAGCCACACGGCACGGTCAGCAGTTACCTCAACCGCGACCTGCGACCCGGAGCCACTCTGCAGGTGGCAGCGCCCCGTGGCGACTTCGTACTTGACAACGCCGCCGACCCGATCCTGCTGATCTCCGCAGGCATCGGCGTCACTCCAGTTCTGTCCATGCTGCACGAGCTGGCGGCAACCCGCAGCGAGCGCGACATCTGGTGGCTGCACGGCGCGCGCGGACCGCTCGAACATCCCTTTGCGGCTGAGGCACACACCCTGCTTGCATCCCTGCCGCACGCCCGCGAGCACGTGTTCTACAGCGCATCCACGCCATCAGAAAGTCACCGCGACCATGCCGCCAGCGGGCATATCACCGAAGAGGCACTAGCCGGGCTGGCAATCCCGGCCCGTGCGAGCGCCTACATCTGCGGTCCGGCCTCGTTCATGGCCGACATCCGAAAAGCCCTTACAGCGCTCGGCCTGGAACCGCCCACGATCCACACCGAGCTGTTCGGGGCACTGCCCTCCATCAACCCTGGGCTTGCCGGGAAGGATCGCCCACCACCCCACCAGCCATCCGGTCCTCCCGGAACCGGGCCGAAGGTCACCTTCGCCCGAAGCGGCATTACCGCGCCGTTCGCAACCAGTCAACGCAGCGTTCTCGAGCTGGCCGACGCATGCGACGTTCCCACCCGCTGGAGCTGCCGGACCGGCGTCTGCCATACCTGCATTACAGCCCTGCTGTCTGGCGACATCACCTACTCCCCTGCGCCACTGGAAGCTCCCGCCGACGGGCAGGTGCTCATCTGCTGTGCCCGGCCCGCGACCGACATCGTCCTGGACATGTAAGACCCTTCGCCAGGCGTCCGCCGCGCGCTACACGCCGTCGAGGCCAGGAACATCGAGCCGCAGGATCCGCTCGGCGTTGGCGTGCGCCACCTTGTCTTTGTCGGCGGGAGCGAGCGGCGCTGTGCGCATGAACTCGGCCGCCTTGCCGGTCGGCTCGAACGGGTAGTCGATGGAGAACATCACGCTGTCGATGCCGACGGCCTCGATCGCACCAATCAGCGCGGCGTGCGAGAACACGCCGGTCGTCGTGATCGCGACGTTGGTCCCGAAGTATTCCGACGGCAGTTTCTGGAGTGGCTGCTTCAGGTCGAGGTCGGCGTACCGGGCGTCGAAGCGGGATAGCTGGAAGGGCAGGAACTCCCCCATGTGCCCCAAGATGATGCGGGCGCGGGGGAACCGGTCGAAGACGCCGCCGAAGATCAGCCGCATCGCGTGCGCGCCGGTCCTGGCGGCCCAACTCCAGGTGGCACTGTCCAGCTCCGGATAGCCGCGCAAGACCGCCCAGTCGTCCGCGGGTAGGGCGTTGGGATGGATGTACAGCGGGACATCGAGGTCCTGCAGAGCTTCCCAGAACGGGACGTACTGCGGCTCGTCCAGGTAATGGCCCAGGGTGTGATCGTTGACCAAGGCCCCGCACATATGAAGCCCGCTGACGGCCCGGCGCAGCTCGGCGGCGGCCTGCTCCGGATCCTGCAGGGGGACCGCGGCCAGCGCGGCGAACCGCCCTGGGTGGTCGCTGATGATGGCGGCGAGATAGTCGTTCGCCAGCTGAGCATCTGCCACCGCGATCTGCGGATCCGGTTGCATCTGGATACCGGGGCTGGTCAGCGAAAGTACCTGCAGGTCGACGCCGTGCCGGTCCATCTCCGGGAGCCTGAACTCGGTGAAGTCGGCCAGCCGGCGTTGCCAGTCGGCGATGAGCTCAGACTTGACCGGCACGTGGCTGAGCGGAGATCCATCCGTGGCCAGTTTGTCGTACCAGAACGCTTCTTCCAGGGCGATCAGCTTCATTAGTTCGTGATGCCCGCAGCACCGCACCGGAACCCGGCGGGCGCTAACCGCCGGATTGCACTGCTCGCAGTCAGCTAGGCGCGGGGCCCCGAAAGCAAATCCCGGTTATCCCCCGGGCCGAACGCTCAGTGCCATCGGCGCTGCGTTACTTGCTGGGCGTGGGCGTAAGCACGGACACGGCATGCTCGGCCAGTCTCAGGTGCGCCTGCAGCATGGGCAAGTATCGGGCGGCATAAGCCTTCACCGCTGGGTTGCTGCCTGCGCTCTCTTGCTTCCTGAAGATGGCAATGGCTGCCTGGTGGCCACTGACCGAGGCCTTGGCGAAGACGACGTCAGCGTGCGCGCCCTTCTCCGACTCGATCCGGGCCACTGTGGACTGGTTGTGCCCGCCGGGTGTCGTCGGCAGCGCCACATGCAAGCGCAAGGCCAGTTTCTTGAGGTCGGCTTGCGCTCCTATGTGGTCATGGGCGTAAGTCGCGCCGAGCCTCTTCGCTGTCGTGGTGGTCGCGTGTGCAGCCTCATACTTGCCGAGCGAAATCTCGGTCAGATTGATCTGCGACGCCTCGTCCATGAACATACGATCTTGGCCGGATACCGGCTGGGCGATGCCGCTGACGGCAAGGCCAGCGTTAGGGGCCCTGGCGCTGGCGTTAGCCGCTGCCGTCCCGGCAGTCGCCGCAATCCCCCAGCTTGCTGTGGCCAGGCCTACGGCGAGCCCGGCGCTTGCTACCACCCTGTGCAGGGTCATGGAAGCCTCCCCCGATAGCGCCAAGGTGCGATCTGCGGAGAACCATCACTTCCTCGGTACGCTACGCCTCGCCAACGGGCGCCGCGGTGGCCAGCCCTGCCGACGTAGCCGGCGATGAGGATTGCCACCGGAACGGCGAGTGCCCAGTGCATGGCCTCGATGTAAGACCGGGCGGATACATCCTGGATCAGCAGCGTGCATTGCCATGGTGGCGAGCGGCGCGAAGATCGCGCTGGCCAATGCCATCGCTGCCCGCGAACCCGCACCCGGAGTGATCTTCCACTCCGACCGCGGCTGCCAATCGGCTGGTACAACGGCACCCGGCTGCACAGCAGCCCGGGATACCCAGCCCCCGCCGAATTCGAGGCCGCAACCACCAAGGAGGCCATGCAAAAGGTAGCCTGACCAAGCCATCAGCCCTGTCCGTCAA
>Ga0335073_10006079_pt1 | contig 16958 bp, 17 predicted proteins | sample Lox_Sample_22_FD_207093 | JGI IMG/M metagenome (GOLD analysis project Ga0335073, IMG submission 207093) | Soil microbial communities from Loxahatchee National Wildlife Refuge, Florida, United States - Lox_Sample_2.2 | ecosystem: Environmental > Terrestrial > Soil > Wetlands | place: USA... | reverse complement strand
GCGGGTCAATATGGCCTGTGGCAGCCGACAAAGTTACGATCTGCGCATGAGGGTCACCGTCGACACGCTCCTGTGCGAGGCCAACGCGGTATGCGCGGGCCTGGTCCCCGAGGTCTTCTCCGTGGATGACGAGGATGAACTGCACATCCTCGTCAGTGAGGTTCCGCCGGAGCTGGCCGGCGGCGTCAGGGAAGCGGTCCGCGCCTGCCCGAAGATGGCCCTCCTGCTGGAAGAGTGACCGGTCCTGTGGACCCGCGCGAGCGGCCGCGGATCGACACGAGCGTGGCGCACAGCGCCCGGGTGCACAACTACTGGCTCGGCGGCAAGGACAATTTCGCCGCCGACCGCGCCGCCGGGGACGCGGTGCGGGCGGCCTACCCGGGGATCGTCGAGTCCGTGCGGGCCAACCGGGCGTTCCTGGCGCGCGTCGTGCGGTTCCTGGCTGCCGACGCCGGGATAACCCAGTTCCTCGACATCGGCACCGGCATCCCCGCCGCGGACAACACCCACGAGGTGGCGCAGGCGGTGGCGCCCCGCGCCCGCGTCGTGTACGTGGACTACGACCCGGTCGTGCTCCAGCACGCCCGCGCGCTGCTGACCGGCAACGGCCACGGGGTGGTGGACTACATCGACGCCGACCTCCGCGATCCGGACACGATCCTGGGCGAGGCGGCGGAGACGCTGGACTTCAGCCGCCCGGTGGCGATCCTGCTGATCGCCGTCATGCACCTGATCGTGGACGCCGACGATCCGTACGGGATCGTGGGGCGGCTGAAGGCCGCCATGCCGGCGGGCAGCTACCTGGCGCTGTCCCAGGTGGCGTCGGACATCGAGCCCGAGCGGATGGCCGAGGCGGCGCGCCGCTACAACAGCATGGCGCGCGAGACGCAGCGGCACCGCACGCACGCGGAGGTGACCCGGTTCTTCGACGGCCTCGAGCTGGTCTCCCCCGGCGTGGTGGCGGTGCCGGCCTGGCGTCCCGCCACCGAGGCGGAGGCCCGCGCCCGCTCCGGGATGTGGGGCGGCGTGGGCTGGCTCAGGCCGGCTCGGCCGTAGCGGCCGACAGCAGGCTGGTTTCCTCCGGCGTCAGCTCCAGCGTGGCGGCGGGCAGGATCTCCGCGAGCTGCCCGGTGTTCCGCGCGCTGGCGATCGGCGCGGCGACGTGCGGGCGGGTCAGCAGCCAGCCGAGCGCGACGGCCGCCACCGTGGTCTGGTGCGCGGCCGCGACCTGGTCGAGCGCCACGAGCGCGGCGGCGCCGCCCTGGTCGAGGTAGCCGCGCGCCCGCTGGGCGCGCGGGGAGTCGATCTCCGCGCCGCCCGGCCGGTACTTGCCGGTGAGGAAGCCCATCGCCAGCCCGTAGTAGGGGAGCACGGCCAGGTTCCACGCGTCCGCGATCGGCGCGAGCGTGCGCTCGTACTCCCGCTCGACGAGGTTGTAGTGCGGCTGCAGCACCGTGAACTCGGCGAGCCCGAGCTCGCGCTGCAGCGTCAGCGCGGTGGTGAGCCGTTCCGGCGAGTAGTTGGAGGCCGCGATGTGCCTGACGACGCCGTCCCTGACGAGCGCGTCGAAGGCGCGCAGCGACTCCTCGAGCGGCGTCTCCTCGTCGTCGTAGTGCGCGTAGTACAGGTCGATGTAGTCGGTCTGCAGCCGGTCGAGCGAGGCGTGCGCCTCGCCGCGGATGTTGTCCGCCCGCAGGTTCCTGAACCGGGGGTCGCGGCCGCCGCCGACCTTGGTCGCGAGGACGATATCGGCGCGGTTCCCGCGCTCTTTCAGCCAGCGGCCGAGGATCGTCTCCGACCGGCCGTGCTCGATCAGGTAGGAGTTCGCGGTGTCGACGAAGTTGCCGCCGGCCTCGGTGTACGCGTCGAGAACGGCGTGCGACTCCTGCTCGTCGGCGGTCCAGCCGAAGACGTTGCCGCCCAGGCAGAGGGGGAATACGTCCAGATCCGTCCGGCCAAGGGAAACCATGCAGCGAACCTATCAGGGGGCGGTGATCCGGCCGCACGGGGTGGCGCCGGGGCGCCAAGACCATCAGGGGTCACACGGATAACACCGACAGTCACACAAGTCACATCAGTAACAGCCCAAGATCAGTCAGGTGACCGATGTCTTGCACCGCAACTTGCATAAGTATTTGTCCTGAAATCAGGGCTTAAGGATCCGCGCCCGGCCGCCTCGTGCCGGGTTACCAGACAGGAACCGAATGAACGGGATTGCGGCGAGTCTTCCGATCGACCTGCAGCGCTGCCGTCTCCTCGCCAGGGAGCCAGTGACCAGCGCCAGCGCGAACGTCCCCGCTGGCGGCGCCGGTTTCTGCGGCGGGCGGCGCGCGCGGGCGGCGGCGCGTCGTGCTCCCCGGTGGTGCCGGCCCGGGCCGGGCGCCGATGCCATCCGGCGCGCCGCCGGCTGAGCAAAAAAATTTAAGACGTACCCCAGCGGATCGCGTCCGGTTCGCTCGATGCCGCAACAGGCGGCCGGAGTGATCCGCCGGGGTGCAGACGTGGGGATGGTGAGCCGTAACGCCCCCGGCGGCTCACCGTGCTCACGGCACGCGCCCGCGCCAGCGCGGCGCGGCCGCAGCGATGCCGTGCAGGCGGCGCCGCCCGCGGGCTCTTTTCCGCCGGCCCGCGGCGGTTCTGCCGCCAGCAGCGGTAGTCGGCGGCGACGCAGCAGCGGAGGGTCCCCCCGGGCCATCGGGAAAGGACCCTCCGCTGTTGTCGCGTTTGACAGCTGCCTGGTGGCAGGACGCTCGGCGCGTCCTTGCGCTGTCAGTGCCTGCCGAAGCTGTCGAATTCTCCGTTGTGCGCGCCACCGATGAAGGCATGCCACTCATCCGGGGTGAACCGGAGGACCGCGCCTTCTGGGTGCCTGCTGTTGCGCACCGCGACCCCGCCGTCGGGGAGGTCAGCCACCTCGACGCAGTTGCCGTTGGAGAAACTCAGCGAGCTTTTGACCCAGTGAGAACTTGAACCCGGCCCTTCCTCATTAGGCCTTGTCATCTCGCCCCACCTCACTGATTCCTGGTTGTGCCGGTGAAAAATTCCGAATGACTACGGAACGTAGCTATTATACTACGCACCGTATCGCCATATCCATAGGCTAGCAGACCTCATTGGTACCCCGAGTCCTATTTTCTCCCAAATGCCGCTGAGGTGTATTTAGTGCCCGTTGACGGCAGGATTTTGACGAATATCAAATCAAAAACATAAGTAACAAGAGACGGCGATGGGGCATGGCGCGGACGTGCCGGAATGGGCCTGGCTAACGGCGATCAGGCGCCCGACCAGCGTGATTCCGCCGTGTCGAGGATGCGCGCCCTGGACGCCTCCGGGTCGAGCGCCGACTCGGCGAGGGTCTGGAACGCGATCCGGTGCAGGTACGTCTCCCGTTCGCCCTCGAGCGTGAAGCCGCCGCGCATGTGCTCGGTGGAGACGACGTCCTGCAGCATGGCGTCGGTGTCGGCGCCGAAGCCGAAGATGACGAAGGACTCGCCGAACACCCGGTGCGCCCCGTCGAGGGGGAGGATCTGCATCGTCACGTTCGGCCGCTCGGCCACCTTGGCCAGGTGCTGCAGCTGTTCGTACATCACCATGTCGTCGCCGATCCGGCGCTGCAGGACCGATTCGTCGAAGACCACGGAGAGCTCGAGGTCGCCGCGGTCGAGCACCTGCTGGCGGCGCATCCTGACCCGGACGAGGCGCCCGATCATGCCGGGCGCGACCGGCTCGATCCGGCTGTAGCTGCCGATGATGTGCCTCGCGTACGCCTCCGTCTGGAGCAGCCCCGCGACGACGTCGACGTGCCAGACGGCGATGGAGTTCGCCTCGTGCTCGAGGCCGATGAACTGCTTGTAGTCCTCGGTCAGCACATCGGAGGAGTCTTCCCACCAGCCCTTGTGCGTCGCGTCCTCGGCGAGCGCGAGCAGCAGCGCGCGGCGGGAACCCGAGACCTGATAGTAGGAGAGCAGCCGCTCGACCTCGCGCGGCCGCAGGCCCGTCTTGGCCCGCTCGTACCTGCTGATCTTGGAGGGCGACCAGCCGAGGGCCGCGGCGACCGATTCGCCGCTCCGGCCCCTGGACTCCCTGATCTCCCGCAACTCGGCGGCAAGCCGGCGGCGCCGCACCGTGGGGCTGCCTGGCTCGGTCATCGGGCACCCCTTTCTCTCGGTGCCGCGCGGGCGGACGGCTGGCTCGGGCCGGCAAGTCGTCGCGCAGATTGCACGGAAATCCGCGATGAAACCCTAAGTACATCGTACACTCACCCAGCGCTACCGAACGCTACTTTTGTGGCATAGGGCGCCGCTGATTCGTTCAGCGGTCGCTGATGCACTGTCTTGCTGTGGGTGACTGTCGCGAAAAGGCGCAGCGTTGTGCAGGCTGTATAGAAGAATGACTATGGTGACGCCGGTGAAAGAATGCGACTCAAGTTGCGGCGTTACTGCCTGCTGGACGTCGTGTTATAGAACTGAAATATGCGCTTGCGCGTGCTAAAGAAACGGCCCGCCGACCGAGTGGGGGTTCGGTGGCAGGCCGTTAGCCTTGCATGGGGGCTTTCTTAAGCGTGCATGTACACGTTTGGATTGGCGGATGCCGCCGCCACTACCGGTGCGTTGGACGTGACCGCGGTCAGCGCTGGCACCGCTACGCCGGCCAGAACGGACCCGGCGAAGCCGAGTGTCACGAGGTTGGAGATGACGGCTCGCTTTATGCTCATGATTCCTCCATGGCATATGTACTGCTCAGCAGCCTTCATCTGGCGTCAGCGGCCCGCGGACGCATCGTCAGTGATGTTGCTATTTGCCAGCTTTCGGCTCTTTCATCTATTACGATAAATCGATATCCTGGCCGCTATCAATTAGGAAAACCGGCACGGTTAATTGCGCCAGCGATTGATCAGAAATATTCGTTTGCAGATGCGATAAAATTGGCGGCACTTGCTGCGCTGCAACCTCCCCTGCAATTTGCATTGCATAATGCCAAGGCGGTCGGGGGCGCTGGGGTGCGGATTAAGCCGTCACCGAATTAGTGTTGGAAAATCGTTTGCTTGTTCCGCCGATGCCGCGGGGAGTAAAGTTTGTGCCATGTCACCGGTGACCGCCCTGGTAGGCCGCGACAGCGAGCTAGCCCTCCTCGATGGGCTACTAAGAGAAGCCGCCCGGGGCCGCGGCGGCGCGGTCCTGATCGAGGGCGAACCGGGCATCGGCAAGTCGGCGCTCGTGCGCGCCGCGGTGGCGTCCGCACCCGAGGCCGGCTGCCAGGTGTTCTGGGGCGCCGGCGACGAGCTCGGCACGGCGCTGCCCCTGCTGCCGTTCCTCGACGCGCTGCGGGTCCGCGAGCCGTCGGTGAACGCCAGGCGCAACACGATCGTCGGGCTGCTGCGCGGTGAAATCGCCGCCGACCGGGGCGCCGACGTGCCGGCCACGCTGGCCGAGCAGCTGCTGGCGCTGGTTGCCGAGGAAGGCGACGTGCGCCCGGTGGTCCTCGTCGTCGACGACCTGCAGTGGGCCGACCCCGCCAGCGTCACGCTCTGGGGGCGGCTCGCGCGGACGGCGCAGCAGGCGCCGCTGCTGCTGATCGGCATGGCGCGCCCCGTGCCGCACAGGGACGACCTGCTCGCCCTGCGCCGCCTCGTCCGCGACCGCGGCCGGATCCTGCTCACCGGGCTCGCCGGGCCGGCGGTGGCGGAGCTGGTGTCCGCCCTGGCCGGCGGCAAGCCAGACAGTGCCCTGCTCCGGCTCGCCGAGGGCGCCGCGGGCAACCCGCTGTACGTCACCGAGCTGGTCGGTGCGCTGCTGCGCGGTTCAAGCCTGACCCTGACGCCGGCGGGCACGGCCGCGCTCGCCGCCGGGGCCGGGCCCGCCGCCGGCGATCCGGCGGACGCCGGCTTTCCCGCCTCGCTGTCGGCGGCCATCGCGGACCGCCTCGGCTTCGTCGCCGGTCCTGTGCGCGACGTCCTGCGCGCCGCCGCGCTGCTCGGCGTGGACTTCCAGATCTCCGACCTGGCGACCGTGCTCGGCCGTGGCCTGCCGGATCTGATCCCCGCGGTGGACGAGGCGCGCGCCGCCGGCGTGCTCGCCGAGTCGGGCAAGAGCCTCGGTTTCCGGCACCCGCTGATCCGGGCGGCGCTGTACGAGGAGATGCCGGCCTCGGTGCGCGCGGCGTGGCACCACGACGCGGCCCGCGCTCTCGCGGCCGCGGGCGCGCCGCCGGAGCGCGTCGCCAGGCAGTTGCTGCGTGCGGCCGACGGTCCTGCCCCCGCGGATGCCATGGACGAGCGGATGCTGGACTGGCTGGTCCGCACCGCGGAGCATCTGGTCAGCCAGGCGCCGGGCGTCGCCGCCGAACTCCTTGCCCAGGCCGTAGCCGGCACCCGCCTCGGCTCGCCCCATCACGGCTGGCTGGTGAGCAGGCTCGCCGACGCCTTGCACAGGAGCGGGGACATCCCGCGGGCAGCCGAGGTGGCGATTGACGCGCTCGGCTACCTCACCGATCCCGACCTCCTGGTGGACCTGCACTGGACGCTCGCGCAGTGCCGCATCGCCACTGGGCAATCCGCGGAGTCCCTGGCGACACTGGACGCGGCGCTGGAAACTCCAGGGCTTTCCCCCCGGCACCGTGCCAGGCTGCTCGTCGTCGCCGCCCGCACGCACAGCAGCTTCGGCGAGATCGAAACCGCTGGTGCGGTCGCCGGCACCGCGCTGGCGGCGGCGGAGCAGGTGGGCGACAACTGGGCGATGGGCTGGGCGTTGCACGTGCTGTCCCTGGTAACGGCGATACAAGGCCGGCTGACCGAATCCCTGCCGCTGTCGGACCGGGCGCTGACCGTGACCCAGGCCGACCCGGGACTTACCGACCTGCGGCTCCTGCTGCAGATCAACAAGGCCGTCACTCTCGGCAACCTGGACCGGTACGAGGAGGCGCTCTCCGTAGCGGCGCAAGCGCTCCACCTGGCGGACCGGGTCGGCACGGCCATCCGGCTGGGTCAGGCTCATTGCGTCCTGGCGCAGTTCCTGTTCGAAACGGGGCGCTGGGACGAGGCGCTGGCCGAGGTAGACAGGCTGCCGGAGAACCTGCAAGAGCCCGGCGCGGCCTGCTGCGACCTTGGCATCGCCGCCGTGATCAGCTTCCACCGCGGTGAAGCGGAGGCGGCGCGCCGCCATATCGCGACGGCCATCCCGCACACCGAGCGGCTCGGTCACCGGCTGATCCCGACGCTGACCCTCGCCCGCAGCCTGGACCGCGAGCACGCCGGCGCGCTGACGGAGGCGCTCGCGGCGCTTACCGGGGCGTTCGACGGCAACACGGAAGAGGTCGAGCTGGAGAACCTGCTCGCGGACGCCGTCCGCCTCGCCGTCAGGACGGGCGACCTGGACACGGCTCAGTCGCTCGCGGGCCAGGCCGTCAAGCTCGCCAAGGGCTCGGAGATCGCGCACCGGCAGGCGAACGCGCTGTACTGCGGGGGCCTGGTCGACCACGACGTGGAACGCCTGCTGGCGGCCGCCGAGCGGTACGAGGCGGCCAGCCGCCCGCTGCTGGCGGCCAAGTCCCTCGAGTCCGCCGCCGCGGAGTTCCTTCGCGCCGACGACCGGGGGCGGGCGCGGGACGCGTTCGTCCGGGCCGTGGACGCGTACGGCTCGATCGGCGCGGTCGCCGACGTCGCCAGGCTGCGGGCGGCGTTCCGCGCGCACGGCATCCACCGCGGCCCGCACGCCAAGCACCGGCGGGCGGACAGCGGGTGGGACAGCCTGACCGATACCGAGGTCAAGATCGCCGGGCTGGTGGCCGAGGGGCTGTCCAACCCGGAGATCGCCAGCAAGCTGCTGCTGTCCAGGCGGACGGTGTCCACGCACGTCTCGCACGTCCTGAAGAAGCTCGGCGTCGCGTCAAGGACCGACATCGCCCGCGAGTCGGCCCTGCGCACGGTCGTTCTTCAGTAATCACGGCGGCGCTTCAGTAATCGCGCCCCGCGGTGACCGCGCGTCCGCATACGCGGTCACCGCGGGGGCGTGTGGGGACGGGTGCCGGTGGGGGCGTCCGGCCCCATCCCCACGCCTAACCCAGCACCGGCCAGCCGTCCGCCAGCGCGGTGTGGTCGCCGTCGGCGCCGAGCGTGAAGTACACGGCCTTGCCAGCCGGCGTCCGGTAAAAGCCCCATTCCGTCGCGAGGGTGTCGACCAGCATCAGCCCCCGCCCGGTCTCCGCGTCCCCCTCGGCGGCGGTGACGACGGGGAAGGACCGCGACGTGTCATACACGTCGACCCGCAGCCGTCCGCGAAAGCACCTGATGCCCAGCGTGATGCTCTCGCCAGCCTCGTGCATGATCGCGTTGGTCACCAGCTCGCTGGTGAGCAGCAGCGCGACGTCCGGGTCGGCGGGGAGATCCCAGTCCCTGATGGCCGCGCGGACCTGGCGGCGGGCCTCGCCCGCCGCCGCCGGTCCCGTGGCCAGCCGGACGCGGCAGTGCCGCAGCTCGGCGGGCTGTGTTTCGGTCGGGGGGGCTGCCACCATCGCGTGCATCGCAATTCCCTACTAGGCCGGGTTCGAGATGGTCCGGGGTGCCTGAGCGCACCTGCTCGCGGAGGCGCGAGCGGGAGCGCAGCTCTCGGTGCCGGTTTCACAACAAATGGTGATGCAAGTTGCATTGACAGACATCGGTCAGCTGACCGATTTCCTCTTGTGACCAATGAGTCAGCGGTTGGCGAGGGTTGGCTGCATGGACAGCGCGAGCAGCCGGATGTTGATCGGCTGGGCGTCGTCGAAGTTGTACATCCGCCCGTACTTCGGCCGGAGCCGTTCGAGGATCCGCGGCACCGCCTCGCCGATCGCCCGCTCGCGGCTGGCCGTCCACTCGCCGACGAGCCCCTGGGCGAGCGCCCCTGGCCCGGCCGCGGCGCGGCCGGGCCGCTCGCCAGCCACGATCTGGCGGCCGTACAGATACAGGGAGAAGTGGTTGTCGAGTTCCGCGAGCAACCGCGACCTGTCCGCCTCCCCGAGGCCGCCGAGGTAATCGGTCAGGGACAGGTCGGGGACCTCCTCGGGTCGCGGGATCTCCTCGGCGATGAGCTCGGTGAGTTCATCGAGGTAGCTGATGTAGAAGTCGAAGTCCGACTTCTCGCCGATGTTCCCGTGCCCGCCGGAGAACCAGTCGAAGTCGAGGCCGCGCGCGAACTGCAGGTTGGGCTTGAACAGCACGAGCGGGTCCTGGCCCGCGAAGCCCCCGAAAGGCAGCTGATCGATGTTGATCAGATCGGCGGAATGCCCGATGCGCTCTTCGGCGAGGAGGTACACGGCGTGGTCCGGCGCGTGGCCGGGCCGGGGCAGCCCGCGAAGGCGCAGTTCGACGCCCTCGAAATCGATGGCGTCGTCCGGCCAGCGCAGCACGTCGGTTGGCCGGGGCAGGTCACTGCCGAACCGCTCCATCCAGACCGCGGTGTGCTCGCTGGCGATCACGCGCGGGGCGGCCGGGAGCAGCCGGACCAGCCTTCTGGCGCCGCCGATGTGGTCCGCGTGAAAGTGCGAATAGCAAATCGCGGTCACCGGCAGCGGCGTCACCGACGCGATCGCCGCCAATAGCGAATCGGCGGCGCCCTGCGGCGGATCGAGCAACAGGACGCCGCGATCGCCCACGTAGAAGAGGCTGCCGTAGAAGTGCCTGGAAACCCAATACGTGCGCTCGGTAAGCCGCTGCAGAACGTATTCCTCCATCACACCGCGCGGGAACAGGTGCGAAACGCGCTGCCCCGGCCGCAGTGGCAATTCGGCGGAGGGTTCGACATACTCGGCCCCGGTGATGGAGACGGGTTCTTCCTTCCACTCGTCCCGCATCACGAAGGCCACGACGTCTCCCTTGGGTCGGCTAGCGCCGATGCTCGCACACCGCGTCTAGCCGGTCAAGCGCCCGCGGGACCCCGCGGAGCCCGGTTAAACCGCGGGACCGCCGAGCGTCCCGTTCCGCACGTCGCCGAGGAAAACCAGCCATTCGTTCGGGGAAAATCGCAAAACCGGCCCCGCGGCGTCCTTGCTGTCGCGAACGCCGACGGCGGCACCGTAAAGGCTCGCTACCTCGACGCAGTTTCCGTTGGAGAAGCTAAAAGAACTCTTCACCCAGTAAGAACCAGAACCCGGCCCTCGCCGTGTCATACCACTCACCTCATGGATTGGTCGTATGCGCTCATTGAGCGCACGAACTTGGGCCGGCCTTCCCCCAGAAAGCCCGCTCCTGCGCCGGCGCGGCGGCTAGGATCAGGCTCCGGCTGCTGGTCCTGTCAGCGCTGCTTGCACAACAAATGTTGCTGCAAGTTGCACTGACAGACATCGGTCAGCTGACCGATTTGGGGGCGTGACCGATGAGTCTTCGGAGCAAATGGGGGTATTCCGGGTCATTGTGGCGTTCCTGTGGCAGAGGTAGGAGGCCGGATGGCGCAGCAGCGGAGTGAGCGCGTCGGGGGCATCCCGGTCGAGCTGTCGCACCTGGACAAGGTGTTCTTTCCCGGGGACGACATCAGCAAGGGGGACCTGGTCGCCTATTACGAGCGGATGGCGCCGCGGATCATCCCCTACCTCAGGGACCGGCCGCTGGTCATGGACCGGTACCCGGACGGCATCACCGGCCAGCGCCTCGTGCAGAAGAACGTCCCCGGGCACTTTCCCGACTGGGTGACCCGGGTCGACGTCAAGAAGCGGGACGGGGTTGTGCACCAGGTCGTCTGCGACAAGCCCGCGACGCTCGTGTACCTGGCGAATCAGGCCTGTATCGAGCTGCATGTGTTCCTGAGCGGCCTCGCCGCGCTCGAGCGGCCCGACCAGCTCGTGTTCGATCTCGACCCAGCGGACGACTCGGGGTTCGGCCTGGCTCGCCGCCACGCGCTGAACCTGCGGGAGATGCTCGAGGGCGAGCTGAGGCTCGCCGCGTTCGTGAAGACCACGGGCGGCAAGGGGCTGCACGTCCACGTGCCGCTGCGCCCCGAGCACGACTTCGGCGCGGTGCGCGACTTCGCCCGCGAGGTCTGCGCCGCGCTCGTCGGCCGCTTCCCGGACGAAGTCACCCTGGACCAGCGGAAAGAGCAGCGCGGCCACCGGCTGTACCTCGATGTCATGCGCAACGCCTACGCGCAGACCGTCATCGCCCCGTACGCGGTGCGGGCCCGTCCCGGCGCCACGGTCGCGACGCCGCTGCACTGGGCGGAAGTCGAAGACGGCGAACTGACCCCGCGGCGGTTCACGCTGCGCACGATTCCCGCCGTGCTCGAGGGGCGCGACGACCCCTGGGCGGGCATGACCAGGCACCGCCGCGGGCTGCCCGGTGAGCAGCGGCTATCCGCTCTCCGGTCCGGCTGACCGTAACCCGGAGGGCACTTCCCGCACCACCTCACGTGCTGACTTGTCGTCGCGCAGGCCCTGGAACCGCGGGTGGCGAAGCTCGCCGTCGTCGGTCCACTCGCTGAAGCCGACCTCCCCGACGAGTTCCGGCTTGAGCCAGTGCACGCCGCGCTCGCTCTTCGGCTTGCCGCGGCCGAACGGCGTGCGGTCCTGCTCGAGCGCGGCCATCCTGGCGCGCAGGCTGAGCAGGGTCTCGCGGTCGAAGCCCGTGCCGACCTTCCCGGCGTACACGAGCTCGCCGGCGTCGTCGTAGTAGCCGAGGAGCAGTGCGCCGAACCCGACCCGGGACCGTTGCGGGTCGGTGTAGCCGCCGATCACGAACTCCTGCCCGTTCTCGCACTTGAACTTCAGCCAGTCCCGGCTGCGCCCGGCCTGGTACGGCGCGTCGGCCCGCTTCGCGATCAGCCCTTCCCAGCCGTCGCGGCACGCCTGCTCGTAGAAGGCCACGCCGTCGCCCCGCCGGTGCTCGGTGAACCGCAGCGGGTCGCGGAAGGCCAGCGCGCCCGCCAGCAGCTCCTTGCGTTCGACGAGCGGCAGCGGCCTGGTGTCCTCGCCGCCGGCGAACAGCACGTCGAACACGTAGTAGTGCACGGGAATGGCCCGCAGCACCTCCTCGCCGGGATGGGTGAGGCCGAGCCGGTGCTGGAGCCGCTCGAACCGCGTCTCGGTTCCCTCGAGGGCCACGATCTCCCCGTCCACGAGGAGGTCGCCGTCCCCCTGCCGCTGGGCGTCGAGGGCACGGGCGATCTCGGGGAACGTGGTCGTGGTGTCCTTCTCGTTCCGGCTCATCAGCCGGGCGCCGGCCGGGCCGCAGTAGGCCAGGCACCGTTCGCCGTCCAGCTTCCGCTCGTAGATCCAGTCCGGCGACGAGAAGCGCTCGCGGGTCAGGGTGGCCAGCATCGGGTCATCCCAGGCAGGCATGGCGACGCGGTTGGCCGGCATGTGAGCAGGGATACCCGCGTGCCCGGGCGCCACACCCGTCAGCCGGCGCGGCCGGGAGTCAGCGGGCCCGGCGGACGAGCGCCGGCGGGCGCCTCGCCCAGAACGTGGTGTCGTGCTGCGCGCAGTCCGGGCACGCGAGCCGGCCGAGCGCGTCGTAGCGCCAGCCGGCCGCCAGCGCCCTGGCGCGCAGGTCCCGCTCGCCAAGCGCCCGGGGGTGGGTGTACCTGGCGATGCAGGAGCCGAACTGGCACCACATGACCGGGATCCTGATCTGGTCGCCGATGACGGCGCGCACGAACTCGTCACCGCGCTCGACCGGGCGCCTGGGCTCTTGCCTGGGTGTGAACCGTGGCCGCCGCGGCACCGGGCCGCCGCGCGGGTCACCGGCGGACCGGGCGACGTACGGGCGGGGCCGGGTCGGCCCGGCGGGTGCCTCGGGCGCGGCGATCGCGCCGCCCGCGCGGCCCGGGCGAGGGCCATCGGCAGGTTCCATGACGTCCTCCGGTGCCACTGGGAGAGTAGGGAGTTCGTCTACCTCCTGGTGGCCGCCCGAAACCTGGAACCGGCCGGGTCAGCCGAGTCCGGGCGTGGTCATGAACGGGCGGCGTGCGCCGCGCACCGGGTGGCCGCGGGCGGAGGGGAGCCGTCGTAGAAGGCCAGGCAGCAGCCCGGGGCGGAGCAGGACTTCAGCCGGAGCCAGGTACCAGCGGCGGCGGACTCCGCGATGGCGACGGCGATGGCGGCGACCAGGCTGGGGTAGCTGGACCTGGCGGCGCTCGCCAGGTGGACGGCGCTGTCGGTGTCCAGGGTGACGACGACGCGGCCGTCGGCCAGTGCCCTGGTCAGCCGGTCCGCGGCCGCGGCATCCTGGCGGCCGTCCGTGTGCGCCGCCAGGACGTCCCTGAGCGAATCACGCAGCCGCGACAGCGCGGCGTGCTCCGAGGTGCTCAGGCCGGCGTCGGCGGGCAGCAGCGCCGCGGCGCGCAGCCAGACCGCCGCCTCCTCACGGGTGCGCAGCGGGTCCGGGTCCGGCGCGGCGCACACCGTGTTGGCGAGCGACTGGACAACACGCAGCGGGGGAGGAGCAAGCTCGCCGTCGGCGAGGGCATCAGGAGCGCGCACGTTCTGATCGTAACCAGCGGTGCCGGGACGCGGCTGCCTTCTCCGGCGGGCTGCCCGGCCTGTACGCCAGGACGCCCGGCATGCGCAAGGCGGGCACTCCGCCGCCGACTCAGCCGGGGATCCCGCTGGCCAAGGACGTCTGGATGCTGGGCATCGGCCTGGGTCTCGTCATCGACGACCTGGCCGACCGCTAGCGGCTCCCGTCCTCCGGGGCGGCGAGCACGCCGGGTGAGGTCGCGTCGTAGTCGGCGAGCCACGCCGCGCCGCGCCCCTCGGGGTCGCGCCGGTTCAGCCGCCGCCGCACCGCGATCGAGACGTCGCGCCGCCAGGCCGCCCACGGTGACGTCAGGTGGTTGCTCAGCCCGCGCTCGCGCGCGGTGAGCACCACCCGGCTCGCCCGCGGCCGCCGGGTCCGCTCGTACCTGTCCAGGCCGGAGGCCGGGTCGGCGGCCTCCGCGGTGAGCGCCGTGGCCAGCACGGCGCCGTCCTCGAGCGCCTGGCAGGCGCCCTGACCGAGGTACGGCAGCATCGGGTGCGCGGCGTCGCCGAGCAGGGTGACCCGGCCCCGCGTCCACCGCGGGATCGGGTCGCGGTCGTAGAGCGCCCACTTGTACCAGGTGTCCCCGGCGGCGAAGAGGCGGAGCAGGGACTCGTGCCAGCCGGCGTACCGCTCGAGGACCTCCTCGCGGCCGCACTCGGTGATCCACGACTCGTGCCGGTAGCCCTCGTCGTCGTAGTGGCAGACGACGTTGATCAGCTCCTCCCCGCGCAGCGGGTACAGCACGATCGTGCCGTGCGGGCCGAGCCACTGGCCGTTGTCGGCGGAGGTCCTGGCGCCGCGGACGGCCGCGGTGGGGATCACGCTGCGGTAGCAGATCTTGCCGGTGAACCGCGGGGCGTCCGGGCCGAACAGCGAGGCGCGCACCGCCGAGTGGATGCCGTCGGCGCCGACGATGACGTCGGCCTCGATCTCGGTGCCGTCCGCGAAGTGCGCGACCGCGGTGTCGCCGCCGGGCTCGACCCGCGTGCACCGCTTGCCCAGCGTCACGAGGCCGGCCGGCAGCGCGCCGGCGAGCACGTCGAGCAGGTCGGCGCGGTGCACCGTCGCGCTCTGCACGCCGAACGCGGCGGCCTGCTGCTTGCGGCTGGTCTTGGAGATCACCCGGCCCGTCATCCCGTTGCGGGTGACCGCCCATTCCGACCGCCCCGCGACCTTGCGGACGCCGTCTTCCACGCCGATGGCCCGCAGCACCCGCATCGCGTTGGCGTGCAGGGCTACGCCGGCGCCGATCTCCCTGAGCTCCGCGGCCGCCTCGTAGACGCCCACCTCGACGCCCGCCCGCGACAGCGCGTTCGCCGCCGTCAGCCCGCCGATGCCTCCCCCGATGATCGCGACCCGGGTCATAGGGCCGGCTCCTTCCTGTCGTCCTCCCTCCCATCGTGGCCGAAGTCCGCCAGACCGCGAAAGGGGCCAATGCCCTGTCAGGGATGCGCGACGGAAGCCGGCCGGTCGGGTGGCACGCAGACCATCCCGTCGCTGAAGCCAGCGGAGCCGATCCCGAAGGCGGCGTTGAAGCGGTCCAGGTTCACCACGGTCAGCAGCGCGGTGATCTCGACGAGCTGCTCGTCGCTGAAGTATTCCTTCATCCGGGCGAAGAGCTCGTCGGTGACATCGACCGGGGTGCGCATCACCCCGGCCGCGTAGTCGAGCGCCACCTTCTCGCGCTCGGTGAACAGGTCGCTGCTCTGGTAGCGCGGCAGGGCGAGCAGCTCATCGTCGGAGAAGCCGGAGTTGCGGCAGATCTGTGAGCCGAGGTCGACGCAGAACTCGCACCCGATCATCTGCGCGCCCTTCAGCTCGACCAGGTTCTTGAGCCGCTCGTCGACGCTGCGGCCCTTCCGCACGGCCTGCTGGAACTTGCCCATGCCGCTCATCATCTTCGGCTGGCAGGCCCACACCTCGACCGGCTCGATCCCGCTGCCCCGCGCGGGCTGGCGGCCCGTCATCTTCTTCATGCCCCTGCGCATGAACACGTAGACGAGCCTGACCATCGGGCCGGCTTTGTCCGGTGCGACTCCCTGTATCCGCGCCATCGGGCAGCCTCCTGTCTGTCGCTGGGTACGCCGGGTATGACGTTTATCCGGTATGACGAGCCGTGGCCGGCCGATGTGACCGTGACCGCCGCAGCGATGAATCGGGTCCGCTCCGCTCGTCTTCATCAGGGCAGAGCGACAACGGGGAAGGAACACGCCGATGACCGAGCCGAAGACCGACACCCTGACCGTGCCGGGCGCGGTGCTCCACTACGACGTCAGGGACGCCGGCCCCACCGGGCGCCCGGTGCTCCTGATCATCGGATCGCCGATGGGCGCCGCCGGGTTCGTCACCCTCGCCGGGCACTTCACCGACCGCACCGTCGTCACCTACGACCCGCGGGGATCGGGACGCAGCCAGCGGACCGATGGCGCCCTCGTGACCACCCCGGACGAGCACGCCGACGACCTGCACCGGCTGATCTCGGCGCTGGACGCCGGGCCGGTCGACATCTTCGCCAGCAGCGGCGGGGCGGTCAACGCGCTGGCCCTGGCGGCCCAGCATCCCGGACAGGTCCGGACGCTCGTGGCGCATGAGCCCCCGTCCTTCTGCCAGCTGCCCGACCGGGAGCCCGTGCTGGCCGCCTGCGACGACATCCACGAGACGTACCTGCGCAGCGGTTTCGGGCCGGCCATGGCCAAGTTCATCGCGATCGCCAGCTACCAGGGGCCGGTGCCCGCCGGTTACGCGGATCAGCCCGCCCCCGATCCCGCCACCTTCGGCCTGCCCGCCGAGGACGACGGTTCGCGCAGCGACCCCCTCGTCGGGCAGAACATGCCGTCCTGCCCCCGGTACGAGCACGACTTCGCCGCCCTGCGCGCGGCGGACTCCCGCATCGTCATCGGCGTCGGTGAAGAGTCCGGGCAGGGCGTGGCCGGCCGGGCGGCCACGGCGGTCGCGCAGCGGCTCGGCACGGCGCCCGTCGTCTTCCCCGGCGGCCACGACGGATTCCTCGGCGGCGAGTACGGGGGCATGGGCAAGCCGGACGAGTTCGCCGCCACCCTCCGCGCCGTCCTCAGCGACAGCTAGCCTGGTCGGTCACCGCCCGCACACGCCTGAGAAGCCGTGGCAGCTGAGGCCGGAGATGCCCGTGGGGCCCCGCATGCGCGGCGCCACGGGCATCTCCCTATCACTTCGGCGACCCTCTATCAGTTCCGTTGGGATATTTCCGACAAAACGGACGCTAAAATGGTCGTAACAGATAGAAAGACGGAGAAACTGGTCATAACCGATAGAGAGATGCGCTCGGCCTTCCCCCAGTTAGCCCGGGTTATCTGACCTGTAGAGGTTAGAGAGAGCACAGTGACCTATGAGTTGCCCGGGTGCCGCTGGCCGACAGCCCAGGCGGACGATCGGCTGGCTGACCCCGGGCGTGTTGGGGCTGGCCGAGCCCGGCGTGGCGCACCGGGTGTCAGCCGCC
>Ga0335073_10006078_pt1 | contig 16958 bp, 20 predicted proteins | sample Lox_Sample_22_FD_207093 | JGI IMG/M metagenome (GOLD analysis project Ga0335073, IMG submission 207093) | Soil microbial communities from Loxahatchee National Wildlife Refuge, Florida, United States - Lox_Sample_2.2 | ecosystem: Environmental > Terrestrial > Soil > Wetlands | place: USA... | reverse complement strand
GGCCAGGGCAGCGGTTACGTGAACTTCGGCAGCGTCGTCGCTGACAACGCCGACTACACGGACTGCCTCGAGATCAACGCGATCGACCTGTACTACGTCACGAACGACAGCAACGGTGCGGTCTTCCAGGTCTCCGAGTCGGGTGCGCCGACGGACTATGACACGGCCTCGCACGGTTCGCTCCTCTGTATCGCCGGTGACGGCTTTACGGTCGGCGCAACCGCTGCTTCGCCGGCATGGACGACGTCGGCTCGCGCCGCCGCTACGACCGAAGCCAGTACGGTCGCGTGTGCCGCCAACTATCAGGCGATCACCAGCACGGCCGCGACCTTCTTCACGGCAAACAGCGCCGCGTTCACCGGCGCCGATCTGAATCAGGACATCCAGCTACAGCTGGGTCCGCAGGCTCAGAGCGGTCAGCAGACCGTCGTCGTCGCCTACACGATGACGACCAACTAAGGTCAACGCAGCAAAAGGCACATAGAGGAAGAGCGCCCCTTCGTCGCGGGGCTCCACCAGGTTCCGCGGCGAAGGGAGGCGGGATATGCAGCAGCTGAAACGACTCATCACGTTACTCGTCGTCGCCCTCCTCCTCTTTGGAGGATCGACGACAGCCGGAGACTCTCTTGGTCTCGGAATAGCCGTAACGCCAGGGAAGTTCGAAGCCGCAATTCCGCCTGGAACCACCTACAACGTTCCGGTAACGGTTGCCAACACCACAAGCAGTTCGGTCCACATCCTGGCGTCGTTAGCGGACTTCACGCTCTCCCAAAATGGGAACTACGAGTTCGAAAAGATCGGAACGAGCCCGTACTCCCTGCTCCGTTGGGCCGCGATCCGGCCGCGCGAGTTCGACATCCCTCCTGGGACGTCGCAGCAAGTGCAGCTCACGATCGCGATGCCGCCGGATACGAACCTTAGCGGTGAGTATGCAGGGGTCGTGTTCTTCCAAACCAGGCCTGAACGCGGCAGAGGTGGCGTCGCCTTCTCGGCCCGGGTCGCGGCGAAGTTCTACATCACCGTTCCAAACACGGTGCAGATCAACGGCGCGATTACGAAAATGACGAGCACAAAGGCATCGGGACACCAGCTGTTCCGGGTGCTCTTCAAAAACCTGGGTAACGCCCATGTCTACCTGCGCGGTCAAGTGATCGTGCAGAAGGGCGGGTCCGTCGTCTACCAAGTGCCGATGACCGACAACATGCTGGTCGAACGCGGCGGTGAGCGGCTGATCGAAGTGGACGGCAAGGCACTCGAACCCGGCTCGTACCAGGCGATTGCCACGATCGATTACGGCGGAAAAACGGAAACCGGCGGTGAGATCAATTTCGAGGTTCACTGACCGGGGTTCGGCGATACACAGGGAGCGTGTAGGACACTAGCGATGAAACGGTATCTCCTGGGAGTCTTGAGCGCCATCTTCGCCGCGGTGGCGATGACAGCGGTCCTGTCTCCGGCCGGCGCGGCTACGGCAAGCGGGAATGTCAACGTCGAGTGGCACGTTCTTCCGGTAATCCACTTCTCGCTGACGCCGAACTATGCTAGCGGCTACGGCTCGGTGCTCGCGACCTTCGGTACGCAGCCGACGCCGACACACGGTCCGGGAGCAACCGGCGTCGGAACGGGCACGGTCGACTTCGGCACTACACTCTCCGGCGACACGTATCTCTACAAATACGCGGCGGAGCTTACCGTCACCACCAACGATACGAACGGTTTCTACGTCTACGGTGAAGCTGCCGCAGCGTTGACGAACAACAGCGACGGCACGCAATACCCCGTCTCGAATGCCGTGTACTATCTTACGAGCAGCGCCAGCGGGGATTCAAATACCGGCTTTACGCCTGGACTGCCCTTCTCGCAGACGGGCGGTGCGGTCTCCGGCGGCACGGACTCGATCTCGAATCCAGCGGTCATTACCTACACCGCGTATCCGGCGCCGGTCGCCGTTTCGGCGGGCGCGAACGACACCTACTACTACGACTATCAGTTCAAGGTGCCGGACACCGCGACCGCAGGTGATTACTACGTTTGGATCGTTTACACGGTGGTGGGCGCATGACTCGTTTGAGACTCCTCTTCGTTGCGGTCGCACTATTGGTGCTGTCGGTCCTCTGGACTCAGCCGGTGCAAGCAACGATTGCCTCGCAGCAGTCGCAGATTAGCGTTTTGGTCGTCGTCGACGTGGTCGGGACGCCCGTTCCGACGGCTACGCCGGTTGGGTATTTGCCCTTCGCATCGCCGGCACAAGCCGGTCAGCCGGTCATATCTTCGGTTGCCGTTCGGCGCTTGACGACTTCGCAGGAGCGCCCGTTTCAGGCAGAGAGCCTCGAGTTCAGCGGCGACGACTCGACGATCGTCGCACAAGCGCAGGTGCAGAACCCGCTGCTGGTTCAGGCCGAAGTCTCGCCGAATCCCAAGGCGACGCTTCTTGTAAGCGACTACCCGACGGTTACGATGACGGCCCCGCCAGGAGGTTCCGCTTCGCTGCCGGCCTGTTACTTCACGGTTAAGGTCAACATGAGCACGACCTGGTCGCTCGAGCAAGGAATTACGAACGATTTCGTCACGGGTTTCCCGGGAACGGACCTGAGGAACAACACCTACAAGAACTCCGCAACCCCCCAACCAACCTCGACGCCGTACGTTGTGTACGCCGATGACGGCAGCGAATGGTCGGTGCTTGGCTCGGGCACGGCCATAACGACCTATTGCGTGGATCTTACGGTAACCGTCCCGTCGTCGGTAACCGATGGCCCTTACTCTACGTACGCCGTCTATACGCTCTTCAATTAGCAATCCGCTTCGCACCGCTCTAGCCGCTGCTCGCGAGGGCGCCGCCGAGTTGCTCGCGCATGCCCGCCGGCCGCTCGAGATCGAAGAGAAGGGCCGCCGCGCCGACATCGTGACGGTTGCGGATCGCGCGAGCGAGCGCGCCGTCATCGCACGGTTGCGTGCCGATTTCCCGAACGCCGCGATTCTCGCCGAGGAGAGCGGCAGCGCGCCGGGCACGAGCGACGAGCGATGGGTGATCGATCCGCTCGACGGCACGACGAATTACGCGCACGGCTATCCGCTCTATTGCATCTCGATTGCTTACGAACGCGCCGGTGAACTGCTGGCGGCGGTGATCTATGCGCCCGCGATCGACGAATGTTATGCCGCCGAACGCGGCGGCGGCGCTTACTGTAACGAGCGCACGATTGCCGTCTCGACGGTCGAGCGCCTCGGCGACGCGATGGTCTGCACCGGATTCCATCCCGCCGATTTCGAACGCAATGCGCGCTACTTCGCGCGCGCCTCGGGACGCGCTCAGGCGGTGCGGCGCGACGGTTCCGCCGCGCTCGATCTCGCATTCGCCGCGTGCGGCCGCTTCGACGGTTTCTGGGAGTTCGACCTCCACGCGTGGGATGTCGCGGCGGGAACACTCCTCGTGCGGGAAGCCGGGGGCACGGTCACGACCGTCGCAGGCGGCCCGCCGCGGCTCGACGCGCGCAGTATTCTCGCAAGTAACGGGCGGATTCACGCCGAGCTGCAGGGCGTGCTCGAGGCCGGAGATAAGGACGCGCCATGAACGCGCCGTTGATTGCCCGCATCCTCGGTTTGCTTTTTCTCGTTGCGTCGGTGGCGGGGCTGCTGCCGTGGATTGCGCCGGATGCGCCCTACGATGCGCCTGTCGTCATTCTCGACGCGGGATACCGCGATCTCTTCGGCATCTTCCCGCTCAACGCGGTGCACGATCTGGTACACTCGTTCTTCGGCATCTGGGGCGTGCTCGCAAGCCTACGCTTTCGCGCGGCCGTCTTTTATCTGCGCAGCATCGCGTGGATCTATCTCCTCATCGTGATCCTCGGCGTCATTCCGGTCACGAACACGCTTTTCGGCGTCGCGCCGATCTACGGATGGGATATCGCGCTCCACCTGATCGTCGTGCTGGTCGCCGCGTACGGCGGTTACGGCCGCGGCGCGATCGCGCCCGAAGTTCAAGCCCCGGCCGCGTAGCCCGCGTAGTCTCTCAGTTTACGCGCCGTTAGGGCGGCGCGCAGGCTCCACGCGACGATCCACGCGATCGGCACGCTGTAGAGACCGATGTGGAGCCGCTCGATGCCGAACCACGCGATCGGCAATACAACGACGGCGCACGCGAGACCAACGAACATCGAGAAACGCGTGTCGCCTGCCGCGCGGATCGGAGCAAGCCCCACCATCGCCCAGCCCTTGATCGGCAGCGTGACCATGTGCAGCGCGACGGGGAGTGCCGCTACCGACGCGACGGCCGCATTCATGGTGAAGAGATACGCGAGCGGCCACGCGAGCGCCGCGACCACCGCCCCGGTGATCGTCGTGACGATGAGCGCGGTCCGCAGCGCGCGCTCGAGGAACGATCGCGCGCCGTTCGGATCGCGCGCTCCGATGCGTTGCCCGATCACGGTCTGTGTTGCGCTCTGCAGCGGAACCGGCACGACGAAGGTGAGGTCCGAGACGACGTTGAGCGCGCGGAACGCGGCGACCAGCGTCGCGCCGAGCGGCGCGAGCCACGCGACGATCGCGACGTCGGGCGCCACGAGCGCGAACCCGAAGACGCTCTCCGGCAATCCGAGCCAGGCGCAGCGCAACGCAAGCGCGGCGTCGATGCCGCGCTGCGCGAAGATGCGATAGACGGGCTTTCGTGCGACGTAGATCAGCGCGAAGATCGCGGCGATCGCCTCCGAGGCGAGCGTCGAGATGCCGGCGCCCGCGATGCCGTAGGGGTGATGCGTGAGCCAGCCGAGCGCGAGGATCCCGAGCAGCGGGATGTGGACGAGATTGATGATGCCGAGGATGTAGATGCCGAGCTTGCGATTGCCCGCCGAGCCCAGGCCTACGATGAGATTCGCGGAGACGTTGATCGGGATCAGCGATGCGCAGCGAAGAATCAGATACAGCGCGCTCGCGTGGACCGAGGGAAGATTGCCGAGCATCGCATGCAGCAGCGGCTCCGCGCCGGCGAGGCTGAGCAGCGTGAGCGCGACTGCGGCGATGCCGGGTATGAGGAATCCGGCGCGCACCGTCCGCGCGAACCCGTCCACGTCGTGCGCGCCGATGCGCTGCGCGCTGATGATGCCGGCGCCGCTCCACAGCCCGTTGAGCAAGAGGATCAGCGCGAAGAAGACGGTCGTTGCGGCGGTTACGCCGGCGAGCGCGCTCGTGCTGATGTAACCGATCGCGACGGTGTCGACGACACCGAGCAGCTGATCGCCGAGCATCTGTAGCGCAAGAGGCAGCGATAGGCGCCGCAACGCGGCGCCTATCCTCGTGTGATCGACGATCATCGATTTCGCCGCCATCAGCGAAGGGCGTCGAGCTCACGGAAGAAGTGCGCGATCTCCTCGCCGGTCGTGTAGAAGTGCGGGCTCACGCGGATGCCGCAGCCCGGCCGGTAATCGACGAAGACACGCCGCGCGATCAGCGCTTTGCACGTGCGCTCCGCGCCCTCGAAATCGATGCCGATCCACCCCGTGCGACGTTCCGGTTCGAGTGGCGTGTTGACGCGCAGGCCGCGCTCGAGCGCCATCGCGGCGATCGCCGAAGTAAGGCGTACGTTGTGCTCGCGAATGTTGCGAATGCCGAATTGTGCGACCAGCTTGTGTCCCGCCTCCGCGACGAGATAGCCGGGGATCGTCGGCGTGCCGTGTCCGAAGCGGTACATCGAATCGGCGTAGCGTATCGGCGCGGGCTCGAAGCTGAACGGGCGTTCGTGCGCCATCCAGCCGGTGACGGCCGGGCGCAGGCTTTCGCGCAGCTCCGGTTTGACGTAGATCCAGCCGCAGCCGGGTCCGCCGCAGAGCCACTTGTGCGAGCCGCCGGTGACGATGTCGAGATCCCACGCGCGCACGTCATATGGATAGACGCCGGTCGTTTGGTAGGCGTCGACGCAGAGCGTCGTGCCGGTGCTGCGGCAATGCGCTTGAATCGCTTGCACGTCGGCAAGCGCACCGGAGACGAAATACGCGTGCGAGAGCACCGCGATCGCGGTGCGCTCGGTAATCGCGGCGATGATGCGCTCGGTTGGAATCGTACGGCCGTCGCCGGAGGCGATGACGCGCGTGCGCGCACCGTAGCGCTCCCATTCGCGCCAAACGTAGGTCAGCGACGGAAACTGCAGCGCCTCGTAGACGACCTCGTTGCGCGCTTGCGTGAAATCGAAGCATGTCGCCAGCGCCGCCTGCAGCACGGAAACGTTCGGCCCGAGAAAGACGCTGCCCGGCGCCGCGCCGATCAGCGTGCCGATGCCGTCGGCGATCGCACCGATGCGCGGCAGCCAGTGCTCCCACGCCTCGGGTCCGTCGCTCGCCCAGTCATCCCAGTAGGCGTCCAGCGCAGCCTTCGCGCCGCGCGGCGCAGCGCCCATCGAGTGACTGACCAGGTACGTCGAGGTTCCGAGGATTGGAAATTCATCCCTTACCAAGATGCGAACGTACCTCCCAAAGCTCGGGAAAGAAGCGATGCACGAGCGTACCCTGGAGGTACTGCGCGCCCGAGGAGCCGCCGGTGCCGGTGCGCTGCCCGATCATGCGCTCCACCATCCGCACGTGTCGCCCGCGCCAGAGCAGGAAGCGTTCGTCAAACTCGATCAGATCCTCGAGCAGCAAGTAAAGATCGTAGTTCTCGTCGGCATGCGTGTAGATTTTCCGGAAGCTCTCGACCAGCGGCGCGCCCGCTTCTACGGTATAGCCGCGGCGCGCGAGCAGACCTTTGACGTGATCGTAGAGCGACGGCTCCGCTAAGCGCTGCTCCAGCCGCGCGCGCTGCTCGTCGTCCATCGTGATGTGCGCGAGCGTTTCGGTGCGCCGCACGCCGCAGAGAAACTCCATCTCGCGGAATTGCACCGACTGAAAGCCGCTCGCGGGATTGAGGTGATCGCGAAAGGCGTTGAACTCTTGCGGCGTCATCGTCTCGAGCACGTCGACTTGCTGTTCGAGCAGGCGCTGAATGGTGTGCACGCGCCGGAAGTACTTGCCCACGCGCAGCAGGTCGTCGCGATCGAGCGCCTCGAGCGTTGCTTCGAGCTCGTGCAGAAGCTGCTTGAACCACAGCTCGTAGACCTGATGGATGATGATGAAGAGCATCTCGTCGTGATGCTCGGGCTGCGAGAGGGGAGACTGCAGCCCGAGCAGCTCGTCGACCTTCAGGTACGAGCCGTACGAGAGACGATCGTCCATCCTACGGTACGTCGACGGTGAACGTCAGCGTTTTGGCGGGCGGCGCATCCGGCTCGAAGGCGCGCGTGTAGCTCAGCACGATGGTCGCGGTTCCGCTGCGGTTGGCATGATAGATGAAGATCTGCTGACCGGGAGCGCCCGGTGTCGCGGTATCGGCGGGCTGACGCACGTTGCCTTCGTACGCAACGACCTTGTCGTCGGTCATCGTCGAGGTCCAGCTGTACCCGGTCGAAGCGTTGGAGGGAAGCGCGATGAAGAACTCCTCGCCCGCGTTAACGGTAATCGGGTTCGCAGCATCGCTCTCGATGAAGACGGGCGAGTGCGGCGCGAGCGCGAGAGTGAAGGCGGCGATGAGTGCGATGGCGATGCGTTTCATGCGCGTGCTCCTTGCGTGCGTGCGATTTCGTCCTCGATCGATCCGCGCAGAACGTGCCAGGCCATGAGATAATCGCCGCGCAGCGAGGCGAACGGCGCGCGAAACGTCTCGGGCTTGTTGTGCTCGATGAACGCGTGCGAGAACCACGCCGGGCCGTATCCGGCAACGAGGCCAACGCCCGCAAGCCACGGCTTGCGCAATGCAACGGCGCCGAGCACCAGCGCGGTTCCCGCGATCGTTCCCGCAACGTGAAACGCGCGCGTGCGCGGATCGCTATGCGCCCGCAGATAGCGCGGCCAGAATTCCTCAAAGCTCATGCGGGACGCTTACGGGGGGCCGGGCGCCTTCTCCTCGAAGCCGACGCGCATGAAGCAAGCCTTGAGCGCGTTCGCGCTTATCCTGCTGGTAACGGCCTGTTCTCAATCGGGCCAATCCTCCTCGTCGTCCTCGTCTGCGCCGGGCGCGTCGCCGGCGCCCGCCGCCACCAACCCGATCGATTTCCCGCTCTATGCCGGAAGCGACGTGCTTTCCGCGCGCGACTTCAGCGGAAAGAGCGGTTCGGAATCGGTCGCGGGGCAAGAGGTGATCGCCCAATCGAGCGCGTCCCTCGACGAGCTCGAGTCGTGGTTGAAACAGGTCGGCGCGAATCCGCCGCCGGGATATACCGTCGCTGCGAGCGGCGCGGGCGCCGACAGCGCGCACGCGCACGCACAAGCGCTCGGGCTGCAATTTCAAGTCTTCACGCATGACGTGAGCGGGAAGCGGCACGTGCTGGCGGTAGTCGTGATGGATCCGTCGACGTTCGAGAAGAAAGCAGGGCCGGTGCTCTCGCTGATCGACAAATATTCGATGCTGCCGCAGAGCATGCGCGACCCGATCGACGCGCAGAGCAAAGCGCGCACGGGCTACACCGTGAGCCAACTCCTCGACCCGTCGCAGCCGCTGGGCGCCGCATTGGCGGCGGCAAAGGCACTGCGCAGTTCGGGCGAACGCGGCGTCGTACTCGTCGATGCTGCGCAGCGGTAGATTTTCCGGGCGCCGCGTTCTCGCGGCGCTCGGCATGTTGCTCGCGACCGCCGCGACGCCGTCCAACACCTACGTCGGGATTCAAGGGCTGGCGCTCGTCGGCGTGCACCGCGACGCCGCGGGGAGTCAGTACGGCATCGGCGGCGGGCCGCTGCTGCAAGTGCACCTTGCGGTGCAGCGCTTCGCGATTCATCTCGAAGGCATTCCGGTGGTGAGCATTCCGGGAATCCGGCCGTCGGTCACGTACGGCCAAGCAACCCCCGCGCTCGGCATCTTCAACGGTCAAGCGGAGTATGCGCTCGACCCGCGCGGCCGATTCTGGGCGGGCTTCGGGGAGACGATCTACAATCAGCGCACGCCGCTACCCGCGCAGGCGCAGAGCGTCTCGTCGCGGCTGGCCGGCGCGCGCTACACGTTGAGCTACTGCCGCGAGTTCGGACGGCACTTCGTCAACGCGCTGGTTGGGGCAGCGCCCTACCTCGGCGGCTCGGACGTCTACACTTATCTCAGCGGCGCGCCGAGCACGATCAAACCGGAGCGCGCATCGGAGATCGACGCATCGCTCGAGTTCGGCTACACCTACCGTCATTCACAATGGCTGATCGGTGTGCGTACGCTGAACTTCTCGGCCATGTATCCCGCAACGGGCGAGGCCGCGGATCGCAACGTGGGCATCGGCCCCGTCATCGAGTGGCGCGAGCTCCTGCACTAATGTTGCAGCCCCCTTGTCATCCCGAGCTAGCGAACGCTTCCACCTGTCATCCCGAGCGTAGCGAACGCTTCCACCTGTCATCCCGAGCGTAGCGAACGCAGTGAGCGTAGTCGAGGGACGCACCCCCTCTGTCATCCCGAGCGTAGCGAACGCTTCCACCTGTCATCCCGAGCGTAGCGAACGTAGTGAGCGTAGTCGAGGGACGCACCCACTCTGTCATCCCGAGCGTAGCGAACGCAGTGAGCGTAGTCGAGGGACGAACGCGATCTTCGGCTCGCGATCCGTTGCTGCCGGCGAAGACGCTTCTCGCGGCACATCCTGTGCCGCTCGAGCTGCGCGAGTTTTGCGCCACTTTCAAAATGAAGTTCGCCTCCTGCGAATGGCGCAAAACTTCGAGCCTTCGCCTCGCAACAACGGGTCGCGAGCCCGGGGAAGTGTTCATCCCTCGACTACGGCGCTGCGCGCCTACGCTCGGGATGACAGGGGCGTCCCTCGACTACGGCGCTGCGCGCCTACGCTCGGGATGACAGGGGTGTTTCCCTCGACTACGGCGCTGCGCGCCTACGCTCGGGATGACAGGAGCGTCCCTCGACTACGGCGCTGCGCGCCTACGTTCGGGATGACACGCTGCTCGCCACGACAACCCGATCATCGCAGCTTGATGCCTTCGAAGGCGAGAAGGCGGCGGCGCAGGGAGTTCGGGCCCGCGCCTCTGATCGTGCCGTCGGAGCCGACCACGCGGTGCGCCGGGATCAAGAGATCGTAGGGCGTGCGCGCCATTGCCGCCGCGACACCGCGGTGCGCACGCGGCGAACCGATTGCGCGCGCGACGTCGGCGTACGAAATCAATTCTCCGGTTTCGAGCTGCGCGACGAGACTCCACACCGCAACCTGAAGCGGCGTGCCCGCGAGCGCCAGAGGAAGATCGAACCGGCGTAAACGCTTGCGAAAATACGCTTGAAATTGCGCTCGCGCCTCACGCAGCAACGGATCGCGTACCGTCAGGCTGCGACGCTCCGCTGAGCGCAGCCGCGAAGGGCGGAACGCGCACGCTACGACCCGGCCGTCGCTCACGCAAAGGTAAAGCGGCTTTCCGAAGGGCGTGGGCAGGAGCAACTCGTTCGACATGCGATAGAGCGATTATGTCTTTGAAAGGGAAAACGCTCTTTATTACCGGCGCAAGCCGCGGCATCGGGCTCGCGATTGCGCTGCGCGCGGCGCGCGAAGGCGCAAACATCGCAATTGCGGCCAAAACCACCGAACCGAATCCGAAATTGCCCGGCACGATTTTTACGGCCGCGGCCGAGATCGAAGCGGCCGGCGGGAAGGCGCTGCCCCTGCAGTGCGACATCCGCTTCGAGGAACAGGTGCAGGACGCGGTCGCGAAGACCGTGGCGCGATTCGGCGGCATCGACGCCTGCGTCAATAACGCGAGTGCGATCTCGATATCCGGCACTACGGAAACCGACATGAAACGCTACGATCTCATGCACCAGATCAACACGCGCGGCACCTTCGTCTGCTCGAAGGCGACGATTCCTCATCTCGCTCGAGCCGCGAATCCGCATATCCTCAATCTCGCACCGCCACTCGACATGGAATCGCGTTGGTTCAAAAACCATGTTGCCTACACGATGGCGAAGTTCGGTATGTCGATGTGCACGCTCGGCATGTCGGCCGAGCTGGCCGATCGAGGTATCGCGGTCAACTCGCTCTGGCCGCTCACCGCGATCGATACCGCGGCGATTCGCAACGTGCTCGGCGGCGACACGATGGCGCGCTCCTCGCGCAAACCGGAGATCATGGGCGATGCGGCAATCGCGATCCTCACGCGCCCGTCGCGCGAATGTACCGGCAACTTCTTCATCGACGAGGAAGTGCTCAAAGCCGAGGGCGTGACCGACTTCTCGATCTATGCACACGATCCGAACGCTGCACTGGTGCCGGATTTCTTCGTGCCCGACGCGGTACTCGCGCGCTCGACCACCAATCTGCTTCCGCTTCCATGGGGATGACCGATGGCTGAGATTCTCTATAGCAAGGACGGCGCGATCGCGTCGATCCGTTTCAATCGCCCGGAGAAGAAGAATGCGATCACCGTCGCGATGTATCAGACGCTCGTCGATTCGCTCGATGACGCGGCGCACGACGATGCGATTCGCGCGGTCGGCCTCTTCGGGGGCGATGCTTTTACGGCGGGTAACGATCTGGGCGACTTTCTCGCTGCCGGCGCGATGAGCTTGTCCGCCGAGGAACTGCCGGTCGTCAAATTGCTGCGCGCGCTGATCGCGTTTCGAAAGCCGGTGCTCGCCGGCGTCAAAGGCGTCGCGATCGGCGTCGGCACGACGATGCTAATGCACTGCGACGCGGTGGTCGCTGGGCGATCGGCACGCTTCGCGCTGCCGTTCACCAAACTCGGGCTCGTGCCGGAAGCCGCGTCGAGCGTGCTCTTTCCGCTGATCGCAGGCCGTTCGCGCGCCTCGTGGCTGATGCTTTCGGGCGAGCAGTTCGGAGCCGACCAGGCCAAAGAACTAGGTCTGGTGACGCGCGTTGCCGACGACACTGACGTCGACGGCGCAGTCGCCGAAATGTGCGGCATTCTCGCGGAGCTTCCGCCCAACGCGGTCGCGACGACGAAGCGCTTGCTCAAAGCGCGCTTCGCCGAAATGGTGGATCGCGCGATGAGCGACGAGCTCGAAGCTTTCATGAGGGCGCTGAAATCCGACGAAGCCCGCGCCGCATTCATGAAATTCATGTCACGCTCGTAGCGCGCTGTCATCCCGAGCGTAGTCCAGCGACGATGCCTCTGTCATCCCGAGCGTAGGCGCGCAGCACCGTAGTCGAGGGACGCTCCTGTCATCCCGAGCGTAGGCGCGCAGCGCCGTAGTCGAGGGACGAACACTTCCCCGGGCTCGCGATCCGTTGTTGCGAGGCGAAGGCTCGAAGTTTTGCGCCATTCGCAGGAGGCGAACTTCATTTTGGAAGTGGCGCAAAACTCGCGCAGCTCGAGCGGCACAGGATGTGCCGTGAGAAGCGTCTTCGCCGGCAGCAACGGGTCGCGAGCCGAAGGTCGCGTTCGTCCCTCGACTCCGCTCACTTCGTTCGCTACGCTCGGGATGACAGGCGGCTGCGCTCGCTACGCTCGGGACAGGCGGCTGCGCTCGCTACGCTCGGGATGACAGGCGGCTGCGCTCGCTACGCTCGGGATGACAGGCGGCTGCGCTCGCTACGCTCGGGATGACAGTGCGTTTATACTCCCAACAACGCGAGGAGATCGCTTTCGCGTGCGACGAGATCGGCAGTGTCGAGAACTTGTTCGATGCGTCCCTGCACGACGATGTGATGCCGGTCGGCGACCGAAGCGGCGAAGCGGACGTTTTGCTCCACGAGCAGTACCGAGATGCCCGCGGTTTTCATCTCGCGGATGATCTCGCCGATGCGCTCGACGATCACCGGTGCGAGGCCTTCGGTCGGTTCGTCGAGCAGAATCGTTTTTGCACCCGAGCGCAGGGCGCGCGCGATCGCGAGCATCTGCTGCTCGCCGCCCGAGAGCGTCGTTCCCACCGCGGAGGCGCGGGCCTTGAGATTCGGAAACGCGTCGAAGATGCGATCCACGTCCCACCCGCCGGGCGCGAGCACGGGCGCGAAGAGCAAATTCTCGCGTACGCTCAGCGTCGCGAAGATGCCGCGCTCTTCGGGGACGTAGGCGATACCGCGTTTGGCGATGAGATCCGACGTCAGGTTCGCGAGTTCGTAATCGTCGAGCGCGATCGATCCGCTGCGCGCACGGACGATACCCATGATCGTACGCAGGGTCGTGGTTTTGCCGACGCCGTTGCGCCCGATCAGCGTCGCGACCTCGCCGTCGCGCAGCTCGAAGCTCATACCGTGCAGGATGTGCGACTCGTCGTAGTAGGCGTGTACGTCACGCAGGCGCAGCATTAGTGTTTGCCTCCGCCGAGGTAGGCTTCGACCACGCGCGGGTCGGCGCGCACTTCATCGTAGGTTCCCTCGGTGAGCAGCCTGCCGCGCTCGAGCACGCTGACGCGGCTGCACAAGTGCTCGACCACGCGAAGGTTGTGTTCGACGAGCACGACGGTGCGGCCGCGCGCAACGCGGCCGATCAGCTCGATGGTTGGCGCGATATCCTCGGCGCCCATTCCCGAGGTCGGCTCGTCGAGCAGAAGCACGTGCGGTTCTTGCGAGATCGCGATCGCGAGCTCGAGCGCGCGCTTCTTACCGTAGGGAAGCGTCGACGCGACGCTCTCGACATACTCGTCGAGACCCGCGAGGTGCAGCGCTTCGCGCGCCGGGTCGTCGAGTACGGCGGTTGCGCTTCGCCCGGCAAAGATGCGGCGCGAAAGCGTGGTGCGCGCCTGCAGCGCGACCTTGACGTTTTCGAGCGCGGTCATGTGCGGAAAAATGCTGTTGATCTGAAAGCTGCGCACGATGCCGAGCTGCGCGACCGACGCGGCGCCGATGCCGGTAATATCGCGCTCGCCGAAGTGGACCGTTCCGGCGTTGGGTTGCAAAAATCCCGAGAGAACGCCGATCAGCGTGGTCTTTCCGGCGCCGTTGGGTCCGATGATTGCGTGAATGCTGCCGGGGCGAATCGTCAATGTCAAATCGTCGAGCACGACGAAGCCCGCGAACGACTTGAAGATTCCGGATGCTTGCAGGGCGCGCTGCTCTTCCCCGTTCATTCCGCGCCAATACGTCCGAAAAGGTGTAGCACCTTTTTGCTTTGATTTGCAAGACTACATATGGAGGAGACGCTCGAGGTGAGGCTTGTCGACAAAGTTGCCCTCGTCACCGGCGCCGCGAGCGGCATCGGTCTCGAGATCGCTCGCGCGCTCGCACGCGAGGGCGCGAGCGTCGCGATTGCGGATCTTTCGGCCGAGGGCGCGCAGCGCGCCGCTTCGGAACTCGAGCAGCATGGCGGCCGTGCGATCGCCGTAACGATGGACGTCACCGACGAAGCGCAGGTGACGGCAGGCGTCGCGCGCGCGATCGCCGCCTGCGGGGGCCTCGACATTCTCGTGAGCAACGCCGGTATTCAGATCATCGCGCCGATTCACGAGCTGAGCTACACCGACTGGCGGCGGGTCGTGAGCGTGCACCTCGACGCCGCGTTCCTGGTGACGCGGGCCGCGCTGCAGCATATGTACGCTCATCACAAGGGCGGTTCGATCCTCTACATGGGCTCGGTCCATTCCAAGGAGGCATCGCCGCTGAAGGCGCCCTACGTCGCGGCGAAACACGGACTGCTTGGTCTATGCCGCACTGTCGCGAAGGAGGGCGCGCGCTTCGGCGTTCGTTCCAACGTCGTGTGCCCCGGATTCGTGCGCACGCCGCTCGTGGAGAAGCAGATCCCCGAGCAGGCGGCGGCGCTTGGTATTTCTGAGAACGACGTCATCAAGAACGTCATGCTCAAAGAAACGGTCGACGGTGAGTTCACGACGACCGCGGATGTGGCGGACACTATCGTCTTTTTGGCCGGCTTCCCAACCAATGCGCTCACCGGGCAATCGATCGTCGTGAGCCACGGCTGGCACATGTCCTAATACATCCCTTCGGGTGTACAGGGGAAAACCTAAAAAATGCGATAATTTTCTTAAGAAAGCGGTCAGAAGCACGAGCGCTTGGCCGCATTTTGTCATATCAAAATGGAGGCAACTATATGCGTCGCGCCATCCTACTAGCGATCGCGGGCCTCATGGTCGGATCGCTTCTTCTGGTAACACCCCTGGCCGCGAGAGCCGCCAATCAGTTCGAAATCGACGTAAGCCCGATTTACTTCCTCGACGGAACCGGCGATTCGAACGCGCCGCCGCCGGTTGGAACGCTTCCGTTCTATTGCACCGGTCCCGGATCGTGCGGTAACGCCCCGCGTACGACCAACAACTGGCGTATCGACTACGGCTTGACCTATCACATCAACCGCCGTTGGGCGTTTGCATACACGCACAGCAACTTCGACTTCTCGCTCGGCCGTATCGTAACGATCACGCCGTTCTCGATCCTCAGCGGCAGCGTCGACGATCGCACCGACAAGCTCGCACTCAACTATCTTGCGGGCCACGGCTTGACGCTGAGCGCCTACTACAGCAGCCACCAGCGCAGCGCCCTCGAGGCGACGAGTCCGTACTCGATTTGCTACTTCAACTCGATCTCGTGCGTCGGCGGCTCTTCCAATCCGTCGAGCATCGACTCGAACTCCTGGAGCGTGGGCGGCACCTACGCGTTCGGTCCGCACGGAAAATACCAGCCGCCGATGTTCAACGCGAGCTTCAACGTCAACTACTTTCCGCGTCCGACGTTCAACTGCCCTGAAGGGGCGCTCAGCGCGTACGTTGGATGTGCGAATGCTGTAGGCGAGGGTCTTGAAGCACCGACCGCCGTCGGCTACAGCACGGTCGGCAGCAGCGTGGTGTACGGCTACGGGCTCACGATGTTCCCGTTCGTTACGATGGGAATTCGGCCGGGCACGATCCCCTTCGTCGGTTACGAAAGCCTGCCGGTCTTCTTCCACGCCGAACAGACGCCGGAAGTCTATAACGTAGTCGATGGAGGCCTGCTGCAAATACTCCCGCACGATCTGAGTGCGAGCTTCACGTACTTCAAGCTGCAGGGCCGGTACTCGAGCGACACGATTCCGACGCCGGATGTCGTGCGTTCCGTGACGTTCCTCTTCAAGCTCAGCTACGCGATAAAATTCTAGCGCTTCCGGCTAGGATAGGGAGGGGCTCCTTACAGGAGCCCCGCTTCTCTGGCGCGCGATATCGCTTCAACGCGATTTCGCGCGTCGAGTTTTTGCATGAGGTTGCGCAGATACGCCTTCACCGTGTTCGGGCTCAAGTTCATCGCTTCGGCGATCTCGTGATTGGTTTCGCCGATCGCCACGCGCCGCAACACGTCATACTCCCTGCGGCCGACCATCGTCTGGGCGCGGTTCGGCATCGCATGTAGGGCCGGATCCTCGCCCTGCATCGCGCCCACGATCACCGAGGCGAGATCGGTCCGGGCCGCGTCCTTCGTGACGATCCCGCACGCGCCCGCGTCGAGCGCGGCGCAGACCGCCGGATGATCGGGATAGGCGGTGAAAATGATGATGCGCGCGTCGGGGACGCTGCGGCGCAGCATCGCGATTAGCTCCGGCGCGAGCATGTCGGGCAAGCGAAGATCCAGCAGAATGACGTCGGGCTCGAGATGCGCGGCCATCTCCAGCGCCGCTTTACCGTTGGGTGCGTAGCCGACGAGTTCGATGCGGCGCGTCGAGGTCGCGAGCAGCGCGACGCCGTCGCGCACGACCGGATGATCGTCGACGACGAAGAGCCGGATCATCGTCGTTGCCGCGCCCGGGTGCTTCAGCATCGTATCCACACGCGGAACGTCGTTCCGCCGTCGGGGTTCTCACTGAGCTGCAGCGTACCCCCGACGCCCGCGAGCGCGTGCTCGATTGCGTCGAGCCCGTAGCCGTGATCGCGCTCCTCGTGATGCGCGAGTACCGATTCCCTGTCCGCGCCGATGCCGTCGTCCGTGATGGCGAGCGTGACGCCGTTGCCGAGACTGCCGAGCGTCACCACGACGTTGCTCGCCTGCGCGTGTTTTTCGACGTTGAGCAGGCCCTCTTTCGCGGCTG
>Ga0335073_10006077_pt1 | contig 16960 bp, 12 predicted proteins | sample Lox_Sample_22_FD_207093 | JGI IMG/M metagenome (GOLD analysis project Ga0335073, IMG submission 207093) | Soil microbial communities from Loxahatchee National Wildlife Refuge, Florida, United States - Lox_Sample_2.2 | ecosystem: Environmental > Terrestrial > Soil > Wetlands | place: USA... | reverse complement strand
CCGACGCCCAGGCACAGCCCGCTCGCCGCATACGGATCCTTGGCGTTCCGCTCGATATGGGCGCCAGCCGTCGCGGTGTGGACATGGGCCCCTCGGCCATGCGTGTGGCCGGGCTGCAGGCGCGGCTCGAGGCCCTCGGGCATCAAGTCACCGATGGCGGAAACATCCGCGTCGAGGTCGCCGAAACCCGTTCTTCGGGCAGCAGGAATGCCCATTACCTCGCCGAGATCTCCGAAACCTGCGCCCACACGGCAAACGCCGTCCTGGAAACCCTCGAGGAGGGATCCACCCCCCTCGTACTCGGCGGCGATCACTCTCTCGCGGCCGGCTCTCTATCCGGCGTGGCGGAGTTCTATCGGCGGAAGGGCGTGAAGATCGGTCTCCTCTGGATGGATGCCCACACCGACATCAACACGCCCGAAACTTCGCCTTCAGGCAACGTGCACGGGATGCCCCTCGCCGCTCTGCTCGGTCTCGGCCCCGAGCCGCTGTCCACGCTCTTCGGCTATGCGCCCAAAGTTGCGCCCGGGAACACAGTCCTCATCGGCATCCGCGACATCGATGCCGCCGAGCGCGAAAACCTCCGCCGCGCCGGCCTCACCGAAATCTATACCATGCGCGACATCGACGAGCGCGGCATGAGGACCGTGATGGAAGACGCGCTGCGTGCCGCCGGCAGCGGAACCGCGGGCTACCACGTCTCGCTTGATATGGACTGGATCGACCCCGAGGATGCGCCCGGCGTCGGTACGCCTGTCCGCGGCGGGGCCACTTATCGTGAAGCCCATCTCGCCATGGAGATCCTCGCCGACCACGGCCGCCTGCTCAGCTTCGAGATCGTCGAAGTCAACCCCGTCATCGACGAGCACAATCGTACCGCCGACCTCGCCGTGGAACTGGCCTGCTCCGCCTTCGGCAAGAAAATCATTTAGGCCGAACGTGGCTGCCTGATTGCCGTCGCCGTGGGAGCGCTTTCTCGCGCGTCTGGCTCAGGCCGGGGTGGCGCGCGCCACATGCTTCATCCAGGCGCGTGTCCCGGGGTAGCAGCACGATTGCGACGCAATCTCGGCCGCCTCCGCCAGCGCTTCGATGAATCCGCGGCCCATGGACGCAAAGTAGCAATAGGCCCCATGCAGAATATCGCCGGCGCCCATCGTATCCACGGCTTCGACGGGCGGCACGCGCAGCGTCCCCGAGCTCTGGCCTGCTTCGAACCGCACCGGATCGCCGCCGTGCGTGATCGCGATCTCCCGCACTCCGGCATCCTTGAGATAGCGCAGCGTCTCGTCTTCGTTCGCGCAGCCGGGCGGCGCAAAGTCTGCCGAGCAGATGACGGCATCCACGTTCATCAGCAGATCCGCGGTTCCGTCCTTCCAGCTTCCACCGTCGAACACGACAGGAATCTTGCGGGCACGCGCCGCGGCGGCCCAGGCCTGGCAGGCAGGCATCGAATGGCCATCGACAAGCACGATGCGCGCCTGTTCCAGCGCCTTGGCATGGATCTCGACCGAAGGCGCAGCCATGCGTATGGCATTGGCGGAGACCACATTGCGCCGGCCGGCTTTGTCGACCGTGACCGACGAGATTGCGGGCATCTCTTCGAAGCCGGGGGTAAGGTCGATGAACTGGACAAAGTGGTTTTCCAGTTCCCGCCGGATGGTTTCACCCAGCGAGTGGCGGCCGACGGCCGTTGCCAGGGTTGCGCCGCCCTCAAGGTGCGCAAAGGCGATGGCCGCGTTGGTGGCCGGCCCTCCGACAAATACATCCTGGCTCCGCGCCGTTATCTTCGAGTTCGGAGCCGGAAACTTGTCGACTGCGTAAACAATGTCGATTGTCGAGAGTCCTACAAAAACGCCACGCGCCATCGCTCATCCTCCATCACCCCCTCCCAACGACATTTTAGTTCCATCGCCCTGGGCGACTTCGTCTGCGCGGCTGAAATGCTTCTTGGCGAAGACAGGCCCGAGGGGGGACAATGCTCTGGTCCCGCTCAATTTCGCGCCGTGCGCTTCGTCTTTCTTTAGCGGGCGCCGCGCCCCGAAGGGGTTTAGATGCACTCAGTGTGGATGGGCGAATTCATGGGAACGCTGATTCTGGTGCTCCTTGGCACCGGCGTTAACGCCGGCGTGACGCTGCGCAAGTCCTACGCGGAAGGCGCGGGCTGGATGGTGATCGCCACCGGCTGGGCGCTGGCGGTGCTCTGCGGCGTGGTAGTCGCGCAGGCCTTCGGCAGCCCAGGCGCCAACATCAATCCCGCGGTCACACTCGCTTCCTCCGTTGTCAGCGGCAACTTCTCGCAGTTGCTGGTCTACTGGCCGGCGCAGTTCCTCGGCGCGATGGCCGGCGCCACGCTGATGGCCTTGCACTACGCGCCCCACTGGGGGCCCACGCCCGACCCCGCGGCCAAGCTCGGTGTCTTTTGCACTAACGCGGCCGTTCGCAGTCCTCTTGCCAACATCGCCAGCGAGGCCATCGGCACGGCAGTTCTCGTCCTGGTGGCCACGGCCATCTTCTCGCATGGAGTTTCGATGAGCGGTCCCGCCGCCGGCCTGGGGCCGTGGCTGGTCGGCAGCCTGGTCTGGGGCATCGGCCTTTCGCTCGGCGGCACGACGGGCTACGCCATCAATCCCGCGCGCGACCTGGGCCCGCGGCTGGCGCACACCATCCTGCCCATTCCCGGCAAAGGCGCATCGAACTGGAGTTATGCGCCGTTGCCGCTCATTGGCGATCTTGTCGGCGCCCTACTGGCCGGGCTCCTGTTGCGCTACGCACGTCTCTGACGGTCTGGTTCTATACCCGCTCCGTGTCCCGGTTGTATCCTTGCCTCTTGATCGCAGTTTCTGCGCCGCAATCGAGGATTATTGATGCCGGCTCCTGTCCTGCAACTCGATCCCAATGACAACGTATTGGTCGCGCTCGCCACTCTCGACCTGGGCGCAACCGTAACTCTTCCGTCTTCCTCGAACTTCTCCTGCACCGTCACTCAGACCATTCCCGCCAAGCACAAGATGGCGCTCGTCGATCTGCGCCCCGGTGACCTGGTGCGCATGTACGGCATGATCGTGGGCGAGGTCGTCGCAGCAATTCCCCGCGGAGGACTCCTCACCACGCACAACGTGCGCCACCGCGCCGGCGCTTATTCCGCGGCGCGCCGCCCCAGTTCCTTTACGCCGCCCGATCCCTCGCCCTGGGGCGGCCGCACCTTCATGGGCTACCACCGCGCCGACGGCCAGGTGGGCACCCGCAACTACTGGATTGTGCTGCCTCTTGTCTTCTGCGAAAACCGCAACATCGAACAGATGCGCGAAGCCCTCGAAGAAGAGCTCGGCTACGGGCGCGCCAACTCCGCCTATCGCCAGCGCGTGCGTGCGCTCGTTCGCGGCCATGCCAACGGCCACGGCTCTGCCGAGTCCCCGGCCCCGCCCGCACAGCGCGTCTTTCCCGGCCTCGATGGCGTCCGCTTCATCACCCATCAGCTCGGCTGCGGCGGCACGCGCCAGGACGCCCGCGCTCTCTGCGGCCTTCTCGCCGGCTACATTCATCATCCCAACGTCGCCGGTGCCACCGTCCTCAGCCTCGGCTGCCAGAACGCGCAGGCTGCTCCGCTCATGGAAGAGCTGCGCGCGCGCGATGCCGGGATGACCAAGCCGTTGATCCTCGTCGATCAGCAGAAGTCCGGTCTTGAGTCTTCGTTGATGGAGCAGGCCATCGATCAGACCTTCGCCGCGCTCGCCCAGGCCAGCGCGCTCCAGCGCGCCCCCGCGCCGCTCTCCGCGCTCACCCTGGCCATGCAGTGCGGCGGTTCCGATGGATTCAGCGGCATCTCCGCCAACCCCACCGTCGGCTACGTCTCCGACCTGGTCGCCGGCCTCGGCGGCAAGACCATCCTCTCCGAGTTTCCCGAGCTCCACGGCGTCGAGCAGACCCTCATCGACCGCTGTGCCAGCGACGAACTCGCGGAAAAGTTCGCGAGCCTTATGCAGGACTACGCCGCGCGCGCTCAATCCGTGCAGTCGGGCTTCGACTTCAATCCCTCCCCGGGCAACATTCGCGAAGGGCTCATCACCGACGCCATCAAGTCCGCGGGCGCTGCGCGCAAAGGCGGCCTGTCGCCCATACGCGGCGTGCTCGATTATCCCGAGTACGTGTCGGAGCCGGGGCTCAATCTCCAATGCACGCCGGGCAACGACGTCGAGAGCGTCACCGCACAGGTGGGCGCGGGCGCGAACCTCGTGCTCTTCACCACCGGCCTCGGCACGCCCACCGGCAACCCCATTGCTCCCGTGGTCAAAATCGCGACCAACTCAACCATGGCCGGCCGCATGAGCGACATTATCGACTTCGACGCTGGCCCTATCGTCACGGGCGCTGCAACCGTAGCCGAGTGCGGCGAAAGGCTCCTCGAGCTCTCCATCGCCGTCGCCAGCGGTGAGCATCGCACCAGGGCCGAGCTCCGCGGCCAGATCGATTTCATCCCCTGGAAGCGCGGCGTCTCGCTGTAGCGCTGTGACAGCTTGTATTCATAACCAAGCGGCTGCCTCACCTTTCGGCGCTCTTTGCCGAAAGTGCGGAGACGGGCTTATTCAAGGCATGAAGCAATCACCGCGAGCGCCGCAATGGCCGCCGTCTCCGCACGCAGGATGCGCGGTCCCAGCGTTACGGCCCGCCAGCCGCTGGCATCGAAGAGCGCTTCCTCGTCCGGCGCCCATCCGCCTTCCGGCCCAATCGCGATCTCGAGCGCCGGCATCTCCTCGCCCGCCGCTTCGGCTGCTGCACCGATCGTACTGCGCAGCGTCGTCGATCGCTCCTGCTCGGCAAGCACGATGCGATGCGCTGGAGAGCTTGCCCGCACGCGCTCAGCCAGCGGTACGGGATCGTAAACCGCCGGCACGTCCGACCGCCGCGCCTGTTGTGACGCCTCGTGGGCAATGCGCCTCCAGCGTTCCGCGCGTTTTTGCACAGCCTGGGCCAGATGCTTTTCAGTCCGGCGCGCAATCATCGGCGCCAGAGCCGCCACACCCAGTTCTGTCGCCTTCTCAATCGCCCATTCCATCGCATCGAACTTATAGATCGAGAGAGCCAGCGTCACCGGCAGCGCCGGATCGGCTTCCAGTTCGGCGATCAGATTGAAGCGCACCTCGCTGCGCTCGCCGTCGAGCTTCACCGCGGCTACCTCCGCGTGGAATACGTGTCCGCCCGCCACAACGTCGGCTTCCATCCCCGGCCGCGCGCGCAGCACGCGCGCCATGTGCTCGGCCTGCGCGGCGGTCAGTGTCGCGGTGGCTTCATCCCAGTGCTCGGCAATCCAGCGGCGGCGCGTCATGGCTCGGCTCCCTCATTCCTCTCAGTATTCTCGCGCAAAAACACCGAGGGGGGCGCTTTGTAGCGTCCCCCTCGAGTGTTGCCTTTTTGGTTGGTTGCCCGTTACTTCTTCTTCGCCGCCTTCTTGGCGGCTTTCTTCGCGGGTGCCTTCTTGGCTGCTTTCTTCGTTGCCATTTTGCCTATTCTCCCTTTTCGATGGGTTGCATCGAGGCTGCAATATATATTGCAGTTGAAGAATGTATAGATTCATGTTGCATCCATGTCAAGAGAAAAACGACATAAGAGTGGAAAAATGAGCAACATTTTTTCGCTCTTGTCCGAGTTCCAATGCGCGAGCGCGGAGCCCAACTTCGATCGAACGGCGCTCACGAATTCTGCTCATGCGAAATCTCCTGTAAAATCGCGGTGATTTCGCATCGCCGACGCCCGCGCGCTCAGCACTCGATCACATTGAGCGCGAGTCCAGCCTGGCTCGTCTCCTTGTAACGCGATTGCATGTCGAGGCCGGTGAGGTACATCGTGCGGATGACCTGGTCGAGGGAAACCTTGTGCGCCTCGGACTCGTTCAGCGCGATGCGCGAGGCGTGCACGGCCTTCACCGCGCCCATGGCATTGCGTTCGATGCAGGGAATCTGCACCAGCCCGCCGATCGGGTCGCAGGTCATGCCCAGGTTGTGCTCCATCGCAATCTCCGCGGCGTGTTCGATCTGTCCGTTCGTCCCGCCCAGCGCCGCCGTCAGTCCGGCCGCGGCCATCGAGCACGCCACCCCCACCTCGCCCTGGCATCCGACCTCGGCGCCGCTGATCGATGCGTTCTCCTTGTAGAGAATGCCGATCGCCGCCGAAGTAAGAAAGAAGCGCACAATGCCCTCGTGGTCCGAATCGGGAACGAGGCGGTCATAGTAGAGAGCCACAGCCGGCACCACGCCGGCCGCGCCGTTTGTCGGTGCGGTCACCACGCGTCCGCCGGCGGCGTTCTCTTCGTTTACGGCCATCGCATAGACGGTGATCCATTCGAGCGGCGCAAGCGGGTCGCCATGCAGTCCCGTTGCTTCGCGCTCGCGCAGCCGCGCGGCCAGCCTGTGTGCGCGCCGGCGCACATTCAATCCCCCGGGCAAGATGCCTTCGGCCTCGATGCCGCGCTCCACGCACGCCTGCATCGCGCTCCAGATGCGATCGATCTCTTCGCGCACCACCTCAACCGGCGCGCGTTCCTGTTCGCGTTCGACCAGCGCGCACTCGTTCTCGAGCATGAGCTGGCTGATCGAAAGCTCATTGGCATGAGCCTCCGCAAGCAGTTCCGCCGCACTGTGGAATGGAAAGGGAATTGCCTTGGCGCTCTTCTCGTCGCGCAGTTGACCTTCACGCGCATCGAGGGCTGCGTCTTCCACAATGAATCCGCCTCCGATCGAGAAGAACGTTCGCTTATCGACAACCCCGCCTAATGCGTCCAAGGCCGTCAACCGCAATCCATTGGGATGCTGCCTCCGCGCTCCCGGCGGATACATCTGCCCGCGTTGAAAGACCAGGTCGCGCGCCTCTTCGAAGACGATCGGCCGTAATCCCGCAAGCTCGATGCGTTTCCCGGAACGAATCCGCGACACCGCCGGCTCCATCGACGCAGGATCGATCGTTGCGGGCTCATTGCCGGCAAGCCCCAGCAGCACTGCCCGATCGGTGGCATGGCCTGATCCGGTGAGCGCCAGCGACCCATATAACTCCGCCTGCACGCGCGCAACGTGGTCGAGCAGCCCGCGCTCATCAAGCGCGCGCGCAAAACGGCACGCCGCTCGCATCGGGCCCATGGTATGCGAACTCGAAGGCCCTACGCCGATCTTGTACAGGTCGAAGAGGCTCGTTGGCACGGCTCACATTGTAGCGGGAAACGGCAAAACTTGTTCGGCTGGCGTGTGAAGCAATTTCTAAGGGCTCTGTTCCTCGATAACGGTTGGGGCCATGAGCGGGAATATCACCGTAACTGTAGCACCTTCTCCGAGGCGGCTCGTAATCGCGATCGTTCCGCCGGCCCGCTCAACGATGGCTTTGCAGATCGCCAGTCCCAGCCCCGCTCCGCCGGTTGAGCGCGTCCGCGAGGGATCGCCGCGGTAGAACCGGTCAAAGATGTGAGGCAGCGCCGATGCATCGATCCCGTCGCCGTGATCTTCCACGATCAGCTCCGCCACGGGCTTCCCTTCGGGCTTCACTGCAAGCCTCAGGTTCACATTCGACTCGAGCGGGCTGTGCTGCAGCGCATTGAGCAGCAGGTTCGAGAGCAGCAGCGAGCAGTCCTCCTCCGTGAGCCCCACGCGGCACTCGCCCGCCGGCGCATCCACCTTGGTCTTCACCCGACGCAGCTCAGCCACCGTCCCAAGCTCCTCGACGGCCCGCTTCAGGCATTCAGCCAGGTCGGTCTCGACCGGCGCGGCCCCGCCGGCGGCGCTGTTCTCCACCCTTGCCAGGGTAAGCATCTTTGCCACCAGCTCTTCCAGCCGCTGCGTATCGGCCAGAGTGCGCTCGATGCCGGCCTGGTACTCCGACGGCGATCGCGGCCGCAGCCCCAGCAGTTGCAGCGACGACTTCACCACGGCCACCGCGGTCTTCAGTTCATGCGCCGCGTCCGAGACAAACACCCGCTGCTGCGTAAACGACCGTTCCAGCCGTTGCAGCACACTTTCCACCGCATGGGTCAGCGGCGCCAGCTCCGGCGTGGCGCGCGCACTTGCCGGCGGCGAAAACTGCCACGAGTCGACCGAGACGTGCGCAGCCAGCGCGGCCAGTTGCCGCAGCGGCAGCAGCCCCCGGTGCAGCAGCCAGGCAATCAGCGGACCCGTCACCAGCAAAAGCAGCACGCTGCCCAGGGCATAGAACTCCACCGCGCCGTTGATCGCGTGCCATACCCGCTCCGTCGAGCCTCCATAGAGCACTGTGATCCTGTGTATCTTGCCGCCGCCATGTTCATTGGGATCGGTGGTGCGCACGCCATGCCGCACCACCAGCGCGTAATGCCGGCCGTTGATCACCAGGTGCAGCATCTTGTGCTTCTCGGCGGGAGGGCCGTCCGTACCCTGCCAGTTTTGAGACCGTCCCAGCAGACGTCCACGGTCGTCGTATGCCTCATACACGTCGTCCTTGGGCAGATGCAGATCGGCGCGATTGAGGATCACGTTGTCCGAGGGGTCCTCCGCATCTTCCACCGCGCCCAGCACGGTATCCGCGCGTCCGCGCAGCATCACCTCAAATGCCTCAAAGTGAATGTGCCGTTCGTAACCCAGCGACAGAAAACCGACCAGCAGCGACGACAGCAGCTCCACTGCGAGCACGGCGGTGATGAGCCGGAATGCGATGCTTCGTCTGGCTGCGCTCATGACTCCTGCTCGGGAAACAGGCGATAGCCCCTTCCGCGCAGCGTCTCGATCACCGGATCGGCGTTGGGCGCCGCCGCATCCAGCTTCTTGCGCAAATTCGAAACATGCGCCTCGATCACGTTCGAGTGATGCTCCCAGTTGTAGTCGTAAAGGTGCTCGAGGAGCTGCTGTTTCGAGAAGATGCGCCGCGGGTGGTGGATCATGTATTCGAGAATGCGGTACTCCGTCGGAGAAAGGTCCACCAGCATCCCGTTGCGCCGCACCGTCTGCTCCAGCGTGTTCACCTCCAGGTCGAGCGCCGTCAGCGTTGGATGCGCCGCGCCCTTGCCCCGCCGGATCAGGGCCTTCGCCCGCGCGATCAACTCGCCCAGGTCGAAGGGCTTGGCCAGGTAATCGTCCGCGCCCGCGTTCAGCAGCTCCACGATCGGCTCTTTTCCTTCCCTGGCTGTGAGGACCAGCACGGGCGTGGGGTCTTCGCGCGCGCGCAGCCGCTTCAAGACTCCCAGTCCGTCGAGCCTGGGCAGCATCAGGTCGAGAACGATCAGGTCGTAACAGCGGTTGCCGGCCATATCGTCGCCGGCCAGGCCGTCGGGCGCACAATCCACCGCAAACCCGGGGCCGTCCCGCAGCGCCGCGGCCAGATTGTCCGCCAGCCGAACTTCGTCTTCCACAAGCAGCACGCGCATCGATGACAGTATGACCGCCAACAGATTAAATCAGGCTGAAGCCGGCCGGGGATATCGCTATACAATGGCAACGCCTGCGGAAAACGATTTCTCGCCGGCGCAAATCGCGCCGCGCCCCGCTTCCGCACCGTACTGAAGTTTCACCCAAGGATGGATCCTGCCATGAAACCTCTTCTTCGCATCTCGTTTCGGTTCCTCCTGCCGGCTCTTGCCCTGGCCTCGCTCGCCGCGGTCTCTCCCGCCCAGGGCGTCACGCAGATCGGCGGTGAAAACATCGTCACCATCTCCCGTACGCCTACCAGCAAAACCGAACCGCAGTTCACCAGCGTCACCGTCATGCCCGGCCGCGGCATGGAGCTGCTCTACGTCAAGGCCAACTTCCCCGGCAAGGGCGAGATGAACGTGCTCGACTCGCCGGACCTCGCCACTGCGAAAAAGATGCTCGATGTCGAAGATGACGCCAATGGCGACCTGGGCTACCGGCTCGGCGCCGCCATGCTCTGTCCCTATCCCAATCGCATCATCGGCAAGCTCGCGCCCGACGGCAAGACCCTGACCACGTCCTGGGATGGCCGTACCGTCACGCTGCCGGCCAACAACGTCGGCAAACTCCCCGGCGCCGAGCGCCACGCCATGCACGGCCTCATCCTCAAAGCCAAGGCAACCGATGTTCATGTCACGAAGATTCCGGGCGGCGAAGAGGTCACAGGCGTCATTCATGACGCTTTTCGCGGGCGCTGGTTCGCCGCCACCGATCTTGAGATCAGCATCCGCCTTACCGCCAACGCCGTCGATGCCGAGATTACCGCTCGCAACGCCGGCAAGCAGGATGAGCCCATGGCGATCGGCTGGCATCCTTACTTCAAGCTGCCCTCCGGCGATCGCGCGCAGGTACGCATCCACATTCCCGGCACCATGATGGCGCAGGTCAACAACTACGACAGCGTCTTTCCCACCGGCAAGCTGCTCCCCGTTGCCGGCACACCCTATGACCTCCTCGCCCCCGGCGGCGCACCCCTCGACGACCATTATTACGACGACAACTGGAGCCATCTGGAGTGGAAGAACGGCGTCGTTACGGTCCGCGTCATCGACCCCGAAGCCCACTACGGCGTCAGGATCGAAGGCGTGTCGCCGGAGATTCGCACCATCCAGATGTACTCGCCGCCCACCGCTAAATTCGTCGCCATCGAAGATCAGTACAACTTTGCCGACCCCTTCGGCAAGGAGTGGCACGGCATGGACACCGGCATGGTCACGCTCAAGCCCGGCCAAAGCACCACGTGGCATGTGCGACTGGGCTTGTTTGTGCCGTAAGCCTCGATGCCGCCGGGCCGCAGCCGAAATCGACAGGCTCCGCCCGTAATCGCGCCCGCCCAAGTTCTCGTCTATTGGTTTCGAATGGAGGCGAGTCTTGGCGGTGCGCTTTCGCTGCCCCTGCTGCGGATACCGGACCCTGGAAACAGCCGGGGCCCTCGCCCTCTGCCCTGTCTGCTGGTGGGAAGACGACGGCCAGGAAGACGGCGATGCCGCCGACGTCCGCAACACCGTCAACGGCCAGCTCAGCCTCAGCGAGGCTCGCCAGCACTATGTGCGCTGCGGCGCGGCCCATCCCCGCTTCCTCCCTTACGTTCGTAAGCCCCGGGTCACCGAGCAGTAACGTGCCTTCCGCGGTGCCGGTTATCCTTTCGGGCCCCCCGGCGGTTTGACCCTTAACACCAATCCCACTTACCATGAAATAAGGTATTTCCACCGCCAGCGTGGCCGTGTCTCCCCTGTGAATGGCAGCCCTGGCGGCTTCGGATCGGTTCGCTCCGGCGGGCCCGGAAGGTATAGCGTTGAGTTCTACTGACACCCTCGAAAACAGTCCTGAAACCGCTCCCGAAACGGCAGTCGGCCCGCACGCCCACGATGGCCACGACCATGCCGGGGAAGAGCATCAGCATGGTCCCGTCCTCAATCCCGACTGCACGCGCGAGATGGTCCTCGACGTTCCTGCCGAGGAGGTTGCGAAGGCCTATACGAGCGTGGCTTCGAGCTACCGGAAATACGCCAAGATTCCCGGCTTCCGCGCCGGCAAGGTTCCTGAGTCGGTGGTGCGGCGCCGCTTCGCAGAACAGATCCGCAAGGAGGTCATCGACCGGCTCCTCCCCGAGCGCTTCAATGCTGCCGTACGCGAGCTTGGCGTGCGCCCCGTGGGCCAGCCCCAGGTGACCGAGCTCGCCGTCGAGGACGGCAAACCGCTGCACGTTAAGGCGGTCTTCGAGTTCATCCCGGCATTTTCCATCGAGGGCTACCAGAACGTAACTGTCGAAAAGCCCTCCGTCGAGGTCACCGACGACGAGTTCAACCATGAGCTCGAGCAGTTGCGCCTATCCCGCGCCACCTTCGAGCCGGTCGAGGAAGAGCGCGCCCTCGCCGATGGCGACTGGGCCCAGATCGCTTACAAAGGCCAGGTTGAGGGCGGGTCCGAGGCCGAGCCGATCGCCGGTCAGGATTCGCTTGTCGAAATCGGCGGCGCTGACACCGTTGAGGCCTTCACGACCGCCCTGCGCGGCGCCCAACCCGGCCAGGAGCTCAAGGCTGAGGTGGTGTACCCGGCCGATTACCCCGAGTCGCGGCTGGCCGGAAAGACCGTCGCCTACGAGATCGAGGTGAAGAGCATCAAGAAGCGCATCGTTCCCGAGCTCGGCGACGACTTCGCGAAAGAACTGGGCGAATATGAGAATCTGGACGAGCTGAAGACCCGCGTCCGCGAGCACATGGCCGGCCGCAAGCGCCGCAACCTGGAAAACGAGACCCGCGACCGGCTTTACACCGCGCTCGCCGAGCGTTTCCCGTTTCCCGTGCCCGAGTCTCTGGTGCAAGACCAGATCGATTCGCGCCTCGAACGGGGCCTTCGCGCGCTGGCCGCCCAGGGGATGGAGACCGAGCAGATGCGCAAGCTCGATTTCGCCCGCCTTCGCGCCGCCCAGCGTGACTCGGCGGTAGCGGAAGTCAAAACCAACGTCCTCCTCGACCGCATCGCCGATGAGGAAAAAATCAGCGTTTCTGAGGAAGAAGTGGACCGCGAAGTGCAGATAGCGGCCATTCAGGCCCGCGAGAATGTGGATACCCTTCGTGTGCGATTGACTGAGAACGGCGGACTCGCTAGAATCCGGGAACAATTGAAACGGGAGAAAACGGCGAGCCTGCTCTACGAAAGACTGCCGGCTTCGTAAACACGGTTCGCGGCAAGCTGCCGCCCTCCGGGCACGGTACGGGACGGCAGGCTGAGAAATGGACAAGCCGGATGGCGCTCCGCAACGCGCCGGCCGGCAAACGACATCGGGGCGAAAGCGGTCCCCAGGAAAATCGGGAAGAGTATTCGAATGGCATTGGTTCCCATGGTGGTGGAGCAGACGACGCGGGGCGAGCGCGCCTACGACATCTACTCCCGTCTTCTGCGCGACAACATCATCTTTCTCGGCACGCCCATCGACGACCAGATCTCCAACCTCATCGTCGCCCAGTTGCTCTTCCTCAACAGCGAAGATCCCGACAAGGACGTGCAGCTTTACATCAACTCTCCGGGCGGCTCCATCACCGCCGGCCTGGCCATCTACGACACCATGCAGTTCATCAAGAACAACGTGGTTACCTACTGCATCGGCCAGGCGGCCAGCATGGGCGCCTTCCTGCTTCTCGCCGGCACCAAGGGTAAGCGCTTCGCCCTGCCTAACTCCCGGATCCTTATTCATCAACCATCCATGGGCGGCCTCAGCGGCCAGGCCACCGACATCGATATTCATGCCCGCGAAATCCTGCGCATTCGCGAGATCACCAACAACCTGATCGCCAAACACACCGGCCAGCCGCTGGACCGCATCGAGCACGACGTCGAGCGCGACTTCATCATGAACTCCCAGCAGGCCAAAGAGTATGGGATCGTCGACGACATCATTGACAGACCGCGTGTCTAGCGGCTTTGCTTCGCTTCGTGCAGAAGCTTCAACCAGCCCCGCATGGTGCGGCATTTCACAGGGATCGATTAGAGGGAGTAACCAATGAAACCGCGCACGGGACTCGAAGAAGCGCTGCGCTGCTCGTTCTGCCACAAGTCGCAGGACGCCGTAGCCAAACTGATCTCGTCGCCCAGCGACTATCCTCGCGCCTACATCTGCGACGAGTGCGTAGCCGTCTGTAACTCGATCCTCGAGGACGACCGCGGCGATGCCGCTCCCGCCACCACGGCCGGCCACCTGCCCAAGCCGCAGGAAGTCAAAAGCTTCCTTGACGACTACGTCATCGGCCAGGAACAGACCAAGAAAAAGCTCGCCGTTGCCGTCTACAACCATTACAAGCGCATCCAGATGAACCGCATGCGCAACAACGAGGTCGAGCTCGCCAAGTCCAACATCCTGCTTGTCGGTCCTACCGGCTCCGGCAAAACGCTGCTCGCGCACACCCTGGCCAAGATGCTCGACGTGCCCTTCGCCATCGTGGACGCAACCACGCTCACCGAGGCCGGCTACGTCGGTGAAGACGTCGAGAACATCATCCTCAAGCTCCTGCAGGCCGCCGAGGGCGACGTGACCCGCGCCCAGCAGGGGATCATCTACATCGACGAGATCGACAAGATCGGCCGCAAGGACGAGAATCCCTCCATCACCCGCGACGTCTCCGGCGAGGGCGTCCAGCAGGCCCTGCTCAAGATCCTCGAGGGCACCGTGGCCAACGTCCCTCCGCAGGGCGGCCGCAAGCATCCCCATCAGGAGTTCACCGCGGTCGACACCACCAACATTCTCTTCATCTGCGGCGGCGCCTTTGTCGGCCTTGAACGGGTCGTCGGCCGCCGGGTGGGCAAGAAGGCCCTCGGCTTCCGCGCCGTCGATGACGCCGATGCCGCGGCCGGCCGCGTCCATCGCGATACCGAGCTGCTGCGCAAGACCGAGCCCCAGGACCTCATCAAATACGGCCTCATCCCCGAGTTTGTCGGCCGCCTGCCCGTCATGGGCGTCCTCGACGAGCTCGACGAGCCGGCGCTGATCGAGATCCTCACCAAGCCCCGCAACGCCATCCTCAAGCAGTACCAGCGCCTCTTCGAGTACGAGAATGTCCGCCTCCACTTCACGGTTGAAGCGATCGGCGCAGTCGCCCGCGAGGCTCTGGCACGCAAGGTTGGCGCGCGCGGCCTGCGCATGATCCTCGAAGAGCTCATGCTCGACCTCATGTACCACCTGCCCTCGAACAAGCGCGTCCGCGACCTCGAGATCACCCGCGAGATGGTCGAGCGCCGCGATCTCTCGCTCTGCCTGCTCGAGAAGGCCGGGTGAGGCCACAAGCCGGCTGATGATGATCGCCCCTTTCGCCCGCGGCGGGAGGGGCTTCATTCCAAATGGCCCTTTGCCATTCTTTAGGCGGATTTCCGTCCTGCTCCGGATCGGATACCATCGCTGCATGATCCCCCAAGTCCGTGGGAGTGGTGCGGCAAGCAGTCCAGCCAACCGGGTCGAGCCTGGTGGCAGTACCGTGACGAGTCTGGGTATCTCAGCCGGAGCATGCGCGTCGGGTTTCTGGCGGCGCGCAACCCGGTCTTTCTTCTCTCGCGCATTGTGTGCGGGCGCAGCGGCTCTGCTTCTATTGGGCGCCGCGGCGCCGCAAGCCCAGCAGCCGCCGGCCCCGGTCACCTGGCAGGGATCGTTGCGCGATGCTTCCGGTGCGCCGGTCGCGCGTGCGACCATTCGCCTTATCGGCCATGGGGTAAGAGCAGAGACACACACCGATGCCGGAGGCGGCTTCCACTTTACCGCTCTGCCGCCCGGGCAATACAGGCTGACTGTGGAGGTGCGGGGCCGCACCATCGACTATCCTTCGCCGATCGAGATGACCGCGGCCGCCCCGGCCGCGGCGCTCACCCTTTCCGGGGACGGCGACCTCTCGGTTGCAGCCCGCCAGCAGACGGAGGCAACCGGCGGTGAGCGCCTCTCCAGCGCGGCGGTGAGCGGACTGCCGCTCAACGGGCGCGACATCAGCCAATTGCTGCTGCTGGCCGCCGGCACCATGACCGACGCCAACGGGGCCACCAACTTTACCCAGCAATTCGCCATCAACGGCCAGCGCGGCGTGGAGGCCACCTTTGCCATGGATGGCGCGGACATCAGCGATCCGGAGATGGGCGGATCGACCTTCAGCAACTTCAACGTCGACGCCATCGAGGAGATTCAATCCAGCTCCGGCTGGATGCCCGCCGAGATCGGCCGCGGCGCCTCCGGCTTCACCAACATCGTCACCCGCTCGGGCGCCAGCGGCTTTCATGGCTCGTTCTTCGAGTTCCTTCGCAACTCTGTTCTCGACGCGCGCAACTACTTTGACCACGCCACCCCCGTTTATCCAGGCCGTATTCCGCCCTTCCACCGCGACGAGTTTGGCTTCACCAACGGCGGCGCCGTCCTCATTCCTCACGTTTACGACGGCCGCGAGCGCACCTTTTATTTCACCCAGTACCAGGGCTTCCGCCAGTTGCTCGGCACCACGCAGGTGATGCCGGTGCCCACCGCCGATCAGCGCGCCGGCCTTGACACGACTGCTTTTCCCGGCGACACGCTCGAAGTGCCCGTGGATCCCGGCATCGCCTCAGTCCTCAAGCGTTATCCCCTCCCCAACGATCCAGCCGGCTCCTTCGGCATCTACACTTACGCAACTCCGTCCAACGTGGTCACGAATGCCAACCAGTTTTCGTTGCGCATCGACCATGCCTTCAGCTCCAGGGACCACTTCTTCGCGCGTTTCAACATGGACAATCTGACCGGCCCGGTGACGAATCCCGATCAGACGGCCATCGATCCGTCGTTCGGCGTTACCTACATCGATCGCCAGCGCAACGTGGCAGCCTCCTACACGCGCACCGTTTCGCCCCGGCTCACGCTCGAGTCTCTGCTCAGCATCACGCGCTCCACGCCTGGATTCCCCACCCCCAACCGCACGGATCCGGCCATCAAGTTCAACGACGGCCTCTTCGAATCATTCAATGCGGCTGGAGGTTCGGTGATGCAGGCCTATGGAAACCTCTTCCAGGGCCGCGAGCTCGTGACCTGGCTGGCAGGCCGGCACACAGTCAAGGCGGGATTGGAGGCGCGGCTCAACCGCGACACCACCTACTTCGGCACCAGCCCGAACGGCGAATACGACTTTGGCGGCGGCACAGCCTATGCTACTGAGACCATCCCTTCGCAGAGCGGCCGGCACGACATCCGTCCCGGCGACCCTTTGCCCGACACCCTTTCGAGCTTTCTCTCGGGCAGCCCATTTGCATACACGGTGGCCATTGCGCCGCCTTACTTCTCGAACGGAGCGCATATTGGCCCCGCGGCCATCAATCGCAACAACGTCAGCTTCTTTGTGCAGGATACGTTCAAGGCCACCAGCCGGCTCACTCTCGACTACGGCGTGCGTTGGGATCTCTATACACCCATCGCCGAGCGGGCGCGGCGAACATCCACGATCCTTACGGCCAACGGTTCGCAGCAATACGTCATCAACCCGCAGCCCGGTTATCAGACGAATTGGAATGCATGGCAACCGCGCGTGCAGATCTCGTGGCAACTG
>Ga0335073_10006076_pt1 | contig 16960 bp, 15 predicted proteins | sample Lox_Sample_22_FD_207093 | JGI IMG/M metagenome (GOLD analysis project Ga0335073, IMG submission 207093) | Soil microbial communities from Loxahatchee National Wildlife Refuge, Florida, United States - Lox_Sample_2.2 | ecosystem: Environmental > Terrestrial > Soil > Wetlands | place: USA... | reverse complement strand
GGAAGCGACGCATCGTGCGCCGTAGATCGTCCGCGAGCGCCCTATCGGGCTTCCCATAGCGGTGCTGTTCCGCTTTCTTGTCAGCGTCTTCGGGGTCGCGGTAGTCGGCCTGGATCACCGCAAAACGTGCAGGGGGCCCGGACACAGGAGCAATTGTTCCTCTCAGCACCTGGGCACATATCTCGTACGCGCGCAACTCGCTCATACCTTCTTTGGCGCGCTGGGCGTACGCTTCAATGAGGGCGAAGGCGTATCGCCCGTCACGCCCGGCAAGCGGTTTCAGAGGCCGTCCGCCCCCCACGGACCCTTTCGGTCGGCCACGCTTCTTCGGCACCACGGCCGGGGACACAGTTTCGATCTTCTCTGGACGTTCCGCCCATTCACCTGCGGTCATGTCGCATTTCATGTCGCGTGGATTTGCCGACAGTCAAGAGCACTCATTGAGAATGCTGGGAAATTAGTTGCAACACGACGCAACATGAAAAAGGCCTCTTGCGAGGTCTTCAGTACACCTAAGTCATTGAATTATTTAAGTGGTGGGGGAGGTAGGACTCGAACCTACGAAGGCTTAGCCAGCGGATTTACAGTCCGCCCCCTTTGCCGCTCGGGACACTCCCCCGCGTCCCCAGGCTCGTGGCCTTGAAGACGAAGACGGCCCGGGCGGGCCGAGGCGGGATCAAGGGCTGGCTTATGTTGCCTCAAGCGGCGGCCTGTCAACTGGAAAGATGGCCTGGCCCGCCAGCGGCGCGACGTTCGCGCTATCCTCGGGCGCTGAGGGCGCTTAACGGTGGGCGCCGTCGACGTAAGGATGAACAGGCGTTCAAGCCGATGACCCGCAATCGCGACCGCCGCTCAAAGCCGCCGTCCGGCGGTCCACGCCCGCCGGCTTCGGGCGCTTGCGCCCGGGCGAAGCGGCCCGCTGCAGAGCCGCCGCCCGAGCGCCCGCCACGGCTGGACCGCGCGGACGAGCGGCGGCAGGCGAAAGTGTCGCGCATCTATGGCTTTCACAGTGTCGCCGCCGCGCTCAAGGCGCCGCGGCGCGAGCTGATCCGCCTTTACGCCACGCCCGCGGCCGCGGAGCGGCTCAGCGCAGACATCGCCGCGCGCGGGCTCGAGACCCGGATCATGAGCCTCGAGGAGATCTCCACCCGCGCGCCGCGCGGGGCGGTTCATCAGGGGCTATTGCTCGAGGCGCGGCCGCTCGCGCCCATCGATGTCGCCGAGCTGCCGCCGAACGGCCTTGTGCTGGTCCTGGACCAGATCACCGATCCGCACAATGTCGGCGCGATCCTGCGCACCGCGGCAGCCTTCGCGGTCGACGCGCTGGTCACCACCGAGCGACATTCGCCCGAATTCGCAGGAGCCCTGGCGAAATCCGCCTCCGGCGGGCTCGAGCACGTGCCGATTTGCAGCGTGGCCAATCTGGCCCGCACGCTCGCGGAACTGGGGGACACGGGCTATTGGCGAATCGGGCTTGATTCGGATGCGCCCGTCCGGCTCATCGACGAAACGTTCTCGCGCCCGCTGGCGCTGGTCCTCGGCGCCGAGGGCAGGGGCCTGCGAAGGCTAACGCGCGAGCGATGTGATCGTCTCGCGCGCCTCGATCTCCCCGGCGCGATCAAGAGCCTCAATGTGTCGAACGCCTGCGCAGTCGCACTTGCGCTAGTGAGCGAGCGATTGGCTGTCGGAGCTTGATGGGCCGGTTTTGGCGGCGGCGTCCGCCGATTGCATCGGCGGCACCACTTTGCCGTAGCTCAGGTCGTAGGTCTTGTTGAGGAGCGGATCGAGCCGGGTGCCTTCGGACGCGTCGTAGATGCGGGGACGGCCGGATGCCGTCGGCGGTTGCGGCGAAAGCGGCGCGGCCGGCATTTCAGCAACCTTGACGACGCCGCTCGGCGCCGACGCCAAGGGCGCTGTTCCATATTTGGCTTCGCGGGCGCGCTGATCCGCGAGCATCGCCGGTGAGAGGGGAACAGAGGAGACGGGCCCGGCTGTCCCTGACGCGCCGGCCGAGTCAGCGTCGTCGAACGCCATCCCTTCCGGCGGAGCGTCGTTGACTCCGGCGACGACGCCGCCAATCTCCTCGATCGACTTGACGCCCGGGGCGACAAGCGACGCCAGCGCCGCGTCCTCGGCTTTCCGGCTCGCGCCGATTTTGCTGAGACGGGCAAGAATCGCGGGCGGCGGCGCCTGCGTCTGCGCCGGCGCGACGAGCGCGCCAAACTGCGAGGGATCGACGGGATCGATCGAACCGCGGATCGCCGGGGCCGGCTGGGGCGCTATGTCCGGGGCGAGCTTGTCCTTGACGTCCTTCTCGATCTGGCGCCAGTGAGCGACGTTCTTCTGATGCTGGTCGAACGTTTCGGCGAACACATGCCCGCCAGTTCCGTCGGCGACAAAGTAAAGGTCCTTGCTGCGCGCCGGGTTGGCGACCGCCTCGAGCGCCGCCTTGCCGGGATTGCAGATGGGCCCGGGCGGCAGGCCGTCGATGATATACGTGTTGTAGGGCGTCGATTGATTGAGGTCGGCTCTGGTGATGCTGCGCCCGAGAGTGCCCCTGCCGAGCGCGAGGCCGTAGACGATGGTCGGGTCGGACTCAAGTTTCATGTGCTTTTCTAGGCGATTGACGAACACGCCCGCGACCCGCGGCCGCTCGTCGGGCTTGCCGGTTTCCTTCTCGACGATGGACGCGAGGGTGACCATCTCCCCCGGCGACCTGATCGGCAAATCCGGCGCCCTCTTTTTCCACACCTCCTCGATATCCTTAGTTTGGGCCCGCGCCATGGCGGCCAGCAGCGCTTGACGGGCGTAGCCGCGCTCAAACGAATAGGTATCGGGCATCAAAGACCCCTCGCGCGGCACGTCCTTGACGTCGCCGCTCAAGACGTCGTCTTCGCGCAGCCGCTCAACGACCTGCTCGCTCGTCAGGCCTTCAGGGATCGTGAGCTTGTACATGACGACGCGATGGGCGAGGAGCTCATTCTCGATGTCGTTCATGCTCATGCCCGCCTTGAACGCGTATTCGCCGCGCTTCAGCGCGCCGCGATTGCCGTCGAGCAGAGTGAGAACGTTGAACCAGAGCGCGCTGTCAATGACGCCCGCCCGCTCGAGCTGATCAGCGATGCTGCCGCCGTCGTCCTCACGCACGATCATGACGACCTTGTCGGCCTCGAGCGGTCCTGGGCTGCGCGATTCCTTCAGAAGCCAGGCGAGCGCTCCGACGGTCGCGAGCGCCCCGATGAGCACGAATGTCAGCAGTCCGCTGATGCTCGAAAGGCCCACCCGCCTCGGCCGGCGCGGCGGCTGCGGCGGCGCAGGCGGGGTTGCGCCGCTGAGCACGGGCCTAGCCGCGCGGCCGAACAGACTCACGCGAGGCTTTGGCGCCTGTTTATCGCCGGAATCCAATTCTCCGCTCATATCGCCTATCGCTACCGCGCTGCCGCCGTCGATTGTCAAGCCTCAATCCCGCGCGGGGCTGGACGCGCTGGCCCGCGGGCTCAAGCCAAGTTTAGCCCACGGCGCGGCATGGGGAAACAACGAATCGCCCCTGGGCTGGCGTCAGTTCATGCCGCGGAAAGCGAGAGAAGCGTTGGTGCCGCCGAACCCAAACGAGTTGGAGAGCGCCGCGTGGATCGGTCGCTTGCGCGCCACATGCGGCGCAAGATCGATCGCCGTCTCGACCGCGGGATTGTCGAGGTTGAGGGTCGGCGGGGCGATCTGGTCGCGGATCGAAAGGATCGCGAAAATCGCCTCGACCGCTCCGGCGGCGCCGAGGAGATGGCCAATCGAAGACTTCGTCGAGGACATGGTCGTCTTGGCGGCCGAATTGCCGAGCAGGCGCTCGACCGCGCGCAGTTCGATTTCATCGCCGACCGGGGTCGACGTCCCATGCGCGTTGACGTAGTCGATCTCGGAAGCGGAAATCTCCGCGCGCTTTAGCGCCATGCTCATGGCGCGATAGGCGCCGTCTCCGTCAGGGGCGGGCGCAGTGACATGATAGGCGTCGCCCGAGAGGCCATAGCCGACCAACTCGGCGTAGATGCGGGCGCCGCGCGCCTTGGCGTGGTCGAGGTCCTCGAGCACGACGCATCCGGCGCCTTCGCCCATCACGAAGCCGTCGCGATCGCGGTCATAAGGGCGGGAGGCCTGCTTGGGCCGGTCGTTGAAGCCGGTTGAAAGGGCGCGGCAGGCGCAAAACCCCGCGAGCGAAAGGCGGTTGACCGCCGACTCGGCGCCGCCGGCGACCATTACGTTGGCGTCGCCGAGAGCGATCAGCCGCCCGGCGTCGCCAATCGCGTGGGCGCCGGTCGAGCAGGCGGTGACGACGGCGTGGTTGGGACCCTTGAGATTGTGCGCGATCGAGACCTGCCCGCTCACCAGATTGATGAGCCGGCCGGGAATGAAAAAGGGCGAGATGCGGCGCGGTCCTTTTTCATGCAAAGTCACCGAGGCGTCGTAGATGCCGCCAAGTCCCCCAATTCCCGAACCGATCAGGACACCGGTCTCGATTTCCTCCTCGTAGGTCTTGGGCTCCCAGGCGGCGTCGCGGAGCGCCTGCGTAGCGGCGCTCATGCCGTAGATGATGAAGTCGTCGACCCGGCGCTGCTCCTTGGGCTCCATCCAGTCGTCGGGGTTGAAGGCGTCGGGAGCGCTTCCGCGCGGCACTTGCGCCGCGATCTGGCAAGCGAGATCCGAAACGTCGAAGTTCTCGATACGTCCGGCCCCGGACTCGCTCGCCAGAAGCCGGCGCCAGGTCGCCTCGACGCCGCAAGCCATCGGGCTCACCATGCCTAGACCGGTGACGACGACCCGCCTCATGCGCTCCATATCCTCTTCCTGTCCTGCTCCGGCCGAGGCGACGGCGCCCAAACGCAGCAAGGGCCGGACTGACGCCGGCCCTTGCCTTAAAGGCAAAATCGTCTTGGCGAAAGGCGGCCCTGCTCGCCGGCTGCGCCCGGAGCGCCGCTACTTCTTGGCCGACGCCTTCTCGAGATATTTGATGGCGTCGCCGACGGTGACGATCGTCTCGGCCTGGTCGTCCGGAATCTCGACGCCGAACTCCTCCTCAAATGCCATCACTAACTCTACGGTGTCGAGCGAGTCGGCGCCCAGATCGTCGATGAAATTGGCGCTGTCGACGACTTTGTCCGCCTCCACGCCCAAATGCTCGACGACGATCTTTTTTACCCGCTCAGCGACATCGCTCATGTCATCTTTTCCCTTATGCGCCGGGCCTTGCCGCCCGACTTCCTGGTTCAAGTCCCCATCGACCCGCCAAGGCCGTCAGCGATTCGGCCGTCCGCTCCGCGCCCTATTGAGCAGCAAGTGTCCCGTTCGGGTATCGCCGACGCTGACGCTCGAATACTGCGCCCCTCCCGCGCCATGCGACGAAGGGGGTCGATAGCATATCTTTCCCGTCAACGCGAGAGGGCCGCAGGCGCGCCGCAATGCGGCCCACGGTTAGGCTCAAAGCCGTCAAATCATTGCCATTCCGCCGTTTACATGCAGCGTCTGACCGGTCACGTAAGCCGCCTCGGAGCTCGCCAAATACACGGCCGCGGCGCCGATCTCCTCGCCCGAGCCCAGCCTTCTCATGGGGACGGAGGCGAGGATTGCGTCGCGGTGCTTTTGGTCGAGCGCATCGGTCATCGGGCTCATGATGAAGCCGGGCGCGATGCAATTCACGGTGATCTCCCGTGTCGCGACTTCGGCGGCGAGCGACTTCGACATTCCAATCAAGCCGGCTTTGGCGGCCGCATAATTGGCCTGGCCCGCATTGCCGGAGACGCCAACGACCGATGTGATATTGATGATGCGTCCGTAGCGGCGCCGCACCATCCCTTTGAGCGCCGCGCGCGACAGGCGGAACGCCGCGGTCAGATTGACCGCAAGCACCGAGTCCCAATCAGCGTCCTTCATACGCATGATGAGAGTGTCGCGCGTCACGCCGGCGTTGTTCACCAGGATGTCGAGCGATCCGAGCGCGGCCTCGACGGCCGGAACAAGCGCATCCGCGGCCGTGGCGTCCGCAAGGTTGCACGGTGCAGGATGGGCGCGGTCCTTGAGTTCGGCGGCAAGCACTTCGAGCGCTTCGCGGCGGGTGCCCGAGAGAGCGACCGAGGCCCCTTGTGCGTGCAGCGCGCGCGCGATCGCGCCGCCGAGTCCCCCGGACGCCCCGGTGACGAGCGCGGTCCTTCCTGTCAGATCGAACAACCGCGTCGTCCTTCTCGCCAGTCGTGTTAGGGCTTCGCCGGGGCGCTGAAGGCGGCGAGATCGGCCGGCGCGCCAACGTTGATCGCAGTCGCGCCCTCCGCGATCCGCTTGATGAGGCCGGAGAGCACTTTGCCCGCGCCGAGCTCGATGAACCGCGTCACGCCGTGCGCGCTCATGTAACCAACGCTCTCACGCCACCGCACGGTTCCTGTCACCTGCGCGACGAGGCCGGACCGAATCGCCTCCGGATCGGCGACCGCGGCGGCTTCGACGTTGGCGACCAGAGGCGGCTTGGGCGGACGAATTTTGACGCCTTTGAGCGCCTCCGCCATCGCCTGCGCTGCCGGCTGCATCAGCGCACAGTGGAAAGGGGCGGAGACCGGCAGAAGCAGCGTCCGCTTGGCGCCGGCGAGCCTGGCGAGCTCCATTGCGCGCTCGACCGCGGCGGTCGTGCCCGAGATGACCACCTGGCCGGCGCTGTTGTCGTTGGCCGCCTGGCAGATCGCGCCGGTGAGGTAGAGGTCGCTCGCCGCCTGAGTGGCGATCTTCACCACCTGACCGAACTCAAGCCCGAGGATGGCCGCCATCGCGCCTTCGCCGACCGGGACCGCCTTCTGCATCGCCTCGCCGCGCAGGCGAAGCATGCGCGCGGTGTCTTCGAGCGTCAGCGATCCTGCGGCGCACAGAGCCGAATATTCGCCGAGCGAATGGCCGGCGACGTAAGCCGCCTGCTTCGCGGCCTTGAAGCCTGTTTCGCTCTCGAGGACCCGCAGGGCGGCAATGCTCGCCGCCATCAGCGCCGGCTGGGCGTTGGCGGTCAAGGTAAGTTCGGCCTCCGGCCCCTCGAACATCAATTGAGAGAGGTTCTGGGCGAGCGCCTTATCCACGCGTTGGAATATCTCACGCGCGGCGGGAAACTGGTCGGCGAGCGCCTTCCCCATGCCGACCGCCTGGGACCCTTGACCCGGAAACACCAAGGCGGTCTTCATGACCGGCTTCTCCGCCTGAACGCGAAAACCCGACGTATTGCCCACCGCATAGCGCGGCGGCGGTGCACAGACACGGCCCGGGCCGGGCTGTCAAGCGCCTGATTTGTGAGGGCGGTGCTGGATCAGGCGGGCTCAAGCGCCGAAACCGAACCGGAAAGGGTCGGCCGGGTTCCCGATCAGCTTGCTTTCGGCGCAGACGAAGGCGCGTCCGCCGATCCGTGGCAAAATGCCGCCCTGCGGGCCCGGTTCGAAGGCCGCGCGAAAACGGCTGCCGATGATGCCTTCCTGCACCCAGACCTCGCCGGGTCGCAATGCGCCGTCGGCCTCAAGACAGGCGAGCTTGGCGCTCGTCCCGGTCCCGCAGGGCGACCGGTCGTAGGCTCCGCCGGGGCAGAGCACGAAATTGCGGCTGTTCGCGTCGCTCGACTCCGGCGGCCCGAAGATCTCGACATGCTCGATCGGCGAGCCATCCTTGCCGCTGACCCCCGCGGCTCTGAGGGCATCGCGAATTGCGATCGCGGCTTGCGTCAGCTGAGCTGTGTTCGCGAGAGTGAGCGCGCAGGGCGCATCCGAGGTCAGGAAAAACCAGTTCCCGCCCCAGGCGACGTCTCCACGAACGGTTCCGAGGCCGGCCGCCCCGACCGAGACGTCTTTCAAGTAACGGTAGCTCTCGACATTCTCGATCGTCGCCGCGTTTTCGTCGGCAAGCTCGACGCCGACCACCCCAACCGGCGTTTCGAATCGATGGTGCCCCGGCTTGAGCCGGCCCATATGCGCGAGCGTCACGGCGAGGCCGATTGTCCCATGCCCGCACATGCCGAGATAGCCGGCACTGTCGAAGTAGATCGCGCCCGCGGCGCATGTCGGATCATGGGGCTCGCAGAGGAGCGCGCCGACCATCGCCGCGTGGCCATGCGGCTCGGTCACCGCGAAGCGGCGGACGTGGTCGAAGTCGTGGGCAAAGCGCTCGCGCCTTTCGGCCATCGGCCCATCGCCGAGCGGCGGGCCGCCATCGACGATCACCCTCGTGGGTTCGCCCTCGGTATGCGAGTCAATCACCCGCATCGCGCTCAGTCCTTCGCCCCGCGCCAGGACGCGTACCAGGAGCGGAACGTCTTGAACCGTCTCGTCGCCAGATTTTCCTGGGACGGGCTCAGGACATCGAAGGCGTTGAGCTGGAGGGCATAGTCCTCATGCCCGGCCAGCGTCATCAGGCGCTTGAAATAGAGAACGAGGTCGACGCCCTCGTCGAACACCGAGAGCGGCTTCAGCGCATCCTCGAGCTCGAGCGCGAGGCGCCGCGCCTCGGGATCGCCCTTGGCGGCGCGCCGGCAAAGCTCGACCAGACGCAGCACCTCGCGCGGCAGCACGTTGCCGATGCCGGTGATGACGCCGGACGCGCCGCAATTGACAATGCCGTGGAACACCTGGGTATCGACCCCCACCATCATCGCGACTCCGGCCTCGCTCCCGGCGATGTGCTCGGCGGCGTAGCTCAACGATTCCGCCCCGCCGAACTCCTTGAACCCGACCAGATGCGGATATTCCCGGCGCAATTCGAAGAATAGCTCTGCCCGGGTCTGGAAGCCGTAATAGGGGCTGTTGTAGATGACAGAGGGCAGGTCGATCGCGGCCTCGAGTACCTTGGCGAAATGGCCGCGCTGGGCCGCCGCGGACGAGCCGCGCGACAGGACGCGCGGGATGATCATAAGCCCGCGGGCGCCTTTTTCCTTGGCGTGACGGGCGAGCGCTGCGGCCTGCTGAGTGTTCTGCGCCCCGGTGCCAACGATGACCGGCAGGCCGGCGTTCGCCAGCCGCTCGACGCCCTCGATCCGCTCATCCAAGGTCAGCAGCGGCCAGTCGCCCATCGACCCGCAATAAACGAGCGCAGACATCCCCGCCGCGACGAGCTCGCGTCCGGTGCGAACGAGGGCGGCGAAATCCGGGCGCCGGTCGGCGCCGCAGGGAGTCATAAGGGCCGGAATGGTTCCGGAAAAAACTTGCGAGGACATATCGACGCTTCCTAAAGTCGGGTCGTCACCTCCGCGACATTGGCATGTGTTCGCCCTCCATTCTTGATGAAAAAGCAGGCCGCCGCTTGAAAATGCGCAAAATCGGACTGGCCAGCGCCGAGGACGATCCGGCGGCTGCGCTGGCCAGCCTCCTCGGCCGGCCGTTTCCCGCGACGGAAATCTTCGACCACATCGGCGACATTGTGTTCTTCATCAAGGATCGCGAGGCCCGCTATGTCGCGGTTAACCAGACGCTCGCCGATCGTTGCAACTTTGCCGACAGGCGGGCGCTGATCGGCCGCAAGGCGAGCCAGGCGTTCGCGCCGCCGCTGGGCGAGCGTTTCGAGGCCCAGGATCTCAAGGTCATCGCCGAGGGCTTATCGATCCGCGGCCGGATGGAGCTTCACCTCTATCCGGACGGCAGCGAAGGCTGGTGCCTGACCTGGAAGGAGCCGCTCGTTGATGCGGACGGCGCCATTCAGGGCCTCGCCGGAATTTCGCGCGACGCGCCGGCGCTGTCGCGACCGGGCTCGCTCCCGGCGGCGCTTTCCGCCGCGCTTGCCTATATCGACGACCATCTCGACGAGCCGCTGCGCGTCCCCGATCTCGCGCAGCGCGCGGGGCTCTCGGCCTTCCAGTTCGACCAGCGGCTCCGGGCGCTGTTCGGCCTCTCGGCCGGCCAGTATCTATCCCGGCTCAGGATCGGCCGGGCCTGCGACCGGCTCCGGCACACCGAGGCCCGTTTAAGCGAATTGGCGCTCGAATGCGGCTACGCCGATCAGGCGGCGTTCACCCGGCAGTTCCATAAATCGGTCGGCCTCACGCCCGGCGCCTATCGGCTTGCGACGGCGCGCAGACGCAAGAGAGGGGCGGGCCAGCGTCAGGCTTGACCCGCCGCCGCAGGCAACGCGCACATGTCCGAACGGACGAGGAAACGCCGCCCGCGCCCGTTGTCGAGCGAGAACATGCCGCCGCGGCCGGGCACGACGTCGATGATGAGGTCGGTGTGCTTCCAGGCCTCATATTGCGAGCCGCCGATATAGAAAGGCGCGCCGCCGATCTCGCCCATTTTCACATCGTAGTCGCCGATCAGGAACTCGCCGCGGGGATAGCACATCGGCGAGGACCCGTCGCAGCATCCGCCGGACTGATGAAACATCACCGGTCCGTGGTCGGCGACGATCTCGGCGATGAGTTCAAGCGCGTCGGGCGTTGCGGTGACCGTTCCCATCTCGCGCTCCCACCGAAACCGACGGCGGCGCAGCAAGGTCCGCGCCGCGAACCCTTCTCCCTCGGGGAGAAGGTGGCCGATGTAATCGGCCGGATGAGGGGCGCGCTGAATACGGTTCACGCGCGTGAACCCTCACCCCCAACCCCTCTCCCCGAGGGAGAGGGGAGCCAGCTCAGAAGAAGCCGAGCTTCTTCGGGCTGTAGCTGACCAGCATGTTCTTGGTCTGCTGATAGTGATCGAGCATCATCTTGTGGTTCTCGCGCCCGACTCCGGACTGCTTGTAGCCGCCGAAGGCCGCATGCGCCGGATAGGCGTGGTAGCAGTTCGTCCACACCCGGCCCGCCTGAATCGCGCGGCCGAAGCGGTAGCAGCGATTGGCGTCGCGGCTCCAGATGCCGGCCCCGAGGCCGTATAGGGTGTCGTTGGCGATCGACAGCGCCTCTTCGTCGGTCTTGAAGGTCGTCACCGAAACGACCGGGCCGAAAATCTCCTCCTGGAAGATGCGCATCTTGTTGTGGCCCTTGAATACGGTCGGCTTGATGTAATAGCCGCCCGCATATTCGCCTTCGAGCATGTTGCGCTCGCCGCCGATCAGGATCTGCGCGCCCTCCTTCTTGCCGATGTCGAAATAGGAGAGGATCTTCTCCATCTGCTCGGAGGACGCCTGCGCGCCGATCATGGTCGCCGGATCGAGCGGGCTGCCCTGCACGATCGCATCGACGCGCTTCAACGCGCGCTCCATGAACCGGTCGTAGATCGACTCCTGGATCAGCGCGCGGCTCGGGCAGGTGCAAACCTCGCCCTGGTTCAGCGCGAACATGACGAAGCCTTCGATCGCCTTGTCGAAGAAGTCATCGTCCTCGGCGGTCACGTCCTTGAAGAAGATGTTGGGCGACTTGCCGCCGAGCTCGAGCGTCACGGGAATCAGGTTCTGCGACGCATATTGCATAATGAGCCGGCCGGTCGTCGTCTCGCCGGTGAAGGCGACCTTGGCGACGCGGTTCGACGAGGCGAGAGGCTTGCCCGCTTCAAGTCCGAACCCGCTCACCACATTGAGCACGCCCTTCGGCAGAAGGTCGCCGATCACCTCCATCAGAACCATGATCGAGGCTGGGGTCTGCTCGGCGGGCTTGATGACCACGCAGTTGCCCGCGGCCAGCGCCGGCGCGAGCTTCCATACCGCCATCAGGATCGGGAAGTTCCACGGGATGATCTGGCCGACGACGCCGAGCGGCTCATGGAAATGATAGGCGATCGTATCGTGATCGATCTCGGAGATCGATCCTTCTTGCGCGCGGATGGCGCCGGCGAAATAACGGAAGTGGTCGATCGCCAGCGGCAGGTCGGCGGCCTTCGACTCGCGGATCGGCTTGCCATTGTCCCAGGTCTCGGCAGTCGCCAGCTTCTCGAGATTCGTTTCGATGCGGTCAGCTATCTTGTTGAGGATCTGCGCCCGCTCGGCCGCGCTGGTGCGGCCCCAGGCGTCCTTCGCCGCGTGGGCGGCGTCGAGCGCGGCCTCGACGTCGGACGCGTCGGATCGCGCGATCTCGCAGACCGGCTGGCCGGTGATCGGCGAGATATTGTCGAAATACTTCCCGGCTTTCGGCGCGCGCCACTCGCCGCCGATGTGGTTGTCGTACCGCTTGGCGAACGGAGGTTTGAGAGCGATGTTGAGATCAACTTTGGTCATGGACTACTCCCTCATGTTGCGCCGTCGATGGGCGGCGTTGAGGGCAACGTCTCGATCTAAACTCTGTCGGCGAACAGGCCCCGATCGCGGCCCGCGCCGGCTGGTGTCGCAAATCTGCGACACTTCGCAGCGCCGTTTGCATCAGCGGCGCAACCCCAACTGGTTCATCTTGCGATGCAGCGTCGAACGAGACATGCCAAGCTCCGCGGCAGCCTTCGAAACGTTGCCGCCGGCGCGCGCCAGCGCCCGGTGAAGCGCGGCGCGCTCGGCGGCCTCGACGCTGTCGCCCTGCGCCCGTCCGATGAGATCGGCGGCCGGCATCGGTCGCGCCAGCTTCTGCGCGTTGAGGCCGAGCGTCAGCCGAGCGGCGCGGGTCGCGCCGACCACGAGGTCGTCGTTGTCGACAGCCACGAGCGCCGCGCCCGCGCGTTCGCCGGCCGGCGTCAATAGAATCCGAGCGTCGGGAAACGCGAGACGGAAGTTTTCGGCCTCGATCGCCCGCGCCGCGTCCGCCACGACAAGGCTGATCAAATTCTGGAGGCCCTGGGTCAGATCGGCCCGGCAGGAGGAGACGTCGATGGCCGCGACGAGGTCGCCATGCTCGTCGAAGATCGGCGCGGTGGTGCAACTCAGGAGCATGTTGCGGCTGAAGAAATGCTGGTCGCGGTCGATGGTCAGCGTGCGCTGCTCGACGAGGCAGGTGCCGATGCCGTTGGTGCCCTCGAATTTCTCGCTCCATACCGCTCCCGTCCACAGGCCCCAGGCGTCGAAGGTGGAATCGTCGCAGGGGGCACCGCGGCGGTCGACGACGACGCCGTCGCGGTCGGCGAGCAGGACCGAGCACCCCACCCCGCCAACGGCGAGAAACAGGCGGTCGAGGCTGACTTGGGCGACGCGCAGGAGCGGCCCCAGCCGCTCTTTCGCGTCGGCGATCGCCGCCATCGGCAGACGCTGCGACGGCGCTCCGCTGGCCGGATCGAGCGCGTGCAGGCGCCCCGATCGTCGCCAGGAGGCCGCGAGCGCCGAGCGCGCGGCGTCGGTGCCGGAGATCGCCTTGAGAACACGGTCCGCGTGGTCCGCGAGCGCGGGTCGCTCCATGCTTTCCTCCCGCCGGCTTGGCGTCGTCGCGGCGCGCCGAAGGCCGTATTCAGGCGTTATGCTTCATCCGATATAGCGACACTTTACGCGCGAAATCGCCAAACAGCAATTCGACGAAATGACGCATCCAAGGCGGCCGGTCGGCCGGACGAGCCGCGGCTTATGCGCCCGTTAACCCGGCGGGCGTTAGCTCGTACGGTTCACCCACGATCCGCGAGACGACAGGATATGGTCCCCTCCCTCGGCCGGGCCGCGAGGGCACTCGGCGACGGCGCCTGGCTCAACAAGGAGCGGGCGCGCGCCTATGCGCGAATCCTGCTCGCGGTCACGCTCGTCGGTGCTATTGGCTGGATCGCGCTCAGCTCGGGCGGCCTCGATCGCGAGGGCAAGCCGATCGGGACCGACTTCATCGGCTTCTACGCGGCGTCGCGCCTCGCGCTCGATGGACATCCGGAGCTCGCCTATGACGTGGGCGCCCATTGGGCGGCGCAGAAGGCGCTGTTCGGACCCAAGCTCGGCTATACGGCGTTCTTCTATCCGCCGCCCGCGCTCCTGATCTCGCTCCCGCTGGCGCTCGCGCCGTTCTTCTGGTCCCTCACGGCCTGGCTCGCAACGACCGGTTACGCGTTCTACCGCGTCCTGCGCGCCTATCTACCGTCGCTCGACCCGATTGCGTTCCTCGCCTTTCCCGCGGTGTTCGCGAACGCCGCTCACGGGCAGAACGGCTTCCTAAGCGCCGCGCTCATCGGCGGCGGTCTCCTGACGATCGACAAGAGGCCAGCGCTCGCCGGCGTTCTTTTCGGCGCGATGGCGTTCAAGCCGCACCTGGCTCTGGTCATCCCGTTCGCGCTCGTGTTCGCCCGCCGATGGACGACGCTGATCGTCGCCGCGGCGACCGGGGCGGCGTTCGCGGCGGCGTCGCTTGCCGCGTTTGGCATTCCGGCGTGGGAAGGCTTTTTCGCCGACGCCCCGTTCGCCCGCTCGGCGCTGGAGAACAATCTCGTCGGCGACGAGAAGATGCAGAGCGTTTTCGCCGCCGTCCGGCTGCTACATGGGCCGCTCCGGCTCGCCTGGGGGGCGCAGATCGCAACGGCGCTCTGCGCCGTCGCCGCCCTGTGGCGACTTGAGCGGCGCGCCTTTCGGACGCCGGCCGAGGCTGCCGCCATCGTTTGCTCGGGCTTGCTCGCGAGCCCGTTCCTGCTCGACTACGACCTGACGCTTCTCGCCATTCCGCTGGCGTGGCTGGCGGGCGAGGGGCGTCGCGGCGGCTTTCTGCCGTTTGAAAAGTCGATCATGGCGCTAGCGTTCGTTCTGCCGCTCATTTCACGGGCGGTGGCGGGCGCGATCGGCCTGCCGCTTGCGCCGCTGACCATCGCTGCAGTCTTTGCGCTGGCTGCGCGCCGCGCGCTGGCTGCCGCGCCTGGCGGCCCGGAGCGCGTCCCTCCCCACGTGAATTTCGAAGATGCATCTCTCTCCGGCGCTCGAACAATGATAGGGACATGGCATCGAGCATGCTCTGATTCTTGAGGCGGGGCCTTAGCGCGAGAGGAGATAATGGCGGCGGCGCCGGGAAAATCCTGCGGGGCCTGCACGATGTGCTGCTCTGCGCTGGAGATAGCGCATTTCAACAAGCCGGCGGGACCGCTGTGCCACAATTGCCGCGCGGGCGGCGGCTGCGCGATTTACACCACACGTCCGCAGGTCTGCCGCGACTTCGAGTGCGAATGGCTGACCCATCGCGATCTGCCGCGGCAATTGCGTCCCGACCTCGTCGGCACGATCCTCATGGAGGACGGGGACAGCGACGAATACCGCGCGGTTTGCGCGCCGGAGAGGCCAATGGCCTGGCGCCACCCGCGCGTCTTCGCCCATCTTGTCGCAGTCGCCAAGTCCGGCCGAACCGTCGTCGCGAAGGCCGGGCTCACGTCATGGCGCATCTTCGGCTCGGGCGAATGGGGACCGACAGTCTGACCGAGCGCTCGATAATTGGCCAGATTGCCTATTGGCAAGGCGCCTGACAGGGCCTCGCCGCATTCCTGACCTCATCACAGGCGCCCGGTGGCGCGACCTGCGGTCCGATGCTATTGAGCCCCGCGCGAGAGCCCGGGCACGCGGCCGAGAATGGGCAAACGATGGGCGATGCGGCTCGGGGACGAGGAGTTTCGAAAAAAATGAAAAAAATCGAGGCGATCATCAAGCCGTTCAAGCTCGATGAAGTGAAGGAGGCGCTGCAGGAGGCCGGAATCCAAGGCATAACCGTTCTTGAAGCGAAGGGCTTCGGCCGCCAGAAGGGCCATACCGAGCTCTATCGGGGGGCCGAATATGTCGTCGACTTTCTGCCGAAGGTGAAAATCGAGGTCGTCGTCTCTGACGAGAACCTCGGTCCCGCGATCGAGGCGATCCGGGGCGCGGCCCAAACCGGCCGCATAGGCGATGGCAAGATATTTGTATCGCAGATCGACGAGGCCATCCGGATCCGTACCGGCGAAACCGGCGCGGACGCGGTCTAGCGCCATTTCGGGGGCTCATCAAAAGGCGGCCCGCCGCTCCCTGCGGCGGGCGGGAACGTACGAACCTTAATCTTGAGGAAAGGCTAACCATGAAGACCGCCAAGGATGTCCTGAAGGCGATCAAGGACAACGACGTCAAATATGTCGATCTGCGCTTTACCGATCCGCGCGGCAAATGGCAGCACGTGACCTTCGACGTGGGGCTGGTCGACGAGGATGCCATGGCCGACGGGCTGATGTTCGACGGCTCGTCGATCGCCGGCTGGCGGGCGATCAACGAATCCGACATGACCCTGATGCCCGACCCGACCTCGGCCTGCATGGACCCGTTCTTCGCCGCGTCGACCATGGTGATGAACTGCGACATTCTCGATCCGGCGAGCGGCCAGCCGTACAACCGCGATCCGCGCGGCATCGCCAAGAAGGCCGAGGCCTTCCTCAAGTCGACTGGGATCGGCGACACCGCCTTTTTCGGCCCCGAGGCCGAGTTCTTCGTTTTTGACGACGTCCGCTTCAAAGCCGATCCTTACAACACCGGATTCCAGATCGACTCGATCGAACTGCCGATCAATCAGGACACCGCCTACGAGGGCGGCAACCTCGGTCACCGGGTACGCACTAAGGCCGGCTATTTCCCGGTGCCGCCGCAGGATTCGGCGCAGGACATGCGCGGCGAAATGCTGGCGGCGATGGCGCAAATGGGCGCGACCGTCGAGAAGCACCATCACGAGGTGGCGTCCGCTCAGCACGAGCTCGGCCTCAGATTCGGTCCGCTCGTGACTATGGCCGACCACATGCAGGTCTACAAATATTGCATCCACATGGTCGCACAGAGCTATGGCAAGACCGCGACTTTCATGCCCAAGCCCGTTTACGGGGACAATGGCTCCGGCATGCACGTCCACCAGTCGATCTGGAAGGGCGGCAAGCCGGTCATGGCCGGCAACAAATATTCCGACTTGAGCCAGGAGTGCCTCTATTACATCGGCGGAATCATCAAGCACGCCAAGGCGCTCAACGGCTTCACCAATCCCTCGACCAACAGCTACAAGCGCCTCGTGCCCGGCTTTGAGGCGCCGGTGCTGCTCGCTTATTCGGCGCGCAACCGCTCGGCCTCCTGCCGCATCCCGTGGACGGCGAACCCGAAGGCCAAGCGCGTCGAGGTGCGCTTCCCCGATCCGACCGCCAACCCCTATCTCGCCTTCGCGGCGATGCTG
>Ga0335073_10006075_pt1 | contig 16961 bp, 19 predicted proteins | sample Lox_Sample_22_FD_207093 | JGI IMG/M metagenome (GOLD analysis project Ga0335073, IMG submission 207093) | Soil microbial communities from Loxahatchee National Wildlife Refuge, Florida, United States - Lox_Sample_2.2 | ecosystem: Environmental > Terrestrial > Soil > Wetlands | place: USA... | reverse complement strand
CAGGCCGAGAATCGCGGCCTGGTGCAGGTCGCGAGCAACGTCGACGAGGCACTTGCAATCGTGGAGCGAACCTGGCGCAAGCACGCCGAGATCCCCGCCCACGACGATCGTCTGGATGCAGTGGTGAAGTAGGAGACCAGCAAAATACCGGTCGGCGGAAACCCGGTCAGCGGAAACCAGGTCAGCAGACACCCGGCCAGCGGAAACCCGGTCAGCGGAAAAGCGCCAGCGGAAATCCCGTCAGCGGAAATCCCGTCAGCGGAAACCCGCCAGCGGAAACTCGGCCGGCGGAAAACAGGCCGGCAAAAAACGGGCCGGGGCCAGGTTCACCCCACAGCAAGTAGAAGACTCCTTTGTTGGCGGAGATACAAGCCTGACGAATCTTCGGCGGTTGACGAAAGTAATGCACCAGGGACCGTTTTGGAACTAGTCTCTGTCGTTTAGGCGTCACGCTACGGTTAAAGCTGCCAGTTAGCTAAAAAGCGGTCAGCTCAAGTCCGGTCAGTGTATATCGGCGAGGAAGCGGTCAGCTCAAGTCCGGTCAGTGGATATCGGCTAAAAAGCGGTCAGCTAAAATCCGGGCGGCGAGGAAGCGTCAGCCGAAGTGCGGTCGGCCAAAAAGCAGCCGGCTGAAGTCCGATCCACGGAAAGTCTCGTCGAAGCAAAAACAGGCGCGCCGCCAGGTTCACCCCACAGCAAGCAGATGACTCTTTTCTGGATGAAAACTCAAGACCCACAGGCCTTCTGTGGATTCCAAAGGTAATGCACAGGGCCATTTTGGAACGCCCTGGATCGACCAGCAAGAGAGTCGTTCATCGCCCCTCGGGTCCGCAGCCCCCTTCTTCACCCGCGAAAATAACATGAAGCGAAGATCGGCGACTTCGGTGGCTGCAGGAGCGGTTTGGCCGGCGGTTCAGCTTCTCCCTCAGCGCTCCGCCTGATCGCGCGGCTCCTGGCTCCCCGCTCCCGGAAACTTTCGTACCGTCCTCCCTGGCGATTCTTCTTGCCTCCTATCCGCCCATTGCAGATCATGAAAACATGAGGGGATTGTCTGCCTTGACAGACAATCCCCCTTCGCATTTCCGGGATCCCAGGATCCACCGCGCATTGGCGCTGCTCGTTCTTTGACATCCACCGCCACCCAACGAAGGCGATTGCGTTGCTTTTGTAACAGAGCACAGCTGAACCGTCGGTCGAAGACTCGCTCGTGGGTACAGCACAGCTTCAGCTGTGCCATAACTAACGCAAAAAATGAACCCGGCTTCAGCCGCTGAGGTCTTTTCTCTTCGCCCATTTCCGCAAGCTGGTTCACTGCCGGAGAGCTCGCGCCGCAGGCGCTTTGCTCGCTCGATCCTTTCGTGACTTTGGTACCGCGAGTTCGCCGTATGAGACAAAGTTGTCAAATTCGTCAACATTCATAGGAATGTCAAAACACACGACTTACAACTTGCCGCTTCGAAAAACACACCAACACGCGACAAAACAGCGCACAAAAGGCGAATCGACATCGAGTCTTCCCCCCTCGACAAGTCGCGAGCTATTCCGGAGACGAGTGCAGCACGCACGATCACCAACGCTGCGGCACGCAAACGCGAATCCGGCATTCTCCCCAAAGCCCGTCACCCCTTCGCAATCCGAAAAGAGAAGGGGCATGGCTTCACAGCTTGCGGAAAAACTCGCCGGCTGGCTAGGGGCGGTCTATCGCGGATGGCCTCCGTGCTCGTCGTAGTGGCCGTGGCCATCGCGCATTTCGTTGCCGTGGAAGCCTTCATGCGGATGGGCGGCCCAGTGATCGCGATCCCAGCGGTCGTGCTCGCCACGGTGGGGGTAGCCGCCGTGATATCCGTAGTGCGGGTCGTAGTGGTTGTCGACGTAGCCGTGGAAGTGCTCGGGACCATGGAACCAGGGTCCTGCACCGAGAAAGACGCCGCCGCGGAACCATTCGGGTCCGTAATAGCCGTAGGGCGCACAGTTGTAGGGAGAGTAGTCGTAATAACCGTAAGGGCAGACGGGCGCCGGCCCGATCCGAACGGAGATTTGGGCGTGAGCTCTGGACGTCGGCGTGAGCAGAAAAGCCGCTCCGAAAGCGGCGGTCAGGAGCCAGGAATGACGCACGGGTGTACCTCCAATTAGGAAACAGCAGGAAGTGTGCTTGCAATGGACCCATCAGTAGGAGTGACCGAAGCCCGGAAGTGTTGCGCGGCGGTGGACTGGCTCTCTTGAGGTTTGTATTGAGATGTATTGCTCCAAGTGATGGACAGGACGCTACTTAATCGGTCTGCGCTCGTCGACTCGCGATGGGGAAATAACCAACGCCTCCGTGGCGCTGCCTCCTCAGGGCATCCAGGATTTTGCTCCAACGCTCTGTCAATGATGCTTGACAGCTGACTCAATACTGAGTAAAGTTTGCTTGTCATTGTGACAAGGAGGCTTGGCTATGTGGTGCGCATCAAACCCCGCTCAGAGGCGGTATCTGGTTCGGATGATATGGGCGGGTTTTTTCTGCATTGCCTTTTCCCTAGCCGCGGCCGCGGGGATCCGGTATGGGCACGTGACAGGATTTGCCTCGTATCTGCTGGCTGTGCTCCCAGCCGTGCCGGTGGCGTGGACGCTGGTGATCACGGGCGCATATTTAAGCGAGGAGAAGGACGAGTTCCAGCGCAACCTTTACATCCAGGCGCTCCTCTGCGGCGTTGCGGCGACGCTGGCGGTGGTCACGGCGTGGGGTTACATGGAGGACTTCGGGCGCGCGCCGCACCTGCGTCTTGCGTGGGTGTACCCGATGTTCTGGATCTTCGTGGTCGTGTCGTTTCCGCTGGTCGGCCGGAGGTATCGGTGATGAAGAACCGGCTGCGGGTGCTGCGTGCGGAAAGAGCATGGTCGCAGGCCGACCTGGCGAAGGCGCTGGAGGTGTCGCGCCAGAGCGTGAATGCGATTGAAACGGGCAAGTACGATCCGAGTTTGCCGCTGGCATTTAAACTGGCGCGGCTGTTCGGGATGAAGATCGAGGAGATATTTCAGGATGAGTGACGAGAGAGAGTTTGCTGAAGATCAGCTCGGAAGTCGTCGGGCGACCAGTCACGAGCGGATGTCGGGGCGGCCGTGGGATGCCTCGTATCAGGACGGCAGCGCGCCGTGGGATATCGGGCGCCCGCAGGAGCCCTTCGTGCGCGTCGCGAAGGAGCGCGGGTTCGAGGGGCCGGTTCTCGATGCGGGATGCGGGACGGGGGAGCACGCTCTGCTGGCGGCCTCACTGGGACTGACGGTGGTGGGCGTTGACGTGGCAGAGACGGCGCTCGAGATGGCTCGTTCGAAGGCAGCGGAACGCGGGCTGGCGGCTGAGTTCGTCGCGGCAGATGCGCTGCAGTTCGAGCGCCTGGGGCGGCAGTTTCGAACGGTGCTGGACTGCGGGCTGTTCCATACCTTCGACAGCAAGGAGCGAAAGGGATACGTGGTGAGCCTGGCGTCGGTGACTGAACTCGGTGCGACGCTGTATGTGCTGTGCTTCAGCGACGAAGGAGCTGTTGTCGGACCGCATCCGGTGAGCGAAGCCGACGTGCGAGCGGCGTTCGGGCCTGGAACCGGATGGGAGGTCGTCGCCATTGAAGCTGAGCGGATCCAGACGAAAATGCACGAGAACGGCGCAGCGGCGTGGTTCGCAACGGTGCAGAGGTTGTGAACGATCACACGGACCTTTGCGGCGAAGACCGAGAATATCGCCGTTCACGCTCCTGAGCGGCCTTTTGCCGCTTCGCGGATGGCCTCAGCATCGGCAAGGTCGCGAAGCCGTCCCGAGGCGAGCTTATTTCTGATCAGGTCCTCGGCAGAAATGACGTGAACAGGAATTCCATCCATCTGTGCCTCGATGCGATTGGGCCATGCCTCGTCGAAGGTGACTCCATCGAACTGCTGCAGGATACCGATCCGCAGCGGAGGCTGGCCGATCTGAAAAACAGTGGCGGGATCATCGCAAAAGTCCCCCGGCGCAACTCCCGTCAGAGGAGCACCAAAGGCGGCAAGGGCGCGATAAACAATTTCGGCATTCGGGCGTTCGGGACGCACGAAGATATCGAGGTCCTTTGTTGCACGGGGTTCGGCATGAATACCAACCGCGTAGCCGCCGACAAGAAGATATTCAACCCCGTGTGCGTTGAATGCGAGTAAGAGTTCTCTCAGATCGTTCGGAAGCATCGTAGCGATAGCCTTTGACCGACCACGCAGCAAGCGTTGCCTCCCAAACCGCGGCGAGGCGCTCACCAGCGGGGCGGCTCTGCCAGTAGCGGTAGGTTTCCGCCTGCTGTTCTTCATGGCTGGAGAACTTGCGGAGGGTTCGTTCGGCGCTCATTAGTCACGCTCGATTCTAGTCTGTGCTTGCGAATGACGGAACCAGATTGTGTGCGTCCACAGCGGACGAATCCGTGTCCTCCACTTCCCTGCTGAAGAACCCGTCGACAGCTTCAAGGATGGCCGCACCGGATTTTGATTCGTAGATTGCCTTGCGCAGGGCGGCCCCGCCGCGAACCCCGTGGGTGAACCAGGAGGCAAACTGCTTCATCTTGCCCGCGGCCTCGGGATTGGCTTCGGCGATCAACATCTCAAAGTAGGTGCGGATCATGCGATGGCGGTCGTCTTCGCTGGGGGTATCGTAGCGGCCGGTGGCGGTGTACTGCGCGATCTGGCGGAAGATCCATGGATTGGCCGGGGCGGCGCGGCCAATCATGACGGCGTCGCAACCGGTTTTGGCGACCAGAGCGCAGGCGTCCTCGGGGGTGCGCACGTCGCCGTTGCCGATGACGGGGATCTTGACCGCGTCTTTGACTTCGGCGATGTGGTGCCAGCGCGCCTGGCCGGTGTAGCCCTGCTCGCGCGTGCGGGCGTGGAGGGAGACGGCGTTGAGGCCGCAGTCTTCAGCGAGGCGAGCCAGCGGGACGCAGATGATGTGGTTGTCGTTCCAGCCGAGGCGGAACTTGACGGTGAACGGGATGGTGACGGCGGCGCGGACGGTGCGGAAGATTTCGCCGATGAGGGGCAGGTCGCGCAACAGGCCGCTGCCGCCGTTGCAGGAGACGACGCGTTTGGAGGGGCAGCCGAGGTTGAGGTCGACGAGGTCGAAGCCCGTATCCTCGACGATGCGGGCGGCTTCGGCGAGGGTGGCGGGGTTCGAGCCGAAGAGCTGGGCGGCGATGGGGTGCTCATCGTCGTAGAAGGTGAGGTAACGCTTCCGTTTCGACTCGCGCATGCGCGAGAGCCCATCGGCTGAGGTGAACTCGGTCATGATGAGGCCACAGCCGGATTGCTGATTGGTGACCTGGTCTTCGATGGAAGCGTGGTCCGGGGCCGAAGAAAAAACGCTGGCGTTGCGAATAAACCGGCGGAAGACGGTGTCGGTTACGCCAGCCATGGGGGCGAGGACGGTGGCGGGAGCGACGGTGACGTTGCCGATCTGGATGGTCGGAGGGACACGGGTGTCCTGGGGCATGGGGTGGGAGATCGGGTTGTCCCAGGACTTCTTCATCGCTGTCGACTAAAAACAATGGCCCCCGCCGCGGCGGAGGCCTTGTCTTGCGAGAGCCGCCAATTCCCTACTTCGCGGCTCCAGCCGGCTCCGGCTTGGCTTCCGTTTTGGCGTACTTGCGGCGGAAGCGCTCGACGCGGCCCGCGGTATCGACCAGCTTTTGCTTGCCGGTGAAGAACGGGTGGCAGTTGGAGCAGATTTCCGCGTGGATGTCGCCTTTGTGCGTGGACTTGGTGCTGAAGGTGTTGCCGCACGCGCAGACGACGCGAATCTCGTGGTAGTTCGGGTGGATTCCCTCTTTAGGCATGATGCTGTTGTCCCAAGACCTTTCCTGCAATCCTTTTATTTTAGCGTGAACCGGCCGATTGGCCAACGCCGACCGGGAACCGTCCAGGGGACTGGGCGTCCAGGCCTACGCGCTCCGCACCCTTCCCGCTCTTTCTAATCGGCGCGGATATAAGGGATGCAGCGAAGCCGGGAAAGATTCAACGGGATGACAGCGAGCTCGGCTCCTGGAGCCGGCTACTAGTTGTGGGTGGGCGTGAGCTGCTTGACGATAGCGTTGAGCTGATTCTGGATGTCGTCGAGTGCGTCCTGCGCGTCTTTGAGTTGCAGCTGGGCGGACTGCAGGGTGCTGGTGCGCTCCAGGTCGAGAGCGGCGAGAGTGGCGGCATTGTGCTTCAGTTCCGCTGCTTTGTCGGCGAGCGCCTGGGCCTCATTCGGATCGGTGATCGTCTGGTCGAGTCTTTCTTTTATCCGCGCCTGCTCGCCGGCATTGTCTCGCTCGGCAGTCTTAATATCGCTCAGCCTCAACTGCGCTTCGTCGACGCGCTGCGTGGCTCGATTGACGACGGTTTGCTGGATTTCGAGTTCAGTGAGAAGGATCTGGGTGGTCTGGGTGACTTTGACTTCCTGGTGAATGGCGCGAATCTCGGCGAGGATGGCCTGGTGGGTCTGCGAGTCGGACGGCGCGGTTTGGGCAAAGCAAGGAGCAGCGGCCGCGGAAATGAGCATCGTGAGTGCCAGGGTTCGAAGCGCCATCGTCTTCCTCCGGTGATGCTGAGTATTGTCGCGGTGGAGGAGCCAGCCCGCAACGGGTGTTAGTCGCCGGCGGGTTGCTCGGGGTGGGTCCAGAGCCAGGTGGCGCCGAGCCAGGAGTGTCCGGCAGCATCTTCGGGGAGATGCGGGAGCAAGGCCCAGAGGCCGATCCAGGCCAAAGCAACAAGATTAGGAAAGAGCAACGGTGCCATGGGGGGCGCGCCGTTGACAAGCTTGTCGAAGAGGGAGTGTCCGGGCTCGATGAGATTGGCGCGCAGGTGAAACCAGAAGCCGAGGACGCCGGTGAGAGCCTGGGCGATCATGACGAGCATGCACCAGTCGAGATAGCGGCGCGTGACGGGAGCCAGAAGAGGCACGGCAAGGAAGCCAACGGCGAAGGCCGAGGCGATCACGGGGATCCACTCGGTGTGGAGGAAGAAGCCGTTCTCGGCGTGATCGGTGAGGGAGAGAACGAAGTTGCCGAAGAAGCCGCCGAGGGCGAGGAAGATGACCCAGCGTGCCCAGTCGGCGGTGCGCGGAGCGAGGCTGCGGTTGAGCAACAGCAAGAAGCCTAAGCCGGTGTAAGAGAGTGGGGCTGCGAAGGGCGCCGCGTAAGTGATGCTCTTGAGGGTGCGCTCGGCGAAGAAGCGGCAGTCGAGGTGATAGAGGACGCCGGCAAGTCCGGTGAGGATGGCCGCCCATCCAAGGATGGCTCCGGTGATGCTCCAGGTGCGGCGCATGTGGGCGATCCAGCCGAGCACGATGGCAACAGCAAGGAGCACCGCAGCTGCAATGGAAAAATAAAGCGGCACGTATTCGGCTTTGACGCCGAACTGGTTCACGGAGTGCGCGATGTAAATGTCGGCGGCGAGGATGCCGAGGTTGGCGGTGGCGAAGAGCTCGACCCAGAGCTGAGGATCGTGGACCCAGCGCATGCGCGGGTGTTGGAGCAGGCGGCGGCAATGGTCGAGGAGATTATTCGCCGCCATGCTGTTTCCTCAGCTGGTCGGCCATGTGTTCCAGCTCGACGGTCTTCTGGAGCATGGGGTAGTTGCCGTGCCATTGCACGAAGTCCGCGCCGCCCATGAAAGCTCCGTGCTTTGAGGTGCGGCCATCGTAGTGCCACAGGTCGAAGTAGAGGAAGTCGATGGGATTGGTGAAGGGCGGGCCTTTGACGAGGTTCGCAGCGCGGAGGCTGGTGACGATGTCCTTGGCGTGCTGCACGCGGCCGTTGGTGGTAGCGATGACCTGCTCGGCCTGAGCATAGACCCGGTCGATGGTGGGAGCGGTGTGGCACTGCTCGCACACCTGCTTCATGGCGGCCTGGGCGCGGAGGTAGTTGGGGCGCTTCGTCGAGATATCGGGAGCGAGGAACCACGAGAGGCGATCGGAGGGATCGTGCGTGACCTTGAGGCCATTGATGCCCGACATGTGGCAGGTGGCGCAGGTGGGCACGAACATGTCGCGCGTGGTGAGCTGCTTTGGCGGTGCTTTGAGGTTGAGGAGATTGCGCTGGGCCGCGAACATGACGCCGTGTTTGGACTCGTTGTAAATCTCCATCTGGGAGTGGTCGGGGCCCATGTGGCACTGGCCGCAGGTGGAGGGCAGGCGGGCCAGTTCCACGCTGGTAGTGTGGCGGGAGTGGCAGGCGGTGCAGGTGCCGATGGTGCCGTCGTCGTTGGGCTTGCCGATGGAGTGGCACTGCTCACAGCCGCTGGTCATGGCGGATCCGCCCTCGGCGATGACGAAGGGATGCGGCGGGCGCTTGGTTCCGCCTGGCTGGTATTGTTCCGAGAAAGAGACCTGCTCGGGGGCGAGGCCTTTTTCGCCGTAGACGGCAGCCCAGGAAACGGCGGCATGACGGCTGCGGAGGAATTCCTGATATTCGGGCTCGTGGCAGGAGCGGCAGTTCCCTGCTGTGAGATGTTTGGCGATGACGAAGCCGTGGTGGTCGAGTTTGTCCTGACCGGCGGCGGGCTGATGGCAGTCGAGGCAGTTGACGCCTTTGCGGGCGTGGGTGGACATTTCGTACTCGTGAACGACGGAGTAGTGGAGGCGCGCGTGGCACTCGGCGCATTTGCCGGAGGCGCGGACGAAGTCGGCGGTGGGTTGCTGAGTTTCGACGCGCGGCCGGGCCATGTTAATGAGGAAAGCCGCAACGATGAGGGAGAAGCCGATGACGACAGCGACAAAGACGGAGCGGAACGACATACGAGCCTGTCTCCCGAGCGAAATCGTGGGGAGGCGCTGAAATCCCCGTAAAGTTGTGTCTGCCAATGTAGCAGCGGGACAGGCGGCTTTGCCAGGGCCATGGCGAAGGGTAGATACTGCAGACTCCGACGCATTTGCTGCAGGATTCGACCTGTGGAAATACCCCAGGGCGAGAAGGTAGAACCGGGCAGGGCGTCGGCGCGTCTAAACACACGAGTACGTCGTCAGGACGATCCTTGCCAGTCCCCAGGGAGTGACTGTTTGCAAACAACCGATATTTTGAAATCGTGGAGTAAGGTGCTCCGTGGCCATACTCCAATGCTGTCGATTGAAGTGACGCGCGAATGCCCGCTGCACTGCCCCGGGTGCTACGCCTACGGGTCGAACCACCTGGGCGGCGAGGTGACGCTGCGCGAGCTGAGCGACAAGCGCGGCGATGCGCTGGTTGCAGGCGTGCTGGGGCTCATCGATCAGCACAAGCCGATGCATGTGACGCTGGTGGGCGGCGAGCCGATGGTGCGGCATCGCGAGCTGAGCCGGATTCTGCCTGTGCTGGCAGAGCGCGGCATCCACAGCATGGTGGTATCGAGCGGGATTATTCCCCTGCCGATGGAATGGATGGCACTGCCGCGGTTCGTGGCGGCGATCTCGATTGACGGGCTGCCGGAGCACCACGATGTGCGGCGGCACCCGGCAACCTACGAGAAAATCCTCGCGAATCTTGAAGGGCGCAAGGTGAATGTTCACTGGACGATCACGGCGCAGATGCTCGGGCGAGCCGGTTATCTGGAGGAGTACGCACGCTTCTGGAGCGGACGCGAGGAGGTGCGGCAAATCTGGGTGAGCGTGTACACGCCTCAGCGAGGCGAGCAGAGCCCGGAGATGCTGAGCGCGGAGCAGCGGGTGGACCTGGCGCGAGAGCTGGCGCGCCTGCACCGGATTTATCCAAAGCTGCTGACGTCGGAGGGTTATACACAGGCGCTGCTGAACCCGCCCGCATCGCCGAAGGAGTGCTCGTTCTCACGCTTGTCGAAGAACTACTCGGCGGATTTGAAGACGCATGTGGAGCCGTGCGTGTTCGGGGGCGATCCGGACTGCAGCCAGTGCGGATGCTCGGCGAGCGTGGCGTCGCACTGGGTGAGCAACATGAAGATTGCCGGACCGCTCACGCCGGGGCACATCATGCGGGCGTCGATGGCCATTGGAAACGCCGTAGCGCGGCTGCTGGATCTGGCGCCGCCGTCCTGGAAACAGCGCGAGGCACCGGCATGGAAGGGCGACGAGCTGGTGCAGATCACGGACGAGCGAGTGGCGTAAAAGGCAGCCGGTAGCCGATGGCGGGCAGAGACCGATTGAGGATCTGGAGCAGTTACGCGGTGAGGGCCAGGAGCTCAGGAGGAGGACTTATGACGTCCACGGAAAAGCTCAATACTCATCAGAAAGCACTCGAGATCAACCTTGATAAAAGCAGTTACGGTTCGTTTGCGGAAATTGGTGCGGGCCAGGAGGTCGCGCGATGGTTTCTGGCTGTGGGAGGAGCCTCAGGGACGGTCGCTAAATCGATTTCGGCGTATGACAAGGAAGTCAGCGACGATTTGTACGGCTCCGGTGCCCGCTACGTTTCCAAAGATCGACTGAAAGCGATGCTGGATGCGGAGTGGAATCAGCTGGTTAACCAGCTGAACCAGAGCCGCGGATCGACCACTCGATTCTTCTGCTTTGTCGATACGATTTCGGCGCGCAATTATGCCGGAACGAATGAGCCTCACGGCTGGGTGGGGGTGCGGTTCCAGCTGGAACCGGGCGGCGAACCGAACGAGGTCATCCTCCATATCAACATGCGGGATCCGTCGAGCCTTCTCGAACAGGAGGCCATCGGAATCCTGGGCGTGAACCTGGTCTACGCTGTTTTCTATCAGCTGCAGCCAAAAGAGACGTTCTTCAGCAATGTTGCTCAGGATGTCGAGAAACGTATTGAGATTGACGACGTGGAAGTGAAAGGAGCAGCGTTCGAAGGGTGGGATCGGCGTGCGATTGTGGCTCAGCTGGTGTGCGCGGGTCTGGCAGAGGCCGTCTGTTTTCCATCCAGCGGTGCAACGGTTCCTCCTCAGGAGTTGCTTCACAAGAAGGCGGTGGTGCTTGCGCCCGGGTCCTTCACCGTAGCGAATTCCAGGAACACCGCGATGCGGCTTCTGTCGTCAGGGGTCGAGCAACTTCACGGAGAGATCGGCGAAAAGGGGGCCGCGATTGCCGGCTTCTTCTGCCTTTCTGGGATGCCGCTGTACGACACAGACAAACCTTCGAAAATCGAAGACGTGTTGGAACGCATCGATGCCCTTCGCTCGCGGGGCGGTGACGTATTGCTGTTTCGCGAACGAGAGCTGCACAGCATGACCGCTTTGGTGAACCGCTACACGAGCGAGCATGTTCGTTTCGTTATCGGCGTTTCCCTTCTGATTCGTGTGTGGGCGGATCGCTACACTCGCCTCGCGGGCAGCTTTCTTGAAGCTTTGTCTCGCCTGCTGGCGCAGAACGTTCGGCTCTATCTTTATCCGATGAGATCGGAGGACGTGCAGCGAGCGCTGAAGAATATCTCAGTGGCTGGCTGGCAGTGGACGGATGTGAACGGATGGGTTTCGGCCAGCGAGCTTCATCCGCCATCGCCGCTGAATCACCTTCTTGATTATGTTCTGGCCAGCAACTTCATTGTCCCGATGCAGGTTCCGGCAGAGCTGACCACCGCCGCTTAGATTTGTTTTTCGGGCCGTATTACAACCGAGGGCGCAGCTGCGCAGGCTCGCCGCCGAGTTGGTTGCTGACGGTTTGCGGCTTAGTGGGGGCCAGTAGCAGACAGACAGTGAGCGAGCCTTCGCCAACCAGTCCAGTAATGATGGGGACGATGCCGAGGTGTCTGGCGAATGGCGGCCAGAAGAAAGTGAGCCAGCCAACTCCGGCCAGAGCGACGAGCGGGCCGAGCCAGCGCGGCAGAAATCCAGACCGAAAAATAAGGTAGCCGAGAAGCAAGCAGTAGAAGCCGAAGATCACGATGCCGTTGAACGGAAACGGGGAGCGATGCAGGGCTTCCAGCACGCCCACGGTGCAGCCGGCGAGGCTGATGAGGGCTGCGATGAGGGAGAGCGCCGGGTTGACGGGCTTGAGGATCAGGTAGAGAAGAACGGTGACGACGACGTAGAAAGCTGTGCCGATGAGATTGCCGGCGCTGCTGAGCGGTTTGGATGTTGTGAAGGCTGCGCACATGCCCACAACGATCGTGAGCAGATAGAAGGTGCCTGCGAGTCGCGCCTGCAATCGGGACATGGGTTGCCGCCTTGCTGTGATGCCGATCGGCTGGGGTGCCTGCCGGAGTGATACGAGCAAGGTGCAGCGCAGGTTCCCCCGAGGACTGCGGATGAGTCATGCCGGGCGTGATTGCTCACGGAGCCAGGCAACGACTTCGGCAGCGTTCTGATCGGGTGGAAAGACGGGATAGAAGACCTGTTCGATGACCGCGTCGCGAACGACGAGGGTGAGGCGTTTGAGGAGGGTCATGCCGCTGGCTTCGAGGGTGGGCAGGCGCAGAGCGCGGGTGAGGGCGAAGGCTTCGTCGGAGAGAATCGGGTACGGGAGGTGTTGGCGCTGGGCCATCTCGCTCTGGTCGGCGGTGGATTGCGCCGAGAGACCGTAGAGGTGGTCGACGCCGAGGGCGCGGAGTTCGGCAAAGGCATCGCGGAAGGCGTTGCATTGCGTGGTGCAGCCGCGCGCGCCAGGGATCTGGTCCCAGCCGGGCGGGTTGGGCTGGTCGGGGACACCGGTGCGTGGATAGATGAAGAGGACGGTGCGGCCGCTGAGCGTGGAGAGGTCGACGGTGGTTCCGTCGGTTGCGGCGAGCCGTGTCGAAGGGATGCGAAGGCCGGGAAGGTGTCCGGCGGCTCCGTCATCTTCGGGCACGGGGAGGGTGGACCAGTCGGGCGTAGCGATCGAGGACATGGGTTGAGGGTACAGAATGGAGGTTGCAGGTGCAGGTTACAGTCAACGCGCACAAATCTTGGATGCCTTAGGCTTTTTGCGAATTACTCCGCGGGTTGTGGCCGGTAGCCCACGAGAAGAAGAAGACCTGCCCCATAGAAGATCGTGCTGAACCATCCCGCAACCATCATGGAGAGGACGAATCCGAAGAGGACGATGCTCATCGCCGATGCGAAGCCCATCATCTGTGCCACGGACCAGGCTGCCCTTGCCGCGACGGTCTCGCCACGCGCCGCTTTATCCCGCGACTGTTCAAGGAAGTTGCGACGGATCGCCCCGATGACAACGATGTCGACGGCGCCCACTGCGAGAAGGACCCATTTGAAGGCTGGAGCAGGCGCGGTAGAGGAGACGTGCCGCATGAAGTGCGCGATCAGCATGAACCAGCAGGCGGCGACGACGAAGCAGCTCCAGATGATGCGGGCATTGCGGAGCGAGAATCCCTGCGGGCTCGCGCCGCGCTGAGGCATCATCGCGCCTGGGCCGCCCTCAGTTCCGCCACGATTTCCGCGGCGGCTTTGCGGGCTGCGTCTTCGCGGTCGGGGGGGAAAGAGATGGCGCCGACGCGGGCATGGCCTCCTCCGCCGTAGCGCTCGCAGATGGTGGCGAGATTGACCATCTTCTCGGGCGCGGTTTTGGTCCAGGGATTGGAACCGACAGCGACCTTGGTGCGGAAGCTGGACTTGGAGAGGCCAACGGAGTACGTCACTTCCGGATGCAAGTAGTACGGGATGAACTTGTTGTAACCCTCGAGGGGATGGTCGGTGATATCGAAGTAGATGACGCCGTCCCTGGCTTCGGCGCGGGAGCGGATGAGATCGATGGCGCGCTGGTGGCGATCGAGAAGCGGCGGCAGAAGCGAGGCGACCCAGGGCTGGTCGAGGACCTGCTGCAGCGGCATGCGCGTGAGGGACGGAATCAGCCGCGGAACAAAACTGTCGTCCTGCGTGGACTCGATAATGAGGGTGAGCTTCATGGCGGGCTGGGGCATTTCGACAGCGAGCTGCGGGCTCTCGTAGAGGGCGCCATCGACGATGTCCGCCCAGCGAACCAGCTCGGCGACCGGCGAGGCGTCGAAGCCGAACTGCGTGGATGCGATGTGGGCGAGGAAGCTGGTGCAGGAGATGTAGTTGGGATCGAAAAAGCGATGGCCCTTGTAGCGCCCGTCGGCCATGCCGCTGAGGTAGTCCTGATGATCTTCAGGGGTGAGGAAGGCCGAGAGGTGATGATCGAACCACCAGGTGATTTTGGGTGAGGGTGAGTACTTGAAGTCGACGATGGCGTTCTCGTCGCCGGTGAAGTCGGCCTCGTTGAAGAGTGCGCCGGCGCGATGGACGAGGCCACAGAACTCGTAAGTGGAGTCCGAGTGGATGCGCTCCTGATGGAAGCGGCTGAAGAGGGAGGCCGAACAGGCCCCGTCGAAACACTTATCGTGATAGAAGACCCGAACGTTCAAGACGCAGCCGCCCCCAGCAAAACCGCCGGCGCGGGGCGCCGGTCGGGAATCTCTTAGATTACCGGGAAGGCGGGGAGTGTCAAGTCAGGAAGCAACATTCCTTCGGTGTGCGGCGGCGGCGCTTTTGGATTGACAAGGCGGGAGAGCGGATTCGTAGGCTGGAAGTATGCAATTTGAGGCCGTGCAGAAAATCGTTGGGCAGGTTCCGTTCATCTCGCCGGAGCACGGGCGCGAGCTGTACGAGATGATTTCGCGACAGCGCCCCGCGCAGGTTTTGGAACTAGGGATCGCGCATGGGACGGCTACCTGCTACATGGCCGCGGCGCTGGAGGAGATTGGCGAAGGGCGGATAACCGCGGTGGATCTCGAGGGTGCAGAGTTCCAGCCGTCGGCCGAAGAGCAGCTGGAGCGGTGCGGACTGGCGCGGTTTGCGCAGGTCGTGCGGATGCAGACCGGGTACTCGTGGTTTCTGCACGACGAGATCAGGCGGCAGACGGCTGAGAGAGAGTGCCGGCCGAAATACGATCTTTGCGTCATCGACGGACCGAAGAACTGGACGATTGATGGTGGGGCGTTCTTTCTGGTGGATAAGCTGCTGAATCCCGGAGGGTGGATCATCTTCGACGATTACGGTTGGACCTATGCCGGTCAGGGACGCGAGGCGACGGACGGCATCACCCACCGCGAGCTGTCGCAGCCGGAGCAGACGACGCCACAGATTCGCGAGGTGTTTGAGTTGCTGGTTGTGCCGCACCGAAACTACTCCCAATTCATGGTTGAGGATCATAAGGACTGGGCGATGGCGCGCAAAATCGCAGCGGCGGATAAGACGTATACGGTGCGGTATCGAACGGAATATGCCGATGTGCTGAGTTGGGGGGCTGCATTGACGCGGAGGGCTTTGGGGCGCGCGGGGCTAAGAGGATCAGGCACTCGACTCCCAGTGGATTGACGAACGAGTTGCGGGCCAGATTGTTGCGCCTTGCCCGGGTGCGGGAGCAGGCGGCATGGTTTGCGGCTCACAGGAAGGCCCGTTTATAGTCGAATCAGTAGCATGCGCCCGGTCTTCTCCAGAGTCCGGCTGAGCTGGATACCTGCGCTCGGCATTCTGTGCATCGCGCTCGTGATGATGAGCGGGATGGCGCAGGCGGCCCATTTCCACACTTCGGGCACGATCGATCATGACTGCGCGCTGTGTGTTGCGGCGCATCATGTGGCGCATGCGGCGCCTCCGATCACGCTGAACTTCAGCAGCCTGCCGGTGGCCTCGGTGCCAAAGACGAGCCGGCTGGTGAAGCCGCGCCGCGCGGTGTTTTTCCGGCTCAACAGCCGTCCTCCGCCCTCAGGCTCCGCGGTTCTCGCGTAGCTGTTCCCTTTCGCAGTTCGGGACCTGAGGTTTCTCACCACAGAGGAGGTCGTGCATGCGTACGCTGATGCGTCGCGCCGCAGTTTTTCTACCGCTGATTTTGATTTGGACTGGGACGTGTATTGCCGCCGATGCAGGCGCTACACAGAGCGGTGCGACCTCGGGAACAATCGGCGGGGCGGTCACCGATCCGACCGGGGCTGTGCTGCCCGGCGCAACGGTGACGATACAGAATCCGGTGAGCCAGTATCAGCAGTCGGTGAAGACCGACGATGCGGGGCATTTCCAGTTTGGCAACGTGCCGTACAACTCGTATCACCTGACGGTGACGATGGCAGGGTTTGGAACGTTCGTGCACGACGTGGCGGTTCGGGGAACAACGCCGGTGAACGTGCCGGTGACGATGAGCCTGGGCACGGCGGCAACGACGGTAGAGGTGACGGGTGAAGACTTGGTGAACAGCGCGCCGACCATGGACACGGAGGTGGACCGCAAGGCGTTCGCGGAGATTCCGCTGGAGAGCCAGTCGTCGGGGCTGAGCTCGCTGGTGACACTTTCGTCGCCGGGGGTGACGGCAGACTCGAACGGGATGTTTCACGGGCTGGGCGATCACGCGGAAAACCAGTTCTCAGTGGATGGGCAGCCGATTACCGATCAGCAGAGCAAGGCTTTCTCGAACCAGTTGCCGGATACAGCGGTGCAATCGATGCAGGTGATCGAGGGAGCGCCGCCGGCCGAGTATGGAGACAAGACGAGCCTGGTGATTCAGGTGACAACGCGATCGGGGCAGGGGCAGCGAAAGCCGACGGGGCAGGTGAATTTTTCGTATGGGAGCTTTGGGTCGGCGGCTGGCGGCTTTGATCTTGCTTATGGGAAGGATAAGTGGGGAAATTTCATTTCAGTGGACGGGCTGAACACGGGTCGTTTTCTGGATGGACCGGAGTTTGTTGTCCTTCACGACAAGGGAAATGAGCAGAACGTCTTCGATCGCGTGGATTATCAGATCAACGCGGCCAATTCGCTGCATCTGAACGCGAACTATTCGCGGTCCTGGTTTCAGACGCCGAACACGTATGACAATCTGAACACGGGAGGCATGAATCTGGCCGGCGCGGCCGTGACGGGACAGACGGATCAGCGATCGAAGATCGGGACGATTGATGTTTCGCCGAGTTACACGCGGGTGATCACGCAAGCGTCGGTGTGGAACTTCGGCGCTTATTTCAGGAAGGACAATTACCACTACTATCCGAGCGGCGACGCGCTGGCGGATCTGGGGCCGGTACAGCAACAAAGCATCGGGCAGGATCGCAGCCTGGCGAATGAGGGGCTGCATACGGACCTGAGTT
>Ga0335073_10006074_pt1 | contig 16964 bp, 15 predicted proteins | sample Lox_Sample_22_FD_207093 | JGI IMG/M metagenome (GOLD analysis project Ga0335073, IMG submission 207093) | Soil microbial communities from Loxahatchee National Wildlife Refuge, Florida, United States - Lox_Sample_2.2 | ecosystem: Environmental > Terrestrial > Soil > Wetlands | place: USA... | reverse complement strand
AGGATGTACCTTCCCGGGCGATCGAGTCGTAGAGGTCTCAAGCAATGGCCGACGCTGGAACGCCGGGCCGGGAAGGTACACCCATGCTCACAGTAGTGCCTGACGTGGCTGGCGCGCGGCCGGCTGAGGGGCAGCCGTCGTCGCTGATCGACCAGATCGTGCGGGACAGCGCCCGGCAGATGCTGGCCGCGGCGCTGCAGGCTGAGGTCGCCGCGTATATCGGCCAGTTCGCCGGGCTGCGGGATGAGGTCTACCTGTGGGTGGACGGGATCCACCTGGGCATCCGGCTGGCCGAAGGCAAGCTCGCCGGACGACCCGAGGGCGAGGCCGCCGAGGAGGCCCAGCCGGAAGCAGCCTAAGGATCTTGATCTACGGGTGTTGACAATTACTCCAGGGTGCGGTGAGGGAAGGGGGCATCGCACCGGATCGGTCACCGCTTGACATTGACCCTACGTCAGGCTTGCAAGATGGACGTATGCGAGATCACGCACAGCTACCCGCGCCGGGGGAGAGCGCCCCTCAACTGGCGATCGACGCAGTGGGGTTGGCCAAGTCCTTCGGTGGCCAGCACGCACTCACCGGTCTCGACCTGGCAGTCGCCGAGGGTTCCGTCACGGCTCTGATCGGCCCCAACGGGTCAGGGAAGACGACGACGATTCGCATCCTCTCGACGCTTCTTGCTCCGGACGCCGGCCGGGCGACCGTGTCCGGTCACGATGTCGTGGCAGAGCCGGAGGCCGTCAGGGCAGCGATCGGTGTCACCGGCCAATTCTCTGCCGTGGACAAGTTCCTGACCGGCCGGGAGAACCTGGCCTTGATGGCTGGGCTGCACCACCTGCGGCGGGCTGTTGCGCTGGAGCGGACGGCAAGGAACCTGAAGCGCTTCGAGTTGACCGAGGCAGCGGATCGACCTGTGATCACCTACTCGGGAGGTATGCGCCGTCGTCTCGATCTTGCGATGACCCTCATGGGCGAGCCCCGGATCGTCTTCCTGGACGAGCCGACCACTGGCCTCGATCCACGTGGGCGACGGGTTCTCTGGCGGATCGTCCGAGACCTGGTCGCCGGCGGGGTGACCGTCCTCCTGACGACGCAGTACCTGGAAGAAGCGGATCGCCTGGCCGACCGTGTGGTCCTCATCGACCGTGGCGCCCTGGTAGCAGAAGGCACGCCGTCCGAGCTGAAGAGGCGGGCACCGGGCGGCCGCATCCGGCTCCATTTCGCCGGCGATGATGCGCTCGCTGCCGCGGCTATGGAGTTCGACGGCGCGGAACGCAGTGATGACGACTTGTCGCTCGAATTGGCCAGCGACGGAAGCGTGGCGGGCCTCCGGCACGTGCTCGACCGGCTCGAGCGCCACGAGATCACCGTGGAGAGCCTTTCGGCCCAGCCCCCGGACCTGGACGACGTCTTCTTCGCCTTGACTGGTGGCGGCCCTGAGCCGTCTGGTGCCAACTCGATGGAGGAAGGACGATGACGGCCCCCTCTGCGGCACTCGCTGAAACGGCCACCATGCTGCGTCGAGACGTACGTCACGCAGTGCGCTTCCCGATGGTGACGATCAGCGGACTGCTCGTGCCGGTGCTCTTCCTGCTCCTGTTCGATGGTGTCTTCGGTCACACGCTCCGCGCCGGACTCGGCAGCATCGTCAGCGGCGGCTACATTAACTACGTGCTTCCCGGCATCCTCGTGATGGCCGCTGCCTCGGTCGCTGAATCTACGGCGCTTGGCGTGAACGCCGACATGGGTGAGGGGATCATCACCCGGTTCCGCACGATGGCCATCTGGCGTCCCTCGGTCCTGGCCGGGCCGGTGACGGGAAGCGTCGTCCGTACGCTCATCACGGGTGCCGCTATCTGCTTCTTCGCGCTCGCCCTGGGGTTCTCACCCGACGCCACCGCACTCGGCTGGCTCGCCGCCATCGGGCTGTTCGCCCTTCTCGGAATGGCCCTGTCGTGGCTGACGGTGGCCTTCGGGCTGCTGGCCAAGACTCCAGCGGGGGCAAACAGTCTCTCGCTCATTCTCCTCGTCCTTCCGTTTGTCAGCAGCGCGTTTGTTCCCACGGCCACGATGCCCGCCGGAGTACGGGCGTTTGCCGAGTACCAGCCGTTCACCCCGATCATTGACACCTTTCGCAGCCTGCTTACCCGAACCCCGATAGGCAATCACGGCATTGTGGCCGTGGCCTGGTGTGTCGGCATCGCAGTGGCCGGATTCCTGTGGGCGGTGAAGTTGTATAACCGAGATTCACCAGTAGCGTCCTGATGGCGAAGCTCCTGACGATCGGTCAGCTGGCCAGCCACTGCGGCGTCACCGTGCGGGCGGTCCGTCATTACCACCGGGTCGGTCTGCTCCCAGAACCTGAGCGGGATAACTCCGGTTACCGCCGCTATGGAGCACAGGCTGTCGTCGATCTCGTGCGGATCAAGGTCCTGGCCGATGCAGGTGTCCCGCTCGCTCAGGTCAGCCACTTCCTCAATGCTGGCCCGGATGAGTTCGGCGCTGCGGTTGCCGGGATCGACGAGGCGCTTCAGCAACAAATGGGCCAGCTTGAGCACCGGCGCCAGCAGCTCGTCGGCCTCCTCGCTGGTGACCAGCTCGTACTGCCATCTGAGGTCGCAGAGATGCTCAGCGCCCTGCGGGAGATGGGCGTGAGCGAGCAGGGCGTGCAGGTCGAACGAGACGGATGGATTCTTCTCGCCGCGCTCTCTCCCGAGGTGGTTCCAGAGTGGACGAGGCAAAAGCGAGCCGCGCTGGCAGACCCCGAGTTCCGGCGCATCTACCTGGCCTACGATGAAGCCCGGGACTGGGACCCGGCCGACCCGCGACTGCGACTACTGGCCGAGCGGACGGTCGAATGGATGGCGACCCGCCACGATGCGGTCGTCGGTGCTCGTTCCAACACGCTGCCGAGCGACCCGAACGTCGTCCTCGTCGCACAGCTCATCGAGGCCGAGTCCGCCTACAACTCGCCCGCATTGAACCGGCTGGCGGAGCTTTGCAGGTCACAGCTCAATTCGTCGGCACGGCCTCGACGTCATCACGGGAGTTCATAGGACATGACTGAACAACTAGACCTTGCGAACATCACGGATCAGACATCCCAGCTCCTGCCGGAGTCAACGGCAAGCTCGTCGAACGACCCGAGGACGAGGCCGCCTGAGAGGCCCCGCCGGAAGCAGCCTGAGATCTTGATCCACAGGTATTGACAATTACTCAGAGCTTGGTGGGTACAGATCAGCAGTGGACCCAGGGCAGGCGTTGCGGCGGATCGCGTTCGAGCTGGAGCGGGCCGGAGAGCCCACCTACCGGGTCCGGGCCTTCCGCCGGGCCGCCGCCGTTCTTGACGGCCTGGCCCCTGGCGAGCTCAAGCGACGGCTGACGACGGGCACGCTGGAGGCGCTGCCGGGGATCGGCGCGACCACGGCCCAGGTCATCGCCGAGGCCGCGGCCGGCCAGCAGCCCGCCTACCTGACCCGGCTGCTCGCGTCGCAGCCTGCGCCGGCCCCGCCGGATGGCGTGCGGGCGGCGCTGCGCGGTGACTGCCACACCCACTCGGACTGGTCGGACGGCGGCAGCCCGCCGCGGGAGATGGCCGAGGCGGCCCGGGCCCTGGGCCACGAGTGGATCGCGCTGACCGATCACTCGCCCCGGCTGACCGTGGCCAACGGGCTCTCGGCTGCGCGGCTGGAGGCTCAGCTCGAGCTGGTCGCCTCGCTGAACGCGGAACTGGCGCCGTTCCGGATCCTGACCGGGATCGAGGTCGACATCCTGGAGGACGGCGCGCTCGACCAGCGCGAGGACCTGCTGGCCCGGCTCGACGTGGTGGTGGCCAGCGTGCACTCCCAGCTGCGGATGCCGGCCGGGCCGATGACCAAGCGGATGGTGGCCGCGATCCGCAACCCGCACGTGGACGTGCTCGGCCATTGCACCGGCCGGCTCCTGGGCGGCGGGCGGGGCCGGCGACCGGAGTCGGTGTTCGATCCCGGGGCGGTGTTCGGCGCCTGCCGGGAGCACGGCGTCGCGGTGGAGATCAACTGCCGGCCGGAGCGCATGGACCCGCCGGACCGGCTGCTGGCGCTGGCGGCCGAGGCCGGCTGCCGGTTCGCGATCGACACCGACGCGCACGCGCCGGGCCAGCTCGACTGGCTCGGAAACGGGACGGTGCGGGCGGAGAAGTTCGGTATCTCGCCGGAGCGGGTGATCAACACTGGCGGCGCCGCTCAGGTGACCGGCGGAGGCCGGGCCTAGCGGCCTGGGATGATCCAGGCGGTGGTGCCTGCGGGCAGCAGGCCGGCCTCCAGCGGCGCGCTGGCCACCACGACGTGGCCCGGGGGCAGCGGAACGGCGCGCGGCCCGAAGTTGGTCACCGACCGCCAGCCGCCCGGGCGCCCGAAGTGCAGCACCTGCTCGCTGGTGCCGGGCATCCACTCCAGGTGATCGGCGGCCCGCAGCTTACGGCGCCAGCCGAGCGCCTGCCGGTACAGGTTCAGGGTCGAGTCCAGGTCATGCTGCTGGGCCTCGATGAGCCCGGCCGGGATGTCGGCGGCCTCGGCGACCTCGGCCAGGCCGAGTTCCTGGCCCTGGTACAGGTAGGCCGACCCCGGCAGGGCCAGCATCAGCAGGGCCGCGGCGCGGGTCCGTCGTGGCCCCGCGTCGTGACTGGACAGCATCCAGGTGGCGGACGCTCCGTGCTGCTGGGCGTCGACCAGGCTGTCAGTGATGATCCGCAGGAACTCTCCGGTGCTCCAGCTGGCCTCGAGCAGGTCGAACCGGGCGTAGTCCGGGACGAGATCCACGATGACCTCGATCCCGTGCGGGTGCAGCCGCGGTGCCAGTTCGCGCTGCCTGGCCCGGGCCTGGAAGGGACTGACGCAGATGGCGTCGATGCCGAGGGAGACCAGGTACCGGGTCCGGCAGCTGGCTCCCCGCAGGTCGCCGTACCGGTTCGGGCAGATCTGGTAGATCACTGCCTGCCGCCACCATTCGGCGTTGGTGGCGGCAGGAGTCTGGGCGGCGCCAGGTGATGGCTTTCCCGTGGCACGCCGGCCCGACCCCGCGGGTCCCGGGGAGCTCAGGAGCCCCGGGACCCGCGGGGGGCGCTGCAGCGGCGGTCCGATGTCAAGCACGGGAGGCGGCACCTTGCACGACGGGCCTCCCTCCGGGCCGGGACCGTCCTTCCGGCCCGCCACGGCTGAGCTAGGCTGGAACGATCAATCAAATCGAAGCGCTGCGCCTGAGTGATGTCAAGGGGTGACATGCGCGGGTTGTACCGTGACGGGGTGACCACGTCTCGATCGGGCCAGGCCAGAGCGGCCGCCGCAGGTCAGGTAACGATTCAGGATGTGGCTCGGGCCGCCGGGGTAGGCCGGCAGACGGTCTCGAACGTGCTCAACGGCAGCGGACGGGTGGGAGAGGCCGCCCGGGCCAGGGTGCTGGACGCGGTGGCGACCCTGGGGTACCAACCGCATCACGGCGCCCGGAGCCTGCGCTCGCGCCGGACCCGGCAGCTCGCCTACGTCATGCCACGCATCCAGCTGCTGCCCGGCAACTACATCATGCAGCAGTTCCTGCAGGCCCTGGCGGCGGCCGGTGCCCGCCGCGGCCACAGCGTAGTGGTCGTGGTGCCGGACGGGGATCCGCGCGAGGAGATGCGTCGGCTGATCGCCAGCCGGACGGTGGACGCTTTCCTGCTCTCCGAACTGCAGGTCGATGACCCGCGGGCCGTCCTGCTGGCCGAGGCGGGGACACCATTCGCCTGCTTCGGCCGGATCGGCCCCGGCCTGCCGCAGTACTGGGTGGACATCGACAACCAGGCGGCCATCATCGAGGCGGTCGAGCACGTGCTGGCCAGGGGCTTCGGCCGGGTGGCGTTCGTCGGCTACCGGTCGGAAAATCACTGGGATCACGAACGGGTCACCGGGTTCCGGGCCGCGCTGGCCCGCCACGGCGTCCCCGACGAGGAGGCCGACGTCCTGCTCGTGGACGAGGCCAGCGCGCGCCGGAAGATCCGGTCGCTGCTCACCGGGGCGCACCGGGGCGGGGCGCGTCCGGGGGCCCCGCCGGACGCCATCGTCACCGGCAGCGACCGGCTGGGCGCCATGGTCTACGGAGTCGCGGCCGAGCTGCGGCTGCGGATCGGCCGCGATCTCGGCGTCACCGGCTTCGACGGCAGCGTCGCGGCCGGCCTGCTTCACCCGCGGCTGACGAGCGTCACCATCCCGGTCGAGGACATCGCCCGGCGCGTCATCGGCCGGGCGCTGCGGCAGGTGGACCACGGGCCGGACGACAGCGCGGGCGAGGTGGTGCCGACCACCCTGCGGCTCGGCGAGAGCACCGCCGGGTTCGGTCCTGGCGGGGCCGAAACCGCGCCGATGTGGAAACGATTCCAGGGATCAGAGGAAGCGGCCGGCCTGGCGGGCCGCCGGGTCACGATCACGGACGTGGCGGCCGATGCCGGGGTCGGAGTGGGCACGGTGTCGCGGGTGCTGAACGGGAGCGACCAGGTCCGGGCCTCCACCCTGCGCGCCGTCCAGGATTCCATCGAGCGACTGGGCTACCGGCCCAGTCATGCAGCGACGGCGCTGGTCCGCGGCACGCCCCGGACCGTCGCGGTGGTGGTGGCCCACATGACCCGGCCGTCGACCGTGGTCCGGGTGGCCAGCGCGCTCGCGCTGCTGGCCGAGGAGGGGTACGACACGATCGTCTGCAACGTGGACACCCCGGCCGAGCGGGACCGGCACCTGGAGACCCTGCTGCCCACGCACCGCGCCGACGGCGTGCTGGCCATCAGCCTGCCGCTGTCACGCGAGCAGCTGGCTCAGTTCGGGCGGACCGGGGTGACGCTGGTCAGCGTGGACGCGGTCAACCGCGGGGTTCCGCAGACGATCATCGACGACGTAGCGGGGGGCCGGCTGGCCACCGGTCACCTGATCCGGCTGGGGCACCACCGGATCGGGTTCGTCGGGGACAAGGCGTTCGCCAGGCCCCCGGCCGGCCTGGGTTTCACCTCCTCCGCGGACCGGCTGCGCGGGTACCGGCAGGCCCTGGCCGAGGCGGGCATCGCCTTCCAGCCTGGCCTGATCCGGCGCGGCCCGCACGACGCCGCGGTGGCGGCCGAGCAGGCCGCGCAGCTGCTGAAGGCGGGTAATCCGCCTACGGCGATCTTCGCGGCCTCAGACACTCAGGCCATCGGGGTGCTGGCGGCGGCCGAACGGCTCGGCGTGCCGGTCCCGGGCCAGCTGTCCGTGGTCGGCTTCGACGACATCGAGTCCGCGGCGTTCCTCGGCCTGAGCACCGTGCGGCAGCCGCTGGCCCGCAGCGGGACCGAGGGCGCGCAGCGGCTGTGCGCGCTGCTGCGCGCGGGGCGGCTCGGGGCACGGCGCTCCGTGCTGCCGCTAGAGCTGGTGGCCCGGGCCAGCACGGCCCGAGCCGTTGACCCTTAGCTGTCCAGGCCGAGGGTGAACATGGGCTTGGGTGAGGTTTCCGGCAGCCGGTGCTCGTCGCTGAGCCGGCGGACGGCGGTCCCGGTGGCCAGGAACTCGGTCGCGTGCGCGCCCCAGACGTGGTTCTTGACGTCCACCGTCACGCCGACGATGCCGGACGCGCGAGCCTCCGCGGCCTCGACCTGCATCCGGGCCAGGGCCAGCTCGCGGGCCTCGTAGACGCCCTGGGTGAACTGCATCATCTCCTGGTTCTGGTAGGCCTGGCGCATCGACTGCATCACGCTCTGGTGCGCGATGTGATACACGCAGGTGCCGAGCACGAAGGCGACCGGCACCGCGCCGGCCGCCAGCAGCCGGAAGAAATCCTGCGCCGACAGGTCGGAGGTGAACGCGCGGCCGTCGGGCGCGCGGTGCGCGCCGTGGCCGGCCAGGTGGCGGACCGCGGTCCCGGTGGCCACGAACTCCAGGCAGTTCTGGCCCCAGGCGTACATCTGCATCCGCAGCTGCACGCCGACGATGCCGTCGGCCGACAGGTGGTCGGCCTCGGCCCGCATCCTGGCCATGGCCAGTTCCCGGGCGTGGTACATGGCCTGGGTCAGGACGGTCAGCTCCTGGTTCCGGTTCCAGCGGCCGATCTGCAGGCCGACGTGGTAGATCGAGGAGCCGACCACGAACCCGAGCGGCTCGAAGCCGGCCTCGCCGAGCAGCACGTACTCCGATACCGACAGGTCAGAGGTGAAGACGCCGGCCGCGGAGGCGCCCGCCGTCTTGGCCAGCCGGCCCTCGGCCGCCTGCGGCTCCCACACTCCCGGGCTAGGGTCCGGCGGATTGGAGAACAACGGCATCATGCCTCCCAGGCGTCGCCGACACATGGCCACCGGCAGCCTACTACCGCGGTCACCCGGCCCGGGATGAGCACCGCGCGGGACGTCGCCCGCGTCCTGCCTCCCGCCGGGTCATGGGAAAATGCGGCCTGACCTACCGGGGCGAGATGGCGTTCCGGACGGCCCGGGTCGTCTGGTACGCCATTGACCGGCCCCGATGACACATGACCACTATGGCGGAGACCCCGGCCAGGAGTACGCCCGTGTACTCCAGAGACCGGCCCGGGTCGGTGAAGCTGAAACAAATTGTTGATCTGTTACCTGCCATGGGATTACGGTCGAGCCAACGTGAGCTCACGCTCCTACGTCGGAGGTGCCGTATGGCAGAAGTCGCCGCGCCGCCAGCGCCTAGTCGGCCCGGGTTCCTGGCCTCGCTCTGGAACCGGCAGCTGAATCATTACCCAGATACCGGTCCCCGGATCATGTACCTGGCCATCACGGTGCTGGCCACCGTCACGCTGTACTACGAGCTGTACGTCGGCGGCTCGGTTTCCACGCTGCTACTGGTCAACCTGCACATGACCTTCACCTTCTACGTGATAACGGTAGCGTTCGGGGCCCTGATCGGGGCGTTCGGGTCGCTGGGCGCCGGGCTCGGCGACCGGCTCGGCCGGGCCAACATGGTGGTGTTCGGGCTCCTGATCACCGGGCTGGCCGTCGCCTTCATCCTCCCGGCCATGACCAACAAGTGGTCCTTCACCATCGTGACCTTCATAGTCAGCTTCGTCGAGGGCGTCTGCCTGGTGGCCACGCCGGCGCTGATCAGGGACTTCTCTCCCCAGGTAGGCCGGGCCACGGCGATGGGGTTCTGGACCAGCGGCCCGGTGCTGGGCAGCCTGATCGTGGCGGTCGTGGGCAGCGCCACCATCCCCGCGGTCGTGACCAACGACCGGTTCTGGACGCATGAGTACATCATCTGCGGCATTGCCGGCCTGGTGGTGTTCGTGATCGCGTTCTTCCTGCTGCGGGAGCTGTCGCCGGCGATACGCGACCAGCTGATGGTGACCCTGCACGACCGCGCGCTGGTCGAGGCCCGGGCCAAGGGCCTGTCCGAGGCGGATATCGAGGCGGCGCTGAAGCACCCGTTCCGGCAGCTGCTCAAGCCCGACATCATCATCTCCGCGTTCGCGGTGTCGATCATGCTGCTGATCTACTACACCGCGGTGGCGTTCGCCGTGATCTACCTGACCACCGTGTTCGGTTTCTCGGTCAAGAACGCCAACGGCCTGGGCAACTGGAACTGGGGCTTCAACGTCATCGCGGTGATCCTGATCGGGGTGATCTCCGACAAGTTCCGGGTCCGCAAGCCGTTCATGGTGCTCGGCGGCGTGCTGGCCGCGGTCATGACCGTGATCTACCTGGAGCAGGCCGGCCACCATCCCGGCTACTACACGCTCGCGATCATGCTGGCCCTGCTGTCGTTCGGCCTGGGCGTGGCCTACACCCCGTGGATGGCCAGCTACACCGAGACCGTGGAGGCCCGCAACCCCGCGCTGACCGCCACTGGCCTGGCCATCTGGGGCTGGATCATCCGGATCGTGGTGTTCGTCTCCTACCTGCTTATCCCGGTGGTGATCAACACCGTCACCCCGCTGGTGACCTACGGACCCACCGTGTCGGCCTACGCGACTCAGTACAGCAGCGAAATCGCCTTCGCGCAGGGCCATCCGACCGTGGTGGCGGCCGCCCAGAAGGTGCCGCCGTCGGTCGTCGCCACCGCGCAGTCGATCCCGCCGACCGTCATATCCACCGCGCAGGCGAACGCCACGCAGCTGGCGAACGCGCAGAAGTTCGCGCCCGAGCTCGCGGTCATCCAGGCCAACCCGGCGCTGTTCACCAAGCTGGCCACCTACTCCAACCCGGCCAAGATCCCGCCCGCGCTGCTGGCCCAGGCGATCAAGGCGGCCGGAGGCGGTGCCAAGGGCCTCGGCATCCTGACCACGATCAACGCCAACAAGGCGGCCATCGCAGGGGTGATCGCGGCCGCGCCGGCGCTGAAGACCGTCGCTCCGTACGCGACGCAGCTGAAAACCATCGCTCCGTACTCCTCGGAGCTCACCTTGATGGCTCCCTACTCGGCGCAGCTGACCGCGCTGTCCAAGGTGCCACCGGGCGTCTTCGCCTACCTGAACGCCCATGCCGCGGCGGTGACGGCTGCGGCCGCCAAGACCGCAAGTCAGTGGAAGACCTGGTACTGGATCTGCTTCGGCGGCATCATCGTCTTCCTGCTGTCCATCCCGCTGCTGCGCGGCCGCTGGCGGCCGCGTGACGCCCGCCGGGACGAGGCCGAGCACGAGGCCATGGTCGACGCCGAGCTGGCCAAGCTCAAGGCCAGCGCCTGACCGAGCCGGCTTGGCGGGCCGCGCGAACGGCGGCCCGCCAAGCCGGTCTTACGTCGCGGCCATGGCCTGAGGCCGCGCTTAGGGCAGGACGCCCTCGACGAGGGCGCGCTGCAGGCGGTTGGCGGTTTCGACATCGGGCTTGCGGCCGGCCAGCACGTCCGCGTACAGGAACGACTCCCCCAGCCGGACCAGCGCGTAGGCGAGCGCGTCCGGTTCGATGAGCGTGATCAGGCCGAATTCCTCGATGTCGCGGCGCAGCAGTTCCTCGATGAAGGCCACGATGCCGGACTGCACCTGGCCGCGCGGGTCGGTGAGGACGCGTATGGCCAGCGCGGGCTCGTCATCAAGCAGCCGGCGCAGGCCCTCGCTGTGCGCGACCAGCGCGTTGATGTGCCGGCCGGTGCCCGGCGTGTGCAGCTCGTCCTCGGGCCGTTCGGCCTCCCACCGCGCCGCGGCCGTCTCCAGGGTGCACTGGGTGAGCAGCCACAGGGCCTTGCTGAGCAGCGCCTCGCGGCTGCCGGCGCGGCGGAACAGGGTGACACGCGAGACGCCGAGCTCATCGGCCAGCCCCTGCATGTCCAGGCGCTTACCGTCCTGGATCCACCGGGCCGCGGCCGCCACGATCCGGGCCGACCGTTTGTCGGCCCGGCTGGCCGCCGGGCGCGTCAGGCTACGCGCCGCCCCGGCCTGCGCTCTCAGGTGAAGGCCGTCGCGGCCGTGCCGGGTGGCCGGGAGCTGTCGAACCACACTGTCAACGATAGTCGCCGCCGCTGGCCGCCGCGCTGCCGCGCCGCCGCGCCGCCGCACCTCCGACCGCGCCAGACCGGCTCGGGGCCGGAGCGCGGCGGGCGCAGCAGCGTTAGCCTGTCGGAAATCTGTGCTCGGCGGCTCAGAAGAGTCCTGCCCGTCTGACGGAAGGCCTGGCCATGACGATCTACCAGCACATACGCCATCCGCGCATCGCCTCCCGGCGCGCCGATCGGCCGGTAAAGGTACTCGACCTGCTCCCGCGCGGGACGGCCATCAACCGGTTCAACACCAAGGTGGCGATCATCATCACCACCGCCGTGGGCAGTATGTGGTGCGCCTACGCGTTCGCGGTGTTCGACCTCATCAGCCTCCCGTCGGCCATCCGGGCCGGTGCGTCGGCGGTCGTGACCTGGGTGGCGCAGACGTTCCTCCAGCTCGTGCTGTTGTCGGTCATCATGGTGGGGCAGAACGTGCAGGCCGCCGCGGCGGACAAACGCGCCGAGGCGACCTTCCACGACGCGAGCGCCGCCCTGCACGAGCTGGCGCACGTGCAAGGGCACCTGGCCGCCCAGGATGTCCTGCTGACCAAGATCGCGGCGAGGCTCGGGCTGGATCCGGTACCCGTCATCGATAACCCGCCCGACGACACGATCGGGCCCGGGGGCGAGACCTGGTCCGACGATGAGACGACGGGGCCGGGCCAGGACACGTGAGCATGGGCTGCGCCTCGGCGGTCACGCCCGCGCTGCCGGCCTCAGCGGACCGGCCGGATCCAGACCGCGGCGTGGGCGGGCTCCAGGGACCGTTGCACCACGCCGAGCAGGTCGGCGCGGACCGCGCCCAGCCCGCCATCACGACGACGATCGCCCACAGCACCGGCCGCCAGCGCCGCGACGGCAGCCGGCCGTCGGGGAAGAGCAGGATGAGGGGGAGCAGCAGCGCAACCGTCAGCGAGCCGGCTCCCCCGGCCAGCACCATCCGACCACCTGCGCCGGGTGCGTGTGCCTCACGAAAGGCCACGGTACGCCCGGATCGTTCCGGGAACGTTACCGGAGCGCGCGGACCCGGCGGAGCACCTCCTCGGTGCCGAGCGCAGCGGTCACCTCAGCTAGCTCGGGGCTCCGGTGCCTGCCGGTGATCAGGACGCGGATGATCATCGAGGCGTCGGCGATCGAGCCCGGGTAGGCCTCGGGATCCTGTTTGTAGACCTTCTGGCTCGGCGCGAACCCGAGGTCGGCGGCGAGCCGGCGGACCTGGTCGAACCATCCGGGGCGCTTCCCGGGGGTGTAGTTGCGGGCGAAGCCCTCGGCGACGGCGCGGACCAGATCGGGGTCCAGGCCGCCGAACCGGGCGTCGGCGGGGTCGGTGACCAGCTCGAAAAGCTCCGGGAAGAAGTACCCGTAGACGGCCCGGAAGTCTGCCCACTTGCGCAGGTCCTTGCGCGGGTTGTCGGTGTCCTCGCGCTCGATGGCCAGGGCGCGCAGCGCCAGGGCCCGCTCGGCTTCCAGGACCGGCACGAGGTCGGGGTCGTAACGGCGGGCCCAGGTGATGACCTCGGCCAGGATCTGCTCGCCGGGCAGGGTGGCGATGTAGTCGGCGCAGATGTCGTCGAGCTTGACCATGTCGACCAGCGGGCCCGCGGCACCCATCTCCGACAGCCTGATCGGCTCGGCCAGCGCCTGGTCCAGCGGCATCTCGGCCAGGCGGCCGTTGGCCAGGCCGCGCAGGTAGTACTGCACGGCCGGGGCCGGGAAGCCCTGCTCGATGTAGAAGGTGACGCTGGCCTCGGGATCCTTCCGCTTGGACAGCTTGCGGCGGCTGCCGCCGTCCTGTTTCATCAGCAGGGCGACGTGGGCGTACCGGACGCGCGGGAAGCCGAGCGCGTCGAACAGCTGCAGGTGCAGCGGCACCGACGAGATCCACTCCTCGCCGCGGATGACCAGGGTGACCCGCATCAGGTGGTCGTCGACGGCATGCGCGAAATGGTAGGTCGGCAGCCGCGGCTCGGTGTCGCTGCTCTTCAGGATCACCGCGTCGTTGCGGTTGTCGTCCAGAGTCAGCTCGCCGCGGATCGCGTCGGTGAAACTCACCCGCGCCCCGGCGGTACCTGGGGAGCGGAACCGGACCACGTAGGGGTCGCCGGCGGCCAGCCGGGTGGCCACCTGCTCTTCGGGAGCGTCACGCCAGATGGCCCACGTACCGTAGTAGCCGGGCAGGGCGCCCGTCGCGCGCTGCCGCGCGGCGATCTCCTCCAGCTCCTGCCTGGTCGCGAAGCACGGGTACGCCTTGCCCCGGCGGAGCAGCTCACGGACGTAGGTCAGGTAGGTACCGGCCCGGCCGGACTGGGCGTACGGGCCGTAGAGACCGGTCTGGTCGTTCTCGTCGGGGCCGATGGAGAAGTACGCGAAGGCCTCGGCGAACTGCTCGGCCGCGCCCTCGGTGACGCGGGCCTGGTCGGTGTCCTCCAGGCGGACCAGGTAGCGGCCACCGGAGTGCCGGGCGACGTCCACGTCGATGGTGGCCACGTACACGCCGCCGATATGCAGGAAGCCGGTCGGGCTGGGCGAGAACCGGGTGACTTCGGCGCCCCCGGGCAGGTCGCGCGGCGGGTAACGGCGCTCCCAGTACTCGGGCTCGGGCAGGTCCGGCGGGAACAGGGAATCGATGAGGTGCTGGCTCAGCATGAGCGCGCGGCTCCGTGTGATGCGTGACGATCAAGGCCGCAAGCAGCGTACCGCCATCAGGGCTGACCCCGGAAAAGGGTCATGAACGCCGGGGCGCGGCGCTGCGTTCGGGGCTTGTGGCACACATGCCCCGGTAGACGGGGGTCGTGGGCCACAACCCCCGATCGAGGGGTGGAGCGAGGGAAGGGGGCGGGGTGGCGGGGTGGCAGGGTGGCAGGGTGGCAGGGTGGCGGGGTGGCGGGGTGGCGGGGTGGGTTGCGCCGCTAATGTCTGCTTTAGAGTATGTAATATCATTAGGACATAACCTTGACAGTACCTCGGGGCATGACAAGGCTGTGATCACCAGATCACCGGGCATCGCAAGGGAACTTCATGCGTATCGGACTCATCGGGGTAGGGCGGATCGGCGTATTCCACGCCAGCACGCTGCACGGTCTGCCGGGAGTTGACTCGCTGATCATCACGGACGCGGACACCGGGCGGGCCCGGCAGGTGGCCGGGGAGTTCGGGGCGCGCACCGCGGAGTCGGTGGCCGAACTGCTCGGGGCGGGGATCGACGGCGTGGTCATCGCGGCGGCGACCGGCGCCCATCCGGAGTTCATCAAGCGCGGCGTGGCGGCCGGGGTGCCGGTGTTCTGCGAGAAACCGGTCGCCCCCGACGTGGGGGGCACGCTGGACGTGATCAAGTCCACCAGCGGGAGCGCGGTGCCGGTGCAGATCGGGTTCCAGCGGCGGTTCGACACGGGGTTTCGCGCCGCCCGGGAGGCGGCGCGGTCGGGGTCGCTCGGCTGGCTGCACACGATCAGGTCGACGACGTTCGACGCGGCGCCGCCGCCGGCCGGGTACATCCCGGGATCGGGCGGGATCTTCCGCGACTGCGCGGTGCACGACTTCGACGCGATCCGCTGGGTATCCGGCCGCGAGGTGACGCAGGTCTACGCGACCGGCGCCAACCGGGGCGAGGAGTTCTTCCGGGCCGCCGGCGACGTCGACACGGCCAGCGCCATGCTGACCCTCGACGACGGCACCCTGGCCGTGGTGTGCTGCGGACGGTACAACGACGCAGGATATGACGTGCGGCTCGAACTACTGGGCTCGGCGGGCAGCGTCTGCGCCGGGCTGGACGACCGGACGGCGCTGCGCTCGGCCGAACCGGGCCAGCGCTTCCCGGCCGGCCCGGCCCACCGGGACTTCGTCGGGCGGTTCGGGGATGCGTACGCGGCGGAGCTGGCCGCATTCATCGACGTGGCGGCCGGGCGGGCCGCCAGCCCGTGCACGCCGGAGGACGCCCTGGAGGCGTTCTACGTGGCCGAGGCGTGCGAGCTGTCCCGGCTCCGCCAGCAGCCGGTGCTGGTGGCCGAGGTGCGCCGATGAGAGAGGAACAGCCGATGAAGGGGCGAGTCGCGGGGGCACCGATCTCCTGGGGCGTGTGCGAGGTACCGGGCTGGGGCTACCAGCTGCCCGCCGACCGGGTGCTGGCCGAGATGCGGGCCGTGGGGCTCACGGCCACCGAGTTCGGGCCCGTCGGGTACCTGCCCGCCGACCCGGATCCGCGGGCCGCGCTGCTGGCCGGGCACGGGCTGACCGCCGCGGGCGGCTTCATGCCGGTCGTGCTGCACGAGCCGACCGTCGATCCGCTGCCCGCGGTCGACCAGGCCCTGGACGGATTCGGCGGCGGGCATCCGGTGCTGGTCCTGGCCGCCGCCACCGGCCAGGACGGCTATGACGCCCGGCCCGAACTGGACGCCGACGGCTGGTCGGCCCTGCTGTCCAATCTGGACCGGGCCGCGGCCCGGGCCGCCGAGCGCGGGTTCACCGCGACGCTGCACCCGCACGTCGGGACGATGGTCGAGGGGCCCGACGAGGTGCACCGGGTGCTCGACGGCAGCGGGATCCCGCTCTGCCTGGACACCGGCCACCTGCTGATCGGCGGCACCGACCCGGCCGAGCTGACCCGGGCGGCCGCGGCCCGGATCGGGCACGTCCACCTGAAGGACGTGACCGCGGCCGTGGCGCACAAGGTGGCCGACCACGAGATCAGCTACGCCGACGGCGTGTCGGGCGGGCTGTACCGGCCGCTCGGCCAGGGCGACGTCGACGTGGCCGGCGTGGTGGGCGCCCTGGAGGCGGCCGGCTACCAGGGCTGGTACGTGCTCGAGCAGGACACGATCCTGGACGGCCCGCCCCGGGACGAGGGGCCGGTCCGGGCGGTACGGGAAAGCCTGTACTACCTGCGCAGCCTGGCCGGCGGCTCGCGATGAGCTACGACGTGCTCACCATGGGCCGGGTCGGGGTGGACATCTACCCGCTGCAGACCGGGGTCGGGCTGGAGGACGTCGAGACGTTCGGGAAGTTCCTGGGCGGCAGCGCGACGAACGTCGCGGTCGCGGCGGCCCGGCACGGCCGCACGTCCGCGGTCATCACCCGGACCGGCGCGGATCCGTTCGGCCGGTACGTACACCGGGCGCTGCGCGAGTTCGGCGTGGACGACGCGTTCGTCACCGCCGTGCCGGAGCTGCCCACCCCGGTGACGTTCTGCGAGATCTTCCCGCCCGATGATTTCCCGATCTGGTTCTACCGGTACCCCAAGGCGCCCGACCTGGAGATCAAACCGGAGGAGATCCCAGCGGCCGAAATCCGTGACGCCCGCCTGTTCTGGGCCACCGTGACCGGGCTCTGCGCGGAGCCCAGCCGTTCAGCTCACCACGCGGCCTTCCAGGCCCGCAACCGGGCGCCGCTGACCGTGCTGGACCTGGACTACCGGCCGGTGTTCTGGGCCTCACGGGGGGACGCCCGCGAGCAGGTCCAGGCCGCGCTCCCCCACGTCACCGTGGCGGTGGGCAACCTGGACGAGGTCGA
>Ga0335073_10006073_pt1 | contig 16967 bp, 16 predicted proteins | sample Lox_Sample_22_FD_207093 | JGI IMG/M metagenome (GOLD analysis project Ga0335073, IMG submission 207093) | Soil microbial communities from Loxahatchee National Wildlife Refuge, Florida, United States - Lox_Sample_2.2 | ecosystem: Environmental > Terrestrial > Soil > Wetlands | place: USA... | reverse complement strand
AGCTGGAGTCGCCTGTGGTGCGGGTGGTGGGAAATCCGGAGATGCGATTGACCAGCATTGCGTTCGTGCCGGGCTACCCAGGCTTCGGACCAGAAACGCATGCCCTGGAAATGAATAACGTGGACGCGCTGCTGGTGGGAGAAAGCACGGAATGGGAGACGGTAGAGTATGTGGCGGACGCAGTCAGCCAGGGGAAGAAAAAAGCGCTCATCATCATGGGGCACGTGCCGTCCGAGCAAGCCGGGATGGAAGAGTGCGCAAGGTGGCTGAAAACGTTCGTCAAGAATGTTCCGATCGAGTTCATACCGACGAAGCAGCCATTCTGGACTCCGGCACAGTTAAATGCGCGACAATGAATGTTTCTTGCTGCCTCCCGCTAAACCACTTGGATCTTTTCACATGAAAAAACTCATCCTGCTCTTTCCTTTTCTTCTACTGGCTGCTTCTCTTGCGGCGCGAGATGCGGCGAGTGCCGGTATTCTGTCTTCCGAGCGCCACGAGTTCGTGATCGCGAACTTCAAGACTGAGAGCGGTGCAACCTTGCCGCAGGCGCACATTGTGTATGGAACCTACGGGCACCTGAATGCCGCACGCGATAATGCGGTGCTCTTGCCTTCGCACTATATGGCGGACTTCCACGGCTACGAGTGGGTGATCGGGCCGGGGCATGCGCTGGATCCTTCGAAGCTGTACCTGATATGTACGGAGATGTTCGGCAACGGGCGATCGTCCTCCCCGAGCAACACCGCGGAGCCTTATCACGGGCCGCGCTTTCCGGTAACGACGATTCGCGACAATGTCGATGCAGTGCATCGGCTGCTGACGGAAGAACTCAAAATCACCCATGTGCAGGCCATCATTGGCTTCTCCATGGGAGCACAGCAGGCCTTCCAATGGGCAGTCAGCTATCCGGCCTTCGCCGACCGCATTGTGGCGACGTCGGGCACGGCCAAGACTTACCCTCACGGATTCGTGCGCTTGGAAGGACAGATCGCCGCGCTCACCGCCGACGCCGCATTCCAGAACGGTGACTACACGACGCCGCCTACTAAGGGTCTGGAAGCGTTTGCCATGGTATGGACCGCGTGGCTCTTTTCCCAGGAATGGTGGCGCCGGGAGTTGTGGCGCGAGACGGAAAAGCCGGGCACGACTTTTGATCAGCTACTCGCCAACTTTCGCACCCACTTCATTCCCGGCGCCGATGCCAACGATCTGATCCTGCAAATGCGCACCTGGGAGCGGCACGATGTGGGAACGACGCCTGGTTTCGGCGGAGACGTGGAACGGGCGCTGCGTTCGATCAAGGTTCCGCTGCTGTATATGCCCTCGGAAACCGATCTCTATTTCCCGGTCGGGGATGCGCGCTATGAGGCCGCATTCATCCCCAAGGTTTCTTTGGTGCCGATTCCCTCCCTTTGGGGACATCCGGCAGGGGCCGGCGCCAGCCCCGAAGATGAGAAGTTCTTGAACCAGACAATTGCGCGATTCCTGGCGGGGAGGTAGTGCTGATTACCTCAACGTGAGTGATTTTCCTTGCTTGCCGGGGGCCGTGGTGGGACTATTCTTACCGAAAAAAGGGGGGATATATGTCCAGCGTCGCAGCGCCCCGTTCGCCGATGTCCTCTGCGCAAGTCAAGACGCCGCACATCGCGGCCAAAGTCGTTGCTTCCGCGGTGATTTTGACTGCGGCTGTCGCCTTTGTGCTCAAGTACGTTTTTCGTTACTACCTGCACTACAACCCAGCGGCATTTACCGATCCGGCTCTCGGCGGGTCCAACTACTGGGCGATGCGCGGCTGGTTACTGATGCACATGACGGGCGGCATGGTGGCATTGCTCACCGGCCCCTGGCAGTTCTGGACGGGCTTTCGCATGCGTTATGCCCGGCTGCACCGGTGGACGGGACGGGTCTTTCTGGGCGGCGTGGCGGTGGGCACGGTCGGCGCGTTTCGCATGGCGACCGCGACAACCTTCGGGTGGGCCTTTGGTTTCGCGCTGCTCGCGCTGGCAACTGCCTGGTTTACTTCGGCGGCCATGGCGCTGTACGCAATTCTGAAAGGCCGCGTCCAGGTGCACAAGGAATGGATGGTACGAACCTACGTGGTCACCTTCGCCTTCGTAACTTTCCGGGTGCTGAACGACTACTACCCGGGTGCTCGTCTGCAGCCGGACAGCGACCGCGCCGTTACCATGGGATGGGCCTCATGGGTGCTTCCGCTGCTTTTCACAGAAATTATCCTGCAGCTACGGCGCATGCGGGCTGCGGCTACTTCCGGTTGATTGAGTCGACGCCAGACCGTCAGTGGTGACGTTTGGTCTTCGTGTTCGGCCTGGGCCATTTGGCGATCACAATCGTGGAGATTCCGCCGCGCGGGCGGAAATCGCCCTTGACTTCGGCCCACACAGGGCGAGCCCAGCGCACCACGTCTTCGAGTACCTGGTTGACGATGTTCTCCTGAAAAATCCCTAGGTTGCGATAGCTCTGCAGGTATTCTTTCAACGATTTCAATTCCAGGCAGTCCTTATCCGGCATGTAACGGATGGTGAGCACGCCGAAGTCGGGGAGTCCGGTTTTCGGGCACACCGAGGTGAATTCGGGATCGTCCACGACAATCTCGTAACCGGGAAACTGATTCGGCCAGGTTTCGATTTTGGGAAACCTGGCATCCAGGCCGGCCTGTGCGTGCTCCGGCGTGTAACGTAGGGCTTTGGCCATGCCTTATTGTAACGAGCGGATGCAGAAAAAGCGGCAAGTCTGAAGTATTTAGCGGGGTCTTTCGGACAGGTCCTGCATCTAACCGAGGAGGTTCCTCCGTACATCTCGAAGAAGCAGCCGGTGGTAGAGTACTTTATAGACCGACATTGTTAAAGGTTTGGTTGCAGCCATTTACATGGCACTGGTCAATTCCCAAAGCGGTTTTTGGAATCGCCACCGCTGGCTGGCAGGAACAATTCTAGTAGCGGCCGCTGTGGTGTTTCTGGCCTCGTTCATGTCCCGCGGTGATGTGGTACCGGTGCGGGCGGCGACGGCGATGCGGACGACGATTCGCAGCGTGGTTTCGACGAACGGAAAGGTAGAGCCTCTGGCGAACTTTGAAGCGCATGCGCCGATTGGAACCACGGTGAAGCGTTTGCTGGTAAAAGAGGGCGACCACGTGAAGAAGGATCAGCTGCTGGCGGAGATGGATGACGCGGAAGCCCGCAGTACCGCAGCAAAGGCCTTGACTCAGGTTCGCGCCTCCGAAGCCGATCTCGGCGCACTAAAGAGTGGCGGCAATCAGGAAGAAGTGCTGACTCTCGATTCCCAGCTGATAACGGCACGGACGGAGCGCGACGCAGCTCAGCGCAATCTCGATGCCCTGCAGCGCTTGCAACAGAACGGCGCAGCTTCCACGGGCGAGGTGAAGGTTGCTGAGGATCGCCTGGCGAGGGCTGATGCCGAGGTGAGCTTGTTGCAAAAGAAAAAGAAGGATCGTTATTCGCAGGCGGAGATTGCCCGCATCGAAGCCCAGCATACGGCGGCGCAAGCTGCGTACGACGCCGCTGAGGATGCGCTAAACAAGCTCAACCTGCGTGCTCCTTTTGACGGTGTGGTCTACTCTCTGCCGGTTCTGGAGGGCGCCTACGAGAATCCGGGCGATCTGATTCTGCAGGAGGCGGACTTGTCCAAAGTCCGCGTGCGTGCTTTTGTCGACGAGCCCGATCTGGGCCGCCTGGCGCCGGGTGAGTCAATTGAGGTGACCTGGGATGCGTTGCCCGGCAGAGTGTGGACCGGGGCGGTGAGCGGTATTCCTGCAGTGATCAAACTGCATGGCACCCGCAATGTCGGTGAGACCATTTTCGTGGTGGACAACCATGACTTCAAGCTGTTGCCCAATGTCAACGTCGGAGTGACCATCGTCACCGCCGAGCATTCCAATGTTTTGACGGTGCCGCGCGAAGCCGTGCATCAAGAAGATCACTCGACGTATGTCTACGAAATCGTGAACGAGGAACTGCATCGGCGCGACGTGCAGACTGCGATCTCAAATCTGACTCAAGTGGAAGTCACGAAGGGTTTGCAGGAGAATGCCCTGGTGGCTCTGGGGCCGCTGAACGCAAAGCCCCTGCACAACGGCCTGGCGGTCCGGGTAGTGCGTTAAGAATTTTCGTTGGAAATCATGAACTATTGCACAAAATTCGCGTTGGTTTGGTGCATGGTCTGGGCCGGGATCGGCGCCGCGGCAATGGCCGCAGATTCGCCGGGGGAGAAGCTGCTGGCGGCGGGACGTGTGGACGATGCCATCGTATATCTGCGGGGAAAGATCGATCAGACTCCTTCGGATGCGGACTCGTATAACCTTCTGTGCCGTGTGTATTTGACGCTGAACAGTTGGGATAGCGGCATCGCGGCCTGCCAGCGGGCAGCAACGCTCGAGCCAGATAACAGCGGCTATCACCTTTGGCTGGGCCGCGCGTACGGCGGGAAGGCGGATCACGCTGGTTTCCTGTCAGCTGCGGGATTGGCGAAAAAAGTGCGCGCAGAGTTTGAGACCGCAGTGCGCCTGAACCCCCGCAACCTGGAAGCCCGCGCCGATCTCGCCGATTTCTACACCGAAGCACCTGGGATCGTTGGCGGGGGAAGAGACAAAGCGGAGGCCCAGGCTGAGGAGCTGGGAGCGTTGGATCCCGCTCAAGGATCGCTGGTGAAGGCCCGCCTTGCGGAGAAAAGCGACAATTTGACAGGGGCTGAAGCTGAATACCGCACGGCCGTGCGCCTTAGCGGTGGAAGGCCCGGCACGTGGTTGAATCTGGCGCAGTTCTACCGGCGGCACGGACGCCTTCCCGAGATGCAAGATGCGATTCAGCACGCCACTGCATCTCCCGCCAGTGAACATGTGCTGGTTCCGGCGGCGGAGGCTCTGATTCGCAGCAAGCGGGATTTGCCATTGGCCGCGGATCTGCTTCGCCGCTATCTTGCCAACGAGACGGTCGAGGATGCACCCGCTTTCCGGGCGCACTACTTGTTAGGAACCGTGCTGCAGTCGCGAGGCGACAAACAAGCGGCGGCGCAGGAATATCGAGCGGCGCTCGCATTGGCCAGAAACTACACCGCGGCGCAGAATGCGCTAAACCACCTGGGCGAGGTCGCGATCGAGGAAATTCCCTTACTCCCCGGGACAGATTAGCGTCAATTTAAACTCCGATTGACGATTTATTCCGGATTTTTGTCATTCCCTTTCGAGGTAACCCGATGAAAGCCGGTTTCGCACGCGGTCTGTGTCCTTTGCTCAGCCTTGCGGTTGGCTCGCTCTTCCTCCACTGCTCCTTTCTGGCTGCCGAGCCGGTGCCGCTCAAGCACGTGGTTGAATTGGCGCTGAGCCATAGCAGCACGGCGCAGTCGGTCGATGCGGCTGAGCAACGCGCTTTCGCCAGCTATCGCGCCATGCGGGATCAGTACGTGCCCAGCTTGACCGTGGGCTCGGGACTGGGCGCTACGTGGGGTTATCCGCTGAGCCTGGAGGGTTCGGCGCCTTCGATCGTCAACACCACGGCACAGTCGGCGCTCATCAATCCCGCGCTGCGCGACTTCGTGCATGAGGCTCGCACGGACTGGGAGGCGAGCACGGCGCAGAGCAAAGATCAGCGCGACCAGATCATGCAGGATGCGGTGCTCAGTTATGTCGAGCTGAGCCGATGGGAGGTTCTGCAGTCTCAGCTCAGCGACGAATACTCGACCGCACTGAAGACGGAGCAGGTGGTCAATCAGCGCATTCAGGCGGGCGTCGACAACCCTCTGGCCCGGAATCAGGCACGCCTTGCGACCGCAAGGGTTTATCTTCATATCTCGCAGGCGCAAGGCGCGATCGATGTGCTGCGCAGCCGGCTGGCGCAAATGACCGGGCTGCCCGCAACGTCGATTCAAACTATTCCGGATTCGATCCCGGCCCTGCCTGAGGTCAAGCAGGAAGATAACCTGCCCGCGCGCGCTTTAGAAACCAGCCCGGCGCTGCAGATGGCGAGCCTGCGTTCCGCTGCGCTTGATTTTCATGCGCGCGGTGAACACCGAGCCCTGTTGCCCACGGTTGATTTCGCAGCGCAATATGCGCTGCTCGCAACTTTCAACAATTACCAGAATTTTTTCCAGCCGCACAGTTTTCAGAGCAACAACGCAAGTATTGGAGTGGTCATAAAGTTTCCGTTCTTCAACCCTTCGCAGCATGCCCGGGCACAGGCCGCAGACGCGGATGCGCTGCGAGCCAAGAAAGACCTTGAAACTTCCCGGAATCAGGTCTCGGAGCAGACTTTGCGGCTACAGCGTTCGGTGCAGCAACTGGCAGCCGCGCAGGAAGTGGCCGAACTGGAATATGAGATCGAAAAGTCTGATCTGGAAGCGGTCGGCATCAAAGTGGAGGCGGGAACCGCAACCCTGCAGCAGCAGGAAGATGCCCGCACCCAGGTCAACGAGCGTTATAACTCATTGCAGGACGCGGAGTTTCAGCTGGAGCGGGCGAGGATCACCCTGTTGCGGGCGACCGGAGACCTGAGTTCGTGGGTAGGGGTAGGAAAATAGGCCGGCGTGATCGTTGGGAATCAGGTACCTCCGCGGCTTCGCGGCAGGTAGGAGTGTTATCATGGACAGAAGTCAACTTATGCCATTAAAAACACTGTTTTTGAATCCCCCTTCTTTTGAGAATTTTGACGGGGGGGCGGGATCACGCTGGCCTGCCACCCGCGAGATTGAGTCGTACTGGTACCCGGTCTGGCTGGCCTATCCCGCCGGAATGCTGGAGGGAGCGCGCCTGCTGGACGCGCCGCCCCACCACATCTCAGCAGAGGAAACCATCAGTATTGCGCGTGATTACGAGTTCCTGGTGCTTTTCACCAGCACGCCGGGCTTCCCCGGAGACATCCGGCTGGCGCAGAAGATCAAGGAAGCGAATCCTGGCATAAAGATCGCGTTCGTAGGCCCGCATGTCGGGGTTTTGCCGGAGAAGTCTCTACGAGACTGCCCGGCGATCGACTTTGTGGTCCGCAAAGAGTTCGACTACGCGACCGTCGAGTTTGCCGAAGGCAAGCCGCTGGAACAGATTCTGGGCATCTCCTACCTCAAGGACGGATCGGTGGTGCATAATCCCGACCGGCCCGAGATGCAGAATCTCGATGCCATGCCGCATGTCACCGATGTTTACAAGCGCGATCTCGACGTAACCCGCTACAACGTGCCTTTCCTGCTTTACCCCTTTGTGTCGCTGTACACAACGCGGGGCTGCCCTGCACAGTGCACGTTTTGTCTGTGGCCGCAGACTTTGAGCGGGCATCCGTGGCGAAAGCGCTCGAGTGACGACGTGGCTCGCGAGATGGCCAAGGCGAAAGAATATTGGCCGGATGTGCGGGAGTTCTTCTTCGACGACGACACGTTCAACATCCAGAAAGCGCGCACCGTCGAGCTCTGCTCCAAGCTGAAGCCGCTCGGCCTTACCTGGTCCTGTACTTCACGCGTGACCACCGATTACGAGACACTGAAGGCAATGAAAGAGGCCGGCTGCCGCCTGCTGATTGTGGGATACGAATCGGGCGATCAGCAGATTCTCAAGAACATCAAGAAGGGAGCCACGGTCGAGCGCGCCCGCCAGTTCACCAAGGATTGCCACAAGCTCGGATTGGTGGTCCACGGAGATTTTATTCTGGGATTGCCAGGCGAGACGCACGAGACCATCCGCAACACCATCAATTTTGCCAAGGAGCTGGATGTCGAAACCATTCAGGTCTCGGTGGCGCATGCCTATCCGGGGACGGAACTGTACGACTACGCGGTGAAGAACGGCTTTATGGTGGGCGACAACAAGATGGTGGATGAGGGCGGCCACCAGCTGGCCCACATCCAGTATCCGGGGTTGCCGGCAGATGAGATTCTGGAATCGGTGCACCGCTTTTACGACGAATATTACTTCCGTCCGAAAGCAGTTTACCGTATTCTGCGCAAGGCCGCTTTCAACAGCGTCGACCGCAAACGCCTTTACAAGGAAGCCAAGACTTTCCTCAAAGTGCGTGCCATGCGGCACAAGTGGGTCAAGGACAAGCGCGAGAAAGACGATTCCACCGCGGCCGCCGCGCCTGCGAAAGCCTAGGAAAGTCGCGTGACGTTTCGCCGCTATCTGGTGCTGGCCGGAGTTTCGGTTTTCGCCGTGACCGGCGATTCCTTGGTTTCACGCGGCATGAAGCAGGTGGGAAGTATTTCCCTGCACAATCTGCCCAGCATTATTCTGGTGGTTTTCCGGCCGGAGATCGCCCTCGGCATCTTCTTTTTGCTGGCTTTCTTTGCCTGCTATACGTCGGCGTTGAGCTGGGCCGACCTCACCTATGTTCTGCCAGCGACTTCCATCAGCTTTATTCTGCTTACTCTGGTGGCGAAATTCATTCTTCATGAAAACGTCAGTCTGACACGCTGGATGGGCGTATTGCTGATTTCGATTGGGGTAGGAGTGGTGACCCAGGGGCCGGCGTTGACGCATCCGCCAAAAGCAAAGAAATCAGACTGTCTGGCAGCAACCGCCTCCGCGAGGTTGGAGCCGTGAACCAACTCTACGCATGGGGCGCTGTGGCAGGGATCGTTTCGGCTTCGACCGCCGGCGATGTGCTGCTTTCGCGGGGCATGAAACAAGTGGGAGACGTCGCCGAGCTTCGCCGGCAATCGGGACTCGGCACCGTGATCGGGCGGGTCCTGCGAAATCCCAACTTTGTGCTCGGCGTCTCGGCTATGGCGGTGGCGTTTTACGCCATGCTCTTTGGCCTCTCGTGGGCGGATGTCAGCCTGGTGATTCCCGCCGCCACTTCCCTCACCTTCGTTACCAACGCGATTGCGGCCAAGTTTTTTCTGCACGAGCGCGTAGATCAGCGGCGATGGCTGGCGGCGTTGCTGGTGGCGGGGGGTGTGGTGCTGCTGGCGCTGTAGCGGCCGCGCTGGGGTGGGTTCGAGCGCAAGCTTTTGGTTGTGAGTGAAATCACCTTGTTAACAACACCTTTCGACGAAGTCAGACCGAATCGACGCGTTAAGATGTAGTTCTCTTGGACCTATGAAGCGTGGCGCACAGATCGCATTCGGTCTTTCAGCTGTGTTCTTCGGCTTTTTCGTGTTCGGAATCACCGACATCGGGCAGGATATCCTGCGAGGTCGGATTCCGCCGAATGCCGGTAATTTTCAACTGGATGACGTATACATGGGCGCAGCGCTAGCTCCGTGGGTTTACGGTCTAGGGCCACGCCTCTTATGGTCTCTTATCGGAAGCAGCTTGCTCGTATCGCACAGGATGAAGCACGGTAGTTGGCGATAAATCACCATTGCACGCCTCATTAGACAGAGCGCGCCCAGGTTATTCCACGGAATCCGCGAGATCGCGCGTCGTGCGATCCGACACCTCGTTGCCCTAGCGAAACATCCGCATAAAGCCTGTGGCGGGCAAGTCCGCCACCAAGAAATCACCTTCTCGCCGCCCACCGATCCGGGCGACGCGTTCCGCGGCCACGTATCCGCTGCGCACCGCACCTTCCATGGTGGCGGGCCAACCCGTGGCGGTCCAATCTCCGGCGAGAAATACTCGTGGCCATAAGGTCTCAGCATGGGGACGGTAAAGATCGACACCCGGCCGGGCCGAATAGGTAGCGTGGACTTCCTTGATCACCGTGGATTTCAGGAGATTCGCATCACGTGCGCCGGGAAAGAATTCGCGCAATTCTTTCAGCGCGAGGTCGACGATCTCCGTTTTCGGTTTGTCCACCAGAGATTTTGACGAACTTACGACCAGTTCGATGTAGCTGCCATCCGTCCTCTTGCCCGGAACCGCCAGCAGTCTCGATTTGTGGAACATCCATTGGATGGTGCGGTCGAGAAGCACAGCGTGGTCGAGGTCAGTGATCTGGCGGTCGAACCAGAGATGAATGCCGGTGATCGGGGAGGTCTCGAATCGTCCCAGGATTTCGCGCAAGGGGTCCGCGGCTAAGGTCTGAGGCAGGATTTGAGCCAGAACATTGAATGGAACGGCGAAGATCGCGAAGTCGAAGCTGGCCTCTTCGCCGCCGATAGCCAGTGTCACACCTGCGGGTTCGGCGCGAAAGCAGTCAACGCCGCTTCGCAGGCGAACTTCGCCGCCCCTGGCTTCGATATAGTTGCCAGCCACACTATAGAGCTCCGTCAGCGGGACACTGGGCACGCCCATGCGTCCAGCGGCGGCGGATTTCAGGAATGATTCGCGAATCACTTGCGCGGCATTGGCCACCGACATCCGGTCGAGATCTTCATTTAACGCGCTGACCAGAATCGTCTTCCAAAAGCGATCGATGGCTGGTTCAGTCTGGCCGTGCTGGCGCAGCCAGGTAAGAAAAGATTCGCCATTGTCCTTCGGCGTCGCGGGGACGAGAGCTGCCATGGCAGTGGCAACGGTCAGCTTGTCGGCGAAAGAAAGACTCCTCGAACGCAAGAATGCGGGGCCGTTGTGAAGTGGCGCGGGCAGTCTTGACGGTGAAATCGTCGAGGCGCGACCCCCGGGTTCGAGAAAAGTCAGCTGGTCATACCAGCGGATTTTGTCCTGGACGCCGAGGCGATCGTAGAACTGAATCAGGTTGGTGCAGCAGCCGAGTAGGACGTGCTGGCAGTTGTCCACGACTTCGCCGGTGCCGGGATGCTCATAGGATGAAGCGCGGCCGCCGAGGTAAGGACGGCGTTCGAAGAGCGTCACCTGGAATCCGCTGTCGGCAAGGGCGCATCCCGCAGCCAAACCGGCCAAACCGCCGCCGACGATTCCGACGGAAGGGGAATGTTTGGAGCGCTGATTCATCGGCAGAGGCGGATTCATCAGGAGAGACGCTTGACGACGCCGCGGCCGAGAATTCCGAGTTTCGCGCGCACCGTCAAGCTGATTTTGCCGCTCATGACATCGAACTGCCGGAGCGCGATTTTATCGAGCAAGCGGTGGTAGATAGTGGCGAGAACCCAGAGCGCGGGCTGGCAATCTTCGTCGATCAAGGGGATGAGTTCGTCGGCGGCGGCGTAGCATTCCCGGGCACGCTCGGCTTCCATCGCGAGGAGCGGCCGGAGCTTGTCAGGATTTATGCCGGAAAGCAGTTCACCGGGTGCCAAACCGAATTTTTCCAGATCTTCCTGCGGCAGGTAGACGCGGCCCATGGCGGCGTCTTCCTTCACGTCGCGGATGATGTTCGTGAGCTGGAAAGCCAGGCCAAGGCGTTCCGCCAGAGGCTCGGCGGCCTTGTCGCGGTAGCCAAAAACTCGAATGCACACCAGCCCAACTACGGATGCAACCTGGTAACAGTACTGGCGCAGGTCGTCGAAAGTGCGGAACCGAACGGTCAGGATGGGATTCGTGGATTCGCAAAGCAGCTGGTCTTCGCTTTCGACGTCGCTTTCGGTACCGTATGCCAGCTGGTCAAGCAGTTCGCCGGGGATGTTGAAACGGCGCTGGGCGTCGGTGAGAGCCAGCAGGACAGGCTCATCGGTCGGCTGGCCGGATTGAGCGCGGTGGAAGGCGTCCAGCCAATCGGCCAGCTTCTGCTGCCGCTGGTGCAGGGGAAGCGCGGTATCGTCGCTGATGTCATCGCAACGGCGCATGAAAGCATACACAGCGCAGAGCGCCTGGCGCTTGGGCTTAGGCAGAAGCAAAAAAGCGTAGTAGAAATTTTTGGCCGCGGAACGCGTGATGCTGCGGCACACCGAGTAGGCGACAGCCAGCTGCGATTCCGTGGGCGCGAAGGGTGTGGCAGCGGGCTGCACGGCGGCGCTCATGCTGGTCTTCCCCATGCCACCTTCCCCCATGCCGCTCGCATGACCAGCGCCAACTTGCGAGATTTGGGGATGGCTGGACGATCGCCCAGCACTTTGAATCCCTGCGTCTCGATCGCGCGGAGGATTTCGAGCCCGCCCCGGCTGAACAGTTCGAGATCAACCGCCAGTTCGCGATTAACTTTCGCTACCAGCGGCAACCCCTTTTGAAACCAATCGCGGGCACGCGCAACCTCGAAGCGCAGCAGATCGCAGAAAGCCGGAGTATTACGCTGTGCCGCAATGTCGTCCTCCGTCACGCCGAAGCGTTGCATGTCTTCGAGCGGAAGATAGATGCGGCCGCGCGCGTAATCGGAGCTGACATCCTGCCAGAAATTCGCTAACTGCAATGCGGTGCAGATGAAGTCGGAAAGCGCCTGGCGCTCAGCATCACGATATCCGCAGACATAAAGCACGAGGTGACCAACCGGATTTGCCGAATTGCGGCAATAGCCGAGCAGATCGTCAAATGTGGGATAGCGGCTGACGGTCTGGTCCTGGCGAAATGCGGTGAGCAGGTCGACAAAGGTTTGCCTGGGAATGTCGAAGGCTCGGACCGTCTCGGCCAGGGCAACAAATACCGGATGATGAGGTTGGCCGGCGTAACAGTCGTCCAGCTCGGCTTCCCACTGATCCAGCAAGCGCAGGGCAACGCCTGGGTCACCAACTTCGTCGCCCAGGTCGTCGGAGATGCGGCAATAGGCGTACACGTTGAAAAAATGCTGGCGCAGTCTGGCGGGAAGAAACCACGTGGCTACGGAAAAATTTTCGTAATGAGTGCGAGCCAGATGGCGGCAGTAGCGCTGGGCTTCCGCCGGACTTGGAGGCACCGGGGGAATAGCATATTCCGCCGGCAAGCGACTCCAGTCGGACTCCCGTAGGGATGCACTTCGGGAGTCGGGGCTGGCGATGGATGACATAATCAGTTGCGTTCCCCGGGCGACGAAATGAACCGGAAATCCGCCTTAGTGTCCGGGAATGATGGCGGTCTTGATATCGCCGTTGCGGTTCAGCATGTGGCGCAGAACCTGCTGCAGGCGCGACAACGGCGCCTCGCCGGTAATGTAATCGGTCGAACGGATTTTCTTTTCCGCGATCAGGGCGAAGGCTTTCCGCACCGTCTCCGGAGTGTGATGGAATGTGGCTTTCAGGGTGACTTCGGAGTAGTGCAAGCGATTGGTATCGAGCTGCACTTTGGTGCCGCTGGCGCATCCGCCGAAGAAATTCACGGTGCCTCCGCGGCGCACCATCTCGACAGCCCACTCCCAGGCTTCGGGCCGGCCCACGGCTTCGATGACGACGTCGCCGCCGCGCTTCTCCGGGGAAAGCATGCGTACGGCCTCGATAGGGTCCTTTACCTTGGTGATTTGCACGACCTCATGCGCGCCCATGTGTTTGGCCGCCGTCACCTGCGAATCACGCTTGACCACGGAGATGACTTTGCAACCGACCGCGTTGGCCACTTGCACGAACATCAAGCCGATGGGCCCGCCGCCGATGACGGTAACGGTGTCGCCGAGTTCGACGCGAGTTTCGTGCAGGCCGCGAAGTACGCAGGCCAGCGGCTCGACCATGGCGGCTTCTTCGTAGCTGACATCGGGAGGGATGGCGAGCATGTTGCTCTCGACAATCCGGCGCGGAATGCGAATGTATTCGGCGTAGGCCCCGTTGTTGAAGAGCAGGTCCTCGCAGAGGTTTTCCTGGTGGCGGGCGCAGTAGAAACACATCTGGCAGGGGGCGGAGTTCAATGCCACTACCCGCATGCCCCGCTTGAAGCCGCGGACGCCGGGGCCGACTTCTTCGATGACTCCCGCCAACTCATGACCAAACAGAGCCGGAGGCACAATCATGCGCGCATGATATCCGCGCTGGTAGACCTTCAAATCGGTCCCACAGGTCAAAGCGACTTGTACTTTGACCTTCTCGATTTTCACGTCCTCTTTGCCATAGAGGACGGCTGCCGTCATCTTTCCATTCACTCAGTACTTCCTCCCCAACAGCTGCCCGCCTGAATCACGATTTTCATAGAATCCGGTTGGGGATGGGCAGCTAGATGCAGGGCTTCCACGCTGTTGGATAAAGGGAAACGATGGCTGATGAGTCGTTCCAAGTCCATTTCGCGGTTCATGACGAACCGAATCGACTCCTGCTGGAGCTCGACGGAAGCGCTATAAGATCCTAACAATGTCTTCTCATCCACGCAGATTGCCGCGGGATCAATGGTAGCTTCTCCACGCGCAGTTTGCGCAAACAACAACACCCGTCCGCCCGGACGTACCGCATCCATAGCGGTCCCGATCAGGCTGTTGCCCCCCACGGCCAGAATCGCCGCGTCGGCGCCTCGCCCTTCGGTCCGTTCACGCACCGCCTTGACTGTGCCGGCGCGCGAAGCATCAATCCCATGCTGTAAATCGAATGCTTTACTTATTGTAAGCCTCTGAGGATACAAATCGGAAGTGATAACCCTAGCTCCCGCCCGTTTGGCCAGTGTACTCAATATGATACCGATGGGGCCCTGTCCGATCACCACGACGGTTTCACCCTCTGCGAGGCGCAAATTCTGGATTCCCTTCATGCAAGTGTTGACGGGCTCGAGAAAGCAGGCCTGCTCAAAGCTGACTGCATCCGGAATTCGAACCGTTCCCTTGCGGACAATCCATTCCATTACCCGGACATATTCGGCGAAGCCGCCGCCGGCAGGCTCGAAGCCCGCGGTGCAGCCGACTCTCTTGTAGGTGTCGCATTGCGCGAATGTTTTGTGCCGGCAGTAGAAGCATTCTCCGCAGGGAATATGATGGAAGACGACCACGCGATCCCCCGGCTTGAAGTCGCGAACTCCGTCGCCGCATGCGGCCACTACTCCGGAGGTTTCATGACCGAAGATGCGCGGAGCGGAATGAGAACCGGTGGCAATTTTCTTCAGGTCCGTCCCACAGACGCCGCAGGTGTGTACGCGAACCAGAAGTTCGCCAGCGCTGATTTGCGGGACTGGAACGGTCTCGACGCGAACGTCGTTGACGCCGCGATAAACAGCCGCCTGCATGGACTCAGGGACCGGCATTTCCGTGTCCTGTACCGCAAGTTGTCGCGCCATCACCATTCGATCAACTCAAACCCTGGAATCTCGATATAGTTCTGCTGCCTGGAATCCGCCTTCGGAGGATCGATTCAGTTCTGTACAGAGCGCCCGCGAAGCCGCTGCACTGTTCCTGGCCAGACGGAAAACACGCGGCCAGAGCCAGGGCCGGACGGCGGCCGTCGCCAAAAAACCTGCGGTGCGGAATTGGCCGTCCTCGGCGATAAAGCGGTTCATATCCGGCAGATCAAAGCCGCTCTCATCGGAGATTGCTTTGATCGCCGCAAAGGGCACGCCCCGAAGCTGAGCCGCGCGCGCCACCGCGGCAGCTTCCATATCCACTGCTTGAGCGGCGAACGCTTCCGCCAAACGAGTTTTCTGCTCGCGGTCCGCGATACGGTTAAAGCTTACCAGCACTCCCTTGCCGAGGCCCGTTTCTATGCTGCTGCCGTCGGCGGAGTCAATCACCCGGCCGGGCGTGAAGATGTCGCCGGCTTTGAGCGTAACGTCGAGCGCTCCGGCGAAGCCCACGGACTGCACCATTTCGGGCCGGTAGAGAACGATCACCGCTTCGGCGGCCCGGCGGGCCGCGGGCGCGCCGATTCCACCGCAGACCAGGACGCGTCGGTCATCTTCAAAAAACTTGAAGCGGCGGCCATCGTGCTCGCGGTGGGTGGTTTGCCACCCGTGTATCAAAAGCTTTACTTCCCGCTCCACCGCGGCCACCATTGCGACTTTGTACGACTCCGGCAACCTGGACCTTCCTGTAGCTTGACCCATGGCCTGTGCCACGGGCTTCATTCTTGCGCCACTTCGCGGCTTGCCCTATACGTATCCGTGCCGCCGAAACCAATCCACTGCGCGGCGCAACGCGTCATCGACCGGGCCTGCGCGCCAGCCTAATTCGCGCTCAGCCTTGGAGGACGAAACGAACATCTTCTTGCGGCCCATGCGGACCGCATCAATCGTGGCGCGCGGCTCCCGGCCCAGTATGCGTCCGGTGACGATCTCATCGACTACGCCCGTCGCCAAGGCCATCGCATAAGGCACTCTCACTTTAGGCGACGGTAACCCGGCAACAGCTCCCAGCTTGTCGAGAATCTGTTTCAGCGTCAGATTCTCGCCGCCCAGAATGTAGCGCTCGCCACTTTTTCCCTTGTCCAGCGCGGCGACGTGGCCACGGGCACATTCTGTTACGTCGACCAGGTTCAGACCGGTGTCGACATAAGCGGGAAATTTCCGCTTCAAAAAATCCACTATGATCCGCCCAGTGGGGGTCGGCTTGATGTCCTGGTCTCCCACCGGCGTCGATGGATTCACAATCACCACATCGATTCCGCTTTGCGCCGCTTCCACTGCCACCTGCTCTGCCATGAACTTGGAGCGCTTGTAGGGGCCGATCATGTTGTCGAGCGATACCGGCGAGTTTTCGTCGGCGGGGTGCCCGTTGGCCGTGAAACCCATGGTGGCCACGCTCGAGGTGTACACCACCCGGCGAATTTTGTTCTTGCGGGCAGCAGTAAGGATCGCTCGTGTGCCCTCCACGTTGGCCCGGTACATCTCATCGGGATCGCGTACCCAAAGGCGGTAGTCGGCGGCAACGTGAAATACCACATCGCATCCCGCCATGGCTTTTTCGATCGACGCCGGATCGCGAAGATCGCCAATGACGTGCTCCGCGTTCAATTCCTCGATGTTGGCAGGGTTGCTGCCGCTCCGCAACAGCAGACGCAGCCCAACGCCTTGCCCGGCCAGAGCACGAGCCACGTGGCTGCCTACGAATCCGGTTGCACCTGTGACAAAAGCAAGCATTTAGCAATTGGCACTTAGCATTTAGCTAAACCGAGTTCCGTGCCAAATAGAGTAGCCGCGTTATTCAGATGCTAAATGCCAAATGCTAACGGCTAGCTGCTTCTCTACTCCAAGTTCTCCGGCTGCAAAGAAATTTCGGTCTCGCCTGCAGACTTCTTCTCCCAATAGTGACGGACCCAGGACTCCCAGCTGTTGCCGGCGGCCATGTCGCGGCCGGTGAAGGCAAGAGCGGCGATGTCGGCGTAAGGAATCGACTGTTTTGGGCCGC
>Ga0335073_10006071_pt1 | contig 16975 bp, 20 predicted proteins | sample Lox_Sample_22_FD_207093 | JGI IMG/M metagenome (GOLD analysis project Ga0335073, IMG submission 207093) | Soil microbial communities from Loxahatchee National Wildlife Refuge, Florida, United States - Lox_Sample_2.2 | ecosystem: Environmental > Terrestrial > Soil > Wetlands | place: USA... | reverse complement strand
GTCTTCACCACCGACCACAAGCGGATCGGCCTCATGTACATCGGGATCGGGATCCTGTTCTTCTTCATCGGCGGGATCTACGCGACCCTGATCCGGACCGACCTCGGGCTCGTCCAGGGGCTCGGGCTCGACCCGCAGACGACCCTCGGGATCTCGCCGAACGTCTACTCCGTGCTGTTCACGATGCACGGGGTGCTGATGATCTTCATGTTCGTCATCCCGACGCTCGCCGGGTTCGGCAACTACCTCGTCCCGTCGATGATCGGGTCGAAGGAGATGGCGCTCCCGCGGATCAACGCGATCGCCTTCTGGCTGCTCCCGCCGGCGGGGGTGATCCTGATCCTCTCGAACGCGAACGCGGGGTGGACCGGGTACGTGCCGCTCTCGGTCGACGCGCCGGGGAACGGGATCGACCTCTGGATCCTCGGCCTGCACATCCTCACGATCTCCTCGATGCTCGGCTCCGTCAACTTCCTCGTCACGATCATCAAGCACCGCGCCCCGGGCGTCCACTACTGGAACATGCCGCTGTTCGTCTGGGCGACGCTGATCAACTCGGTCCTCCTCATCTTCGCCCTCCCGTCCCTGTCGATCGGGCTCACGATGATCCTCTCCGACCGGCTGTTCGGGACCCACATCCTCGCGGCCGCGAACGGCACCCCGCTCGGCGGCGCGCTGCTGTACCAGAACGTCTTCTGGTTCTTCGCGCACCCCGAGGTCTACATCATGGTGCTGCCCGCGTTCGGGCTGATCTCCACGATCCTGCCTAAGCTCGCCCGCAAGGACATCTTCGGCTACGGGGCGATGGCGATCTCGCTCGGGGTCTTCGCGGTCCTCTCGTTCGCCGTCTGGGAGCACCACATGTTCGTCACGGGGATCGCGACGAACGTCCGGTTTGTCTTCATGCTCGCGACGATGGCGATCGCGGTGCCGTCCGCGGTCAAGACGTTCAACTGGGTCGCGACGCTCTGGGGCGGGCGGATCTGGATGGCGGTGCCGATGTGGTTCTGCGTCGCCTTCATCACCGGGTTCGTCATTGGCGGGCTCTCGGGCCTGATGCTCGCCTCGATCCCGATCGACTACCTGTACCACGGGACGTACTTCGTCGTGGCCCACTTCCACTACATCCTGCTCGGCGGGACGCTGATGGCGATCTTCGCGGCGATCTACTTCTACTTCCCGATCCTGACCCGCCGCTGGTACAACCAGCGGCTCGGCCAGGTCCACTTCCTGCTCACGTACGTCGGGATCAACGTCCTACTGTTCCCGATGTTCATCCTCGGGGCCGAGGGGATGCCCCGCCGGGTCTACACGTACCTGTGGGCGGGGAACTTCCAGGCGCTCAACTTCGTCTCGACCCTCGGGGCGTACATCCTCGGGATCGGCCAGCTCGTCTTCGCGTTCAACATGATCTATAGCTACTTCGCCGGCGAGCTCGTGACGACGGCGGACCCCTGGGGCGAGGAGCTCGCGGTGAAGATGACCGGGCCGGTCGCCACGCCCGCGCCCGTTCGGGCGCCCCTCCCGTCCGTGCCGACCGCCGCTCCGGCCGAGGCGCCCTGATGAGCGACTCCCACGGCCACGACCTGTTCCGCTACGGGTCGGTCGCCGCCCTCCTCCTGTGCTACACGACGATCATCCTCGGCGGCAACGTCATGGCGAGCGGCAGCGGTCTCGCGTGCCCGGACTGGCCGTCCTGCTTCGGGAACGGGAACCTCCTGCCCGCCTTCCACGGCAGCGTCGCGCTCGAGTGGAGCCACCGGGTCTCGGCGTTCTTCCTGTCCGTGTCGGTGCTCACCGTCTTTCTCCTCGGGCTCGTCTACGAGCGCGGCCGGCCGGCCCTGTTGCGGATCTCCTTCGGGACGCTCGTCCTCGTCATCGGGGAGGCGCTGCTCGGCGGGGTCGTCGTCGAGAGCCAGCTCCAGATCCCGATCATCCTGATGCACCTCGCGCTCGCGACCGCGCTCTTCGGCCTCCTCCTCCTCCTCGCGACGCTCTCGAACCTGCGCGGCCTGCCGCGCCGCTGGCTCGAGTGGGCCCGCCACGCGGTGGAAGAGCAGCCGGCCCGACCCGCGGCGTCCGAGGCTCCCGGCGCCTCCGACCCGGCGGCGGTCCCCGAGCCGTCGCTCCTCCGGGCCCGGGAAGGCTAAACCCTGCGTCGGGTTCGTCACCGCACGCTCATGGCCGGGAAACCGCGAGACCCATCGGACCGGCCCGTCGAGACCCCGTTCCCGACGCTGCTGCGCGACGTGTTCACCCTCGCGAAGCCGGGCATCACGGCGCTCATCTGTCTGGTCGCGGTCGGCGGCTTCCTGCTCGCGGACCCGCGGTCGATCGACCTCGTCCGCCTCGGGTGGCTCGTGCTCTCGGGCGCCGCCGCCTCGGCCGGCGCCGCGATGCTGAACCACTACCTCGACCGCGACCTCGATGCCCAGATGCGCCGCACCCGCGGCCGCCCGCTCCCCGACGAGCGGATCGCCCCGAGCGGCGTCGCGGCCGGGCTCGGCCTCGGCCTCCTCGGCGCGGGGATCGTCGCCGCGACCCTCCTCCTGAACCCGCTCACCGGGTTCTCGATCTTCCTCGGCGGGCTCACGTACGTCGTCGTCTACACCGTCTGGCTGAAGCGACGCTCGAGCTGGAACATCGTGGTCGGCGGCTTCGCGGGGAGCGCGCCGGCGCTCGCCGGGAGCGCGGCCGCGGTCGGCCATTGGACCCTCGGCGTCCTCGCGTTCGCGTTGCTCGTCTTCCTGTGGACCCCCCCGCACTTCTGGAGCCTCGCGCTCCGCCTGAAGGACGACTACTCGCGGGTCGGTCTCCCGATGCTCCCGCGGATGGACAACGTCGCCTACTCCGGCAAGGTCGTGGTCGTCTCGGCCGCGCTCCTGGTCCCGGCGGCGCTGCTCGTCGGGTGGACCGGGTCGGTCACCTGGCCGGTCCTGGTCGTGCTCGTCGCGCTCGGGGTCGTCTTCGTCGCGATGACGGCTCCGCTCTGGCGCGCGGTCACCCCGCGCCGGGCCCGTCGCGGGTTCGTCTACTCCGGTCCGTACCTCCTGTTCGTCGTGGTCGCGATCCTCGTGAACGTGCCGCTCGTGCGCAGCGGCGTCCCCGTCGGCTGGTGAACCCGGGTTCCCTGCCTTCGGTGAGCTTATCTCGGGGACCCGGCTCTCTTGGGTGGTATGCCGGGTCCCGACCGGGTCGGTGCGTCGACGGATCGCCTACGGACCGCGGAGAGCGTGCTGAAGCGCCTTGGGTACTCGCGCGTGCCCCCGGTGCAGCGGGCCTCCCCTCTCGAACCGTCGTTCTGGGTCCAGGAGGCCGGCGTCCCGCGCCGGACGTTCCCGGTGTTCGTTCCGCCGTCCGACCGGGTGCCGCCCGAGGAGGGGATCGACCGCTGGGTCGCCACGCTCGGCGAGGCGCGCGCGCGTCCCGCGCGGGCGATCTTCGTCGTGCCGACCGACGCCGCGGCGGAGGACGCCTGGGCCCGCCTCGGCCGCAAATCGGGGGCGACCATCGACCACGAGGTCTCGATCCTGGTCGTCCCGCCGTCCGACCGGGTGCAGGAGGCCCCGCACTTCCACCTGCGGGTCGCCGAGCCGCGCGAGATCCTACGGATCGCGACCGGCATCGTGGTCGGGCTGTTCCGGCGCGCCCAGAGCTCCGAGGGCCCGGGGCAGGTCGACTTCGAGGAGCTGCTCGTCCTCCTGAGGGAACGCTTCGGGATCGACGTCCTCCGGTCCCTGCGGGTGCAGTCCGACGAGGACGCGCTCTACCTCCTCTACCAGCTCGCCCTGCGGGACTCCTATGTCCCCGGCGACCCCGGAGCGAACCTCCACCTGCTCGTCCTCAAACCGACCGGCGCCGCGGCGCGGCTTCCCTGGTTCGCGGCCTAGGCCGCCGACACGAACCGAGCCGTTAAGAAGGGCCCGTCTGTCGATAGGTCCGTGGGCGCCGACGCGGAATCGTTCCGGACCCCGTACGCTCCCTCGCCCGGGAGCTCGACCCCGCCGCCCGGGGTCGGTCCGACCGAGGGCAAGCGCGAGCTCTGGGCGTTCTTCTGGCTCGCGCTGCTCAACACGCTCATCATCGCGGTCGCCGGGATCGTCGCCTGGGTGCTCGTCACGCACCCCTAGTCGGAGCGTGGGCGCCGGGTAAACCATTATCTACGGTGGCCGGGTCGGCGGCCGCCGACGCGGCGTGGGGCCGTGGGGTAGCTTGGACCATCCTTCTTGCTTGGGGTGCAAGAGACTCCGATTCAAATTCGGACGGCCCCATTGACCCCGGTCTCCCCCGGCGCGGCCGGACGGACCCGGAGCGGCGGCCGCCCGGTTCCCGCGACCGTGCGCTGGCTTTCATGTAGCCCGTCCGACTCCGCCCCTCGCATGCCGCGACGGTTCGTGGAGGAGCGCCGGCGCGACCCGTACTACCGGGCCGCGCAGCGCGAGGGCCTGCGCTCCCGGGCCGCGTTCAAGCTCGCGTACCTCGACGACCGCTTCCGCCTGTTCCGCCGGAACTCACGGGTCCTCGACCTCGGGGCGGCGCCGGGCGGCTGGTCGACCGTCGCGCGGGCTCGGCTCGGCGACCGCGGCGAGGTCGTCGCGGTCGACCCGCGCCCGATCGAGCCGATCGACGGGGTCCGTCTCGTGCGCGGCCGGGTCGGCGACCCGGCCCTCGCGGCGCGGCTCGGTCCGGCGACGTTCGATGTCGTGCTGTCCGACATGTCCCCGCGGATCAGCGGCGCGTACGCCACCGACCACGCCCGGTCCGTCGCGCTCGTGCGCGAGGCCTTCGCGCTGGCGCGCGAATTGCTGCGGCCCGGCGGGACGTTCGTCGCGAAGGTGTTCGACGGCGACCTGCTCGACGACCTCGAGCGAGAGCTCGCCCGCTCGTTCGACCGGGCACGTCGCACCAAGCCGCCGGCCTCCCGGGAGCCCTCGTCGGAGCTCTACCTGCTCGGTTTCGGCTACCGGCCCACGGGGCGTACCTCGCCCCCGGAACTCGAACCGGAACGGCCGCCGGCGTCCGATATATAGTTACGGAGTTTAGCCTCGCTCCCCGTTTTGAGGCTTGGTTACTCGTGATCCGTTTTGGACCCGCGGGGATCCCACTCTCCTGCAAGGGGCGGACGCTCCGCGACGGCATCGCCGACGTGCACCACCTCGGGCTCACCGCGATGGAGGTCCAGTTCATCAAGGTCAATCCGCTCACCCGCCTCGCGCTCGACGAGGAGGTCGCGAAGGTCTCCCGCGACCTCGTCCAGCAGCTGGTCGTGAGCGTCGGCCCGACCGACCACCAGGGCGGGAGCCCGGACCTCGCGGCCCTCACGACGCCGATCCGTCGCCGCGATTCGCTGACGACGCTCACCTGGAGCCTCGCGAAGGACTACGCCGACCTCCAGCAGACGAAGGCGCTCGCGCGGGCGCTCGACACCGACCTCACGCTGCATGCGCCGTACTACGTCGATTTCTTCGGCTCGGCCGACGCGCGCGAGCAGTCGACGCGCCAGATCCAGTGGGCGAGCGTGCTCGCCCAGGGCCTCGGCGCACGGCTCGCCGTGACGCACCTCGGGTTCTACGGCCCCGGGGACCGCGCGGACTCGATCCAACAGCTCACCGAGATCGTGACGGACCTCGCGAGCTGGCTCACGAGCTTTTCGAAGGGCACCGTTCGCCTGGCGATCGAACCGAGCGGCCACCCCGACGTCTTCGGCTCCCGCGAGGAGGTCCTCGAGCTGGTCCGCCGGGTCAAGGGGACCGTGCCGGTCCTCAACCTGCCCCACGTGGCCGCGCGCGAGCGCACGAACTTCGAAAAGCCCGAAGAGCTCGAGCCGATCCTGCGCCAGTTCGTGGACGCGACCCAGGGGCCGCTCTACCTCAACTTCTCGGGGGTCGAGTTCTACGGACCGGGCGAGTTCCGCCTCACCCCGATCAAGCGCGGGCTCGTGCGCTTCGACCCGGTCGCCGAGCTCCTCGCGGAGCGGGACTACGATGTCACGGTGATCTCGAGCTCGCCGCTCCTCGAGCACGACGCGATGTACATGAAGCTCCTCTACGAGCGGGCGCTCACCCGGCGCTGGACGCGACAGCACGCGCCGCCGCCGCCGAAACCGGCGCCGAAGGCCCCGCCCCCGGCCCGCGCGCCCACGCCGGCCCCGGGGAAGGTACGCCGGCCGCCACCCCGACCGGCCGCGCGTCCCGCGAAAGGGAAGCCGCATCCGAAGGAGGCACGGGACCATGGTCGCCGACGCCACCGATAACCGGACGACCTTCGCCCGCGCGGAGCGCTACATCGGCGACCGGGTCACCGCCGCGCTCGAGCGGATCGACCCGAAGATGATCACTCAGGCCGTGACGCTCCTCGCCCAGGTCCCGCAGATCTTCGTCTACGGCGCCGGTCGCAGCGGGATCATCGGGCGCGCGTTCGCGATGCGTCTCGTCCAGGCCGGACTGCGCGCCTACGTGATCGGGGAGAGCGTGACCCCGATCGTGACGCGCCAGGACGCCGTCTTCATCCTGTCGGGACAGGGCGAGAGCTATTCGTCGATCCAGACGGCGAACATCGTCCGCCGCGAGGGAGCGCAGCTGATCGTCCTCACGTCGCGCCCGGGCTCGAAGATCGCCCACACCGCCTCGCTCCTCATCCTCATCGAGTTCGAGGAGGACCCCGAGCGCCCGCGCCTCGCCCCGCTCGGCACCCTCTTCGAGTCCGCCTGCCTTCGCCTGACCGACGGGCTGATCGCGGAGCTCGTCCGGGCGCGCGGCGAGACCGAGGAGTCGATGCGCCGACGCCACGCGATCATGGTCTAGCCGGCTCGGCCAGCCAAGCTTAAGGGTCCGTTCCCATCCGGCCCGCTGTGCCGCGCACTCGAGCGCCCCCGGCGCACAGCCTCGTGCCCGTACCGTCCCGGTTCTTCGTCACGAGCGGCAAGGGGATCAACAAGACGAGCGAGCTCAACGCGTTCGACCTCGCGCTGCTCCAGGCCGGGATCGGCGAGCAGAACCTGGTCAGCGTCTCCTCGGTGCTGCCGATCGGTATCCGCCAGGTCGACCGGGAGCCGATGGCCCGCGGCGCGATCACCCACTGCGTGCTGTCGCGGCACGGCGGCGGCGAGGGCGAGGTCATCAGCGCCGGGATCGCCTACGGGTTCCGCTCGGACGGCCAGGGCGGGTACGTGGCGGAGGGCCATCTGCACGGGACCCAGAAGTCGCTCAAGGAGTTCCTCAAGTGGCGGATGGAGGAGATCGCGCACTTCCGGGGCGTCGAGCTGCGGCGGATCCACTACCGCGCGGAGGAGCTCTCGATCCCGATGGACCACTACGGGGTCTGCATCGCCGCGTGCGTCTTCCTACCGTAGCCGCGCGGCCGCGGGGCCGCTAGAGCAGCTTGCGGAAGAGGAGCTTGTCCTCGAGGCTCCCGGAGATCGTCAGCCGCCGGGTCACGAGCGCCTTCATCGGCCCGATCTCCTTCGCGACCAGGCTGTGGAAGGTCGCGACGTCCGTGGTGATGCGCAGGTCGGCCGTCGGGACCTGGCCCGAGCGCAGGTTCCCGAGATGCCCCTTCGCGAGGTCGACCGCGTAGGTGCCTCCGTCCGTGAGGTGGATCTGGATCGTCCGCGCGATCCCGTCGAGCTCCTGTCGGGTCGCGGGATTGCGGTCCGAGTGGCGGTTGAACCGCTCGACGACCGACGCGAGCGTCTCTTCTACCGTCACCGCCCGAACGCCTCGAGGGTTGGACCCGGCCGGACGGGCTTAACCCTTTGCACCGTGCTCCACGACCCGCGGATCCACGGCGGGACCGGGGCGGTCCCGCGAACGTGCCGCCGCACGGCGGCCACCGTCCGGGGGTCGGAGGGATAGCCGCTGCCGAGCTCTTCGCCGAGCTCCTCCGCGAGGGCGGCGACCGCGCGGTCGCGCGCCACCTTCGCGACGATCGAGGCCGCGCCGACCAGACGGTTGTCCCGGTCCGCGTGGTGGCGCGCCACGACCCGGACGCGGCCCCCGGCGAGGGCGCAGACCGTCCGGCCGAACCGCGCCGCGTCGGGGTCGCAGGCGTCGACGTACGCCACCCCGGGGGCCGTCTCGCTCACGAGCCGGGCGAACTCGCGGGCCTCGAGCCGGTTCAGACCCCGGCGGACGACGAACCGGTCGATCTCGACCGGCGGAACGAAGATCGCACGGCACCGGCCGATCCCGAGCAGCGAGGCGAAGACCTCTTCGCGGCGGGAGGGGGAGAGGGCCTTCGAGTCCGTCGCTCCGCACCGGCGAAGGGCATCGAGGCGGTCCCGACGGACGAGGAACCCCCCGACCACGAGGGGGCCGAGAACGCTGCCGCGCCCGGCCTCGTCGATCCCGAGGACCAGCTCCGCCGACGTGGTCGCCTCCCGCGACGGGAGGTTAGTCAACGAGTTAAGCCGGTGCGCGGATAGGACGGCATGAGTCTCGACGGCCTCGTGGTGCCCGTTCCGACCCTCTTCTCGGACGACGGCACGCTGGACATCGGCAAGAACGCAAAGTTCGCCCGCGCCCTGTCGGACGCCAAGGTCGACCACCTGTTCGCGCTCGGCTCGCTGGGGGAGTTCCCCTCCCTGACGGACTCCGAGCGCACCCGACTCTTCGAGATCGTGATCGAGAGCGCGACCGGAAAGACCGACGTGTGGGTCGGCTGCGGAGCCCCATCGACGCGCCAGGCGGTCGCCTACGCCGAGGCGGCCGAGTCGGAAGGGGCCGCGGCGGTCGTGCTGGTACCGCCGTACTACCTGCATCCTCCGCTCTCCGCCGTCGAGCGGTACTACCGTACCGTGCACGAGGTGGTGACGGTCCCGATCCTGGCCTACAACATCCCCTCGCTCGTGGGATACGCTCTCCCGCCCGACCTCGTCCACCGCCTCGCGCGCGACGGGGTCATCGCCGGCGTCAAGGACACGTCCGGTTCGCTCGACAGCGTCACCTCCTTCCTGACGGGCGCGCCGAGCGGCCTCGCGGTCTTTCCGGGGGACGACGCGTTCGCCCAGCCGGCGATCGAGCGGGGAGCGAAAGGGGCGGTGATGGGGATGGCCAACATCGTTCCGAAGCTCTGCGTCGACCTCGTCGCGGCAGCCCGCGCCGGCGACCGAGCGCGGGCCGAGGAACTCGAGCGTCTCGTCGTGGACCTCGTCGAGGTGGACCGACGGGGCCCGTTCCCATCGACCGTGAAGTTCCTCGCCGCCCGGTTGCGCGGGGCCGAGGTGGGGTACCGGGCGCCCTACGACCCCCTCTCCCCGGACGAACAAGCCGGTGTCGTCCGGCAGCTCGAGCCCCTGCTCGACCGCCTGGCCCCGTTCCTTCCCCGGTGACCGATGCGCGCGGTCGTCGTCCACCCACCGAGCCCCGGAGCGGAGCTCCGGGACGTCCCGGCTCCCGCGCTCCCCTCGGGCGGGGTCCGGGTCCGCGTCCTCGAGTGCGGGGTCTGCGGGACCGACCACGACATCGTGGCCGGCAAGTACGGTTCGTCCCCGGCCGGTGCGCCGTACCTCATCCTCGGCCACGAGAACCTCGGGGAGGTCCTTGAGGTCGCCCCGGGGCAGACCGGATTCGCGCCCGGTGACCTCGTGGTCGCGACCGTGCGCCGGGGGTGCGGCCGCTGTCGTTTCTGTCTCTCGAACCAGTCCGATTTCTGCGAGACGGGGCAGTTCACCGAGCGGGGGATCGGCGGCGCGCACGGATACATGGCCGAGGAGTACGTCGAGGTCCCGGAGTATCTTGTACGCGTCCCCGCGATGCTCCGCCCTGTGGCGGTCCTGCTCGAGCCGCTCAGCGTGGTCGAGAAGGCGGTGTTCCAGGGCCAGCGGGTGCTCGACCGAAAGGAGCCGACGCCCGGCCGTCCGAAGACGGCGACGCCGAGCGCGCTGGTCGCCGGTACGGGCGCGATCGGGATCCTCGCCGCCCTCGTGCTCCGCCTGCGCGGCTACGAGGTGGTGGCGATCGACCGGCACGGGGAAGGGACCCCGGCCGCGAGCGTGCTCGCCGAGGCGGGCGCCTCGCACGTGAACGTGGCGCCCGGGATGGGGGCGATCTCGGGGCGCCGGTTCGACCTCGTGGTCGAGGCCACGGGCTCGGTCGCGCTCGACTTCTCGCTCATCGACAGCCTGGGCCCGAACGGCGTGCTCGTGCTGACGGGGATACCGGACGCGGGCGGCCCGGTCACGCCGGTGGCGGGCGGAACCCTGCTGCGCGACCTCGTCCTGGGCAACCAGGCGATCCTGGGTTCCGTGAACGCGAACCGGACCTACTTCGAATCGGGGCTGCGGGACCTTACGGTAATGCAGGAACGCTGGCCGGGAGCGGTCGGAGAGATCATTTCCGCCCGCCGTCCGATCGAGGAGTGCCGCTCGGTGCTCGACCAGCGGACGCCGGGGACGATCAAGACCGTCCTGACCGTGCGTCCCGGCGGAGCGCTCGCTCCGGGGTCGTGAGCTGCCGCCCGAACGTCGGACCCCGCCGGGGCCCTTCCCCTCCGGGAGGGGGGTCCGCGACCTCCGGCCCGCCGTCAAAGGTCAAATAGGGCGCATCGCTCGCACCGCACCTCTCTCGGAGGAACGATGGGGATCTGGCAGGGTCGTTCGCGACGCAAGCGCACCGGCGGCCGGCTCCGGCCGATCCGCAAGAAGCGGCGCTTCGAGATCGGCCGCGAGATCCAACAGGCCACGGTCGGTTCCGGGACCGTCAAGAAGTACCGCGTCCGCGGCCGCAACCGCAAGCTGCGGATCCTCACGACCCAGACGATCAACGTCTTCGACCCGGCGACGAAGAAGATGCAGCCGGCGAAGATCGTCACCGTCCGCGAGAATCCCGCGAACCCGAACTTCGTCCAGCGCAACATCATAACCCGCGGGGCGATCCTGGAGACGGACGTAGGGCTCGTCCGGGTCCTCTCGCGCCCCGGCCAGGACGGCGTGCTGAACGGCGTCCGCGTCGCAGCGCCCGCGGCGGCTTAGCGCGGTACCGGGCGGGTCGATGCCCGACCACTTCTACGTCTATCCCGCCTACCTCATGCGGGGCCGCTCCCGGTCGAAGGGGCGGCGCGTAGCCGAAGCGCAGACGGTGACCGAGATCACCGCCGAGGAGATCGTGCAGGCCGCGAAGCGGCTCGGGTGCCGCGCCGAGGTCGAGGCGGACAAGCAGTTCCCCCGGGACGTCCCGTCGTACCTCGGCCGCGTGAAGGTGACGAAGACGGCCGGGTTCACGAAGGCGAAGTTCCTGCGCGCGGTCGCGACCGAGCTCTCCAAGCAGCGCGCCCTCGGAGGCAAGCGCTAGATGGAGGAACCGGGCACCATCTACTTCACGGGGACCGCCGGCGCGGGCAAGACGTCGCTCGTCCGCGCCTTTGCCGGCTGGGTCAAGAGCGCGGGCTACGACGCGATCGTCGTGAACCTCGACCCCGGCAGCGAGGCGGACGCCGGCGGGGTCGACGTCGACATCCGCGAGTGGGTCCGTCTCGCCGACATTCAGGACGAGTACGGCCTCGGGCCGAACGGCGCGCAGGTCGCCGCCGCGGACATGATCGCCCTCAAGGTCTTCGAGGTGAAGCAGGCCGTCCAGGAACTGAAGAGCGACTACGTCCTGGTCGACACCCCCGGCCAGATCGAGCTGTTCGCCTTCCGTGAGGCGTCGAAGGCGATCGTGGAGGCGCTGAGCGGCGACCGCTCCGCGATCGCGTTCCTGTTCGACCCCGCGCTCGCCCGCACCCCGGGCGGCTTCGTCTCGCTCCTGATGCTGAGCGCGACCCTCGAGTTCCGCTTCCGCCTGCCGCTCGTCAACGTCCTCGCCAAATCGGACGTGCTCACCCCGGAGCAGGTCGAGGAGGTCGCGGGGTGGTCGGACGAGCCCGGCCAGCTCTACGAGGCGGTCACCCGGGACGCGCCGACGCCCGACGTGCAGCTGTCGACCGAGCTGTTCCGCGCCATCGAGATCATGGGGCCGCTCGGCGGTCTCATCTCGACCTCCGCGAAGGAGAACACCGGGCTCGAGCCGCTCTACCAGTCGTTCCAGCGGGTCTTCGGCGGCGGGGAGGACCTCGAGCCGTCCCACGCGCCGACCAACGAGTGAGCCCTACTCTTCGGTGAAGAAGAGGCCCATCCCCGCGGAGGCCTCGTCCTGCTCGTCCTTGAAGCGCTGGTGGAGCCGCTCCCCGTCGGCCGACGGGAGCCGGGTGCCGACGGGGGTGAGCAGCTCCTCGGCCCGGCGGACCGCGTCCGCCGCCCCTTCGATGAGGACGTAGGTCGTGTCGGCGGGGCCGCCGAGCGCCCCCGCGTCCCGGACCGTTTGGCTCTGCCGGGAGATGACGTCGTCCTTGAGGACCGCGTCGAGCTCGAGGCGCTTCCCCGTGGGGACCGAGAAGATCGTCCACGCCATCGGGCCGAGCGACCCCGTGCTCCTATATGGGGGTTGTCCGAGGCATACGGCCAAGAGGGGCACGGTCCTCTTCTCCCCGTGTACGCGTCGACGACCCAGGCCCCGGTCCTCGTCATCGGGGCGGCCCATGTGGTCGACCTCGCCGAGCCGCTCCGCCGGGTCCTGGGCCCCCGGTCCCTCGACGGGGTCGCGATCGAGCTCGACGCGGAACGTGCCGAGGTCCTCCTCGGGCCGGACTCCGGGAACCGGACCGCCAGCGGCGGTCCCCTGTTCGCGCGACTCTGGGGCCTCGTGCAGCGTCGTCTCGGCGCCGAGATCGGCGGAGGGCTGCCCGGCGCCGAGATGAAGGCCGCCGCGGCCGTCGCGCGCGAGCGGAGCCTCCCCCTGTTCCTGATCGACGACCCGATCCGCGAGACGATGCGCAACCTCGTCCTCTCGATGCCCGTGAAGGAGCGCGTGAGCCTGCTCGTCGGCTCGCTGGTCGGCCTCTTCCTTCCGGCGCGGGTCGTCGAACGCGAGCTCGACCGGTACGTCGGCGCGCCCGAGGAGTACACGGCCGAGCTGCGTCGCGCCAGCCCGACCCTCGCTCGGGTCCTCCTCGACGACCGGAACGAGCACATGGCCCAGCGCCTCGCCGAGCTGCGCGCCCGGGGCTTCGGCCGCCTCGCGGTCGTCGTGGGCGACGCCCATCTCGTGGGGTTGACGGGGGCGCTCCGGCGCCGGGGAGTGCCGGTCGAGGCGGTCCCGTTCCGGGACCTCCGGGCCGTTACAGCGTCGCCACCGAGCGCTTCGTAGCCTCGTCGACCGACCGGACGAAGGCGTCGGTGAGACCGGTGAGCTCGGGCGACGTGTGGTCCTCGAGACGCCCGCCGTCGGCGAGCTCGGAGATCGCGGGCACGACCGGCAACTGACCGAGCACGGGGATCCCGTACTCCGCGCCGACCTTGGGCACCCGGCTCGTTCCGAAGAGCTCGATCCGCTCCCCGCAGTGGGGGCAGGAGATCCAGGCCATGTTGTCGACGACCCCGAGCAGAGGGACGTGCAGGTCGCGGGCCATGTTCATCGCCTTCTTCACGATGAGCGCGGCAAGGTCCTGCGGCGTCAGCACGAAGACCATCCCGTCGATCGGGATCGTCTGGAAGACCGTGAGGGGCACATCGCTCGTCCCCGGCGGCATGTCGATCAGCAGGTAGTCGAGCGCGCCCCAGTTCACGCCGCCGAAGAACTGGGTGATCAACCGCGTGACGAGCGGCCCCCGCCAGATCACCGGCGTCTGTTCATCCTCCACCATGAACTGGGAGGAGACGACCGAGATGCCCGAGCGGGACGACGCGGGCTCGATCCCTTCGCCGCGGTCGACGAGGGGGCCGGTCAGTCCGAACAGTTTGGGGATCGACGGTCCGGTGATGTCGGCGTCGAGGATCCCCACCGACCGTCCGCGTCGGCGCAGCTCCGAGGCGAGGAGCGCCGTGACCGAGGACTTCCCGACGCCGCCCTTGCCGCTCCCCACCGCGACCACGTGGCGGACTCGGCCCTTGTCCATCCGCTGGAGCAGTCCGCCGGCCCTCCCCCGCGGGGGGGCCGCGGCGGGCGGGGTGGAACCGGGATGACTCATCGGAGCGCCGTCGGCGGGCGTCATTGTCTTCGAACGGGGGTGTGGCTATATAACGGCCGACCCGTCCGACGGCCGGCGTGTGAGCTTCCAATGAGCGTCGGTCAATCTCCGGAACTGGAGGAGCTGTTTGAGCCCGCCTCGGTCGCGGTCGTCGGCGCGTCGAACAAGCCGGGCAAGGTCGGGGCAAGCCTCTTTCGCAACATCCTCCAGAGCGGGTTCCGGGGCGTCGCGTACCCGGTCAACCCCTCCTCGAAGAGCGTCTCGGGGGTCCGGTGCTATCCCACGATCGCGGACCTCCCCGAAGCTCCCGACCTCGGGGTGATCATCGTTCCGGCGACGAAGGTCGCCGGCGTGGTCGACGAGCTCGGGGCGGTCGGGACGAAAGGCCTCGTGGTCATCACCTCCGGATTCCGCGAGGTCGGCGAGGCCGGCGCCGCGCTCGAGGCCGAGGTCGTGCGACGGGCCGCGAAGTACCGGATGTCGCTCGTGGGACCGAACTGCTTCGGCGTCCTCAACACCCACCCGGACGTCAGCCTGAACGCGACCTTCAGCGAGAGTCTCCCACCGCGCGGCAACATCGCGTTCGTCTCCCAGAGCGGAGCGCTCTGCGCCGGGATCCTCGCCTACGGGATCTCCGAACGGATCGGATTCTCCCGCTTCGTTTCGGTCGGGAACCGCGCCGGGGTCGATGAGAACGACCTGCTCCAGTCCCTCGGGCGAGACGAGGCGACCAAAGTGATCCTCCTCTACGTCGAGAGCCTCGCGGACGGCCGGAGATTCCTCGAGGCCGCGCGGGACGTCACGGAGAAGAAGCCGGTGCTCGTCATCAAGAGCGGGCGTACTCCGGCCGGAGAGCGCGCCGCGCGCAGCCACACCGGCTCGCTCGCCCAATCGGGCCGGGACCAGCTGTACGATGCGCTCTTCGCGCAATCCGGGGTCCTGCGCGCCGACACCCTCGGCGACCTCTTCCGCACCGCGAAGATCTTTGCGACCGGCCTCGCGCTCGACGGACCGCGCCTCGTCATCCTCACGAACTCGGGCGGACCGGGCATCGTGGCCGCCGATTCCGCGATCCGCAACGGGCTCGAGCTGCCCCCCCTCCCGGTCTCGGTCCAGCAGGATCTCACCCGCCGCCTTCCCTCGATCGCCGCCGTCTCGAACCCCCTCGACATGACCGCGGACGTCCCGCCGACCGCCTATCAGGACACGCTGAAGGCGCTGCTCGGGTCCCCCGAGGTCCACGCCGGCCTCGTGATCGCGACCCCGACCGGCACGATGACGGGCGAGGCCGTGGCCCGGTCGATGATCGAGGCGAAGTCGGCGACGACGAAACCGATCATCGCCTGCCTCTTCGGACTCACCGACCTCTCTCGCGAGGTGCGGCTGCTCGAGGACGCCGGCATTCCGACGTACACCTTCCCGGAAGAGGCGGTCCAGGGCCTCGGGAGCCTCGCCAAGTACCACGCCTGGAAGGTCCGGCCCCGCACCGAGGTGCGCTCCTTCCCCGTCGACCGGGAGGCCGTCCGGCAGACGCTCGAGCGGGCGGCGCGGGACGGGACGACCGTCCTTCCCGAGTACGCTTCCCGTTCGCTCCTCGCCGCCTACGGGATCGCCTTTCCGAAGGTCCTCCGGGCGACGACCGTCGACGAGGCGGCCCGCGCCGCCGACGAGATCGGCTACCCCGTCGTGATGAAGGTCGCCTCGCCCGACATCTCCCACAAGACCGACGTCGGCGGGGTCGCGGTCGGGCTCCAGGACGCGCCCGCGGTCCGAGTGGCCTGGCAGCGCATGCAGGAATCCCTGCGCAAGGCCGCGCCGAACGCCCGGATCGAGGGCTTCGAGGTCGAGGCTCAGATCTCCGGCGGTAAGGAGGTCCTCGTCGGCGTCCAGCGCGACCCGGGGTTCGGTCCGATCGTCGTCTTCGGCATGGGCGGGATCTACGTCGAGGTCCTGCGCGACGTCACGTTCCGGCTCGCTCCGCTGCGCCAACTTTCGGCGCAGCACATGGTCGAGTCGGTCAAGGCGTTCCCGCTCTTGCGCGGGGTCCGCGGCGAGGCGCCGAGCGACATCCCGGCGCTCGAGGAGGCGATCGAGCGGGTCTCCCAGCTCGCGGTCGACCTTCCGCAGGTCGCCGAACTCGACCTCAACCCGATGATCGTGCGGCCCGCCGGGAAGGGCGTGGTCGCGGTCGACGCCCGGGTCGTGCTCGCTCCGTCTTCCAGATAGGGACGACGACCTTCAGCTCCTCGATCAGGAACCGGGCCGCCGCGAACGCTTCGGCCCGGTGGGGACAGGCGGCCCCGGCGAGGACGGAGACCTCCCCGACGCCAAGGCGCCCCACGCGATGCCACAGCACGACGCGACGGGCGCCGAAGCGTCGACGCGCTTCGAGCTCGAGCGCGCGCATCCGGGCGAGGGCCGGCGGCCCGTGGGCCTCGTACTCGAGCGCGACGACCCGGCCCGCGGCGCTCGGGTCCGGGCGGACGCGCCCGGCGAAGACCACCACGCCCCCGGCGCCCCGCGCTTCGAGCGCCCGCATCGCCGCCGCGAAGGAGAGGCCGGCCGAGGTCAAACGAACGCTCACGCTAGCCGCCCCCGTACGGCGGGTGGACCGCGAACTCGTCGCCCGGACGGACCCGGGCGCGGGCCGTCTCTAGGTATCGCCCGTTGCGGACGAACCGGCTCGCACGCAGGGTGGGTCGGAGCTTCGGGTACTTCGCCCCGAGCTCCCGCACGAGGGCCTCGGCCGACACGCCCGCTGCGGGCACGGGCCATTCGAGCGCCGCGCGCCCGACCGCTTCCCGGGCGGCGGCGAAGAAAAGCACCCGGACGCTCGGGCTCCCTCGGGTCACGGTCGCGCTCCACAGTGTAGGGTGCTAAAACCTGCGTCGAACCCCGCCGAGCGCACAACCGCTTAATACGCTCGACCGCTCAAACACGGTATGCCCGAGATCGCGGTCCGTGTCGGCGGCCA
>Ga0335073_10006070_pt1 | contig 16976 bp, 13 predicted proteins | sample Lox_Sample_22_FD_207093 | JGI IMG/M metagenome (GOLD analysis project Ga0335073, IMG submission 207093) | Soil microbial communities from Loxahatchee National Wildlife Refuge, Florida, United States - Lox_Sample_2.2 | ecosystem: Environmental > Terrestrial > Soil > Wetlands | place: USA... | reverse complement strand
GCCGGGTGCGCGTGCCGGGCCTGTCGGCCGACTATCCCGACGTGGCCTGCACCGACGATGGCATCTGCCAGGTGACCACGGGAATGGGGCACGCGAACGCGGCGGCATCGATGATGGCATTGCTGCTCAGCGGCCGCTTCGACCTGCGCCGGACCTACTTCCTCATCGCCGGCATCGCCGGCATCAACCCCGCCTACGGAACGATGGGGAGCGTCACCTGGGCGCGCTATGCGGTGGATGTGGGCCTCACGCACGAGATCGATGCCCGCGAGCGTCCGCCGTCGTGGCCGGATGGCTTCTTCGGCATCGGGACCGACGGGCCCGGCGAGAAGCCGAAGTTCGAGTACCGCACCGAGATGTTCCACCTCGACGATGGGCTGGAGTCACGCGCCTTCACCCTGAGCAGAAGCGCGCAGCTGGAGGATGCCGCCGATGCCGCGGCCTACCGCCGCCACTACCCCTTCGCGCCTGCCAACCTGCCCCCGGCTGTGACCGAATGCGACACCGCCGCCGGGGACACCTTCTGGAGCGGTGCGCGCCTGGGGGAGTATGCGGCGCGCTGGACGAGGCTGCTGACCGACGGCAAGGGCCGCTACTGCACCACCGAGGAGGAGGACACGGCACTGATGAATGCCCTCACTCGCGGGGCCGGGGAGGGCCGCATCGACCTGCGCCGGGTGATGATCCTGCGCTCGGGCTCGGATTTCGACCGGCCCTATCCGGGGCAGAGCGCCTATGACTGCCTGATCGCACAGCGTGCCGTCGACGGTGCGGTGCACATCGCCGCGGTGAACCTGGTGCATGCCGGACTGCCCGTGGTGCGCGCCATCGCCGGCAACTGGGCGCGATGGGCGGACGGGGTCCCGCCCGCGCCGTGAGCACCCCGCGCCTGGCCCTTCGCGGCCTGACCAAGCGCTTCGGCGCCGTGGTGGCCAACGACGCCGTGGACCTGGAAGTGGCCCCGGGGGAGATCCACGCCCTGCTGGGCGAGAACGGCGCCGGCAAGAGCACGCTGATGAAGATGGTGTACGGCATCACCCATCCCGATGCCGGCAGCATCTGCTGGGAGGGGAGCGAGGTCGCCATCCGCACGCCTGCGCAGGCCCGCCGGCTGGGCATCGGCATGGTGTTCCAGCACTTCTCGCTGTTCGAGACCCTCACCGTCGCCGAGAACATCGCACTGGCGCTGCAGGAGCGGGTCTCCCCGGAGCGGCTCGCCCCGCGCATCACCGAGGTCTCGCAGCGCTATGGACTGCCGGTGGACCCGCGGCGGTTGCTGCACGGCCTGTCCGTCGGCGAGCGCCAGCGCGTGGAGATCGTGCGCTGCCTGCTGCAGGCACCGCGGCTGCTGATCATGGACGAGCCCACCTCGGTGCTCGCGCCGCAGGCCGTGCGCATACTGTTCGCGACGCTGCGGCGCCTGAAGGAGGAGGGCGTGAGCATCCTGTACATCAGCCACAAGCTCGATGAGATCCGCGAGCTGTGCGACCGGGCCACCGTGCTGCGCGCCGGCCGGGTGAGCGGTACGGCCGTGCCCCGCCTGGAGAGCAACGACTCGCTGGCGCGCATGATGGTGGGGAGCGAGCTGCCGCAGTGCCGCCTCGCACCGCGCGCGCCGGGGGCCGTGCAGCTGGAGCTCGTCGACTTTGGCGGCGCCAGCGCCGATCCCTTCGGCACCGCCCTCAGCGGCATCAACCTGTACGTGCATGCGGGGGAGATCGTGGGCATCGCCGGGGTTTCCGGCAACGGCCAGCAGGAGCTGCTGGCGGGCATCTCCGGGGAAAGCCTGAGCGCCGTACGGGGCGCGATCCGGCTCGCGGGCCGGGAGGCCGGCTGGCTGGCCCCGGCGCAGCGCCGGGCGCTGGGACTGGCCTACGTGCCGGAGGAGCGCCTGGGCACCGGGGCCGTGCCCGGGATGAGCCTCGCCGACAACAGCCTGCTCACGGGTGGGCCGGCGGGCCTCACCCGCCTGGGCCTGGTGCGGCACCGCGCGGCCCGCGAGTTCGCGCGCGCGGTGATCGCCGCCTTCGGGGTGCGCTGCGACGGCGAGCTTGCGCCGGCCGAATCCCTCTCCGGGGGCAACCTGCAGAAGTTCATCGTCGGGCGCGAGATCCGCCTCGCGCCCACGGTGATGCTGGCGGCCCAGCCCACCTGGGGCGTGGATGTGGGCGCCTCGGTGCGCATCCGCCAGGCGCTGATCGACCTGCGCGACGCAGGCTGCGCGGTGCTGGTCATCTCCGAGGAGCTGGACGAGCTGTTCGCCATCTGCGACCGCATCGCCGTGATCTGCCGCGGGCGGCTGTCGGCGGCCGTGCCGACGGCGCAACTTGGGGTCGAGACCGTGGGGCTGTGGATGACGGGCGCCTTCGAGGCGGATTCCGGGGGCACGGCCCCTGCAACGGCGGTCGCAGCGGGCGCGGTTGCGGGCGCAGGCACGGGCACCGCGGGACGGCAGCGCGATGGCTGAGTGGCCCCTGAGGCTCGTGCCACGGCCGGCGCCTTCGACGCTGATGCGCTGGGCCGCCTCGCCGCTCGCGGCGCTCGCCATGCTGCTGACGGGCATCGTGTTCTTCGGCGCGCTGGGCAAGGATCCGCTGGCCGGCTTCCGCGCCTTCTTCATCGAGCCTTTGAACTCGCTCTACGGCCTGGGCGAGCTGCTGCTCACGGCCACGCCGCTGCTGCTGTGCGGCCTGGGCCTGGGACTGGGGTACCGCGCCAACGTCTGGAACATCGGTGCCGAGGGGCAGTTCACCATCGGCGCCATCACCGGCGCGGGGCTGGGCCTGTTCCTGGGCGCGAGGCTCGGTCCGGCGGCCGTGCCGCTCATGCTGGCCGCGGGGGTGCTGGGCGGCATGGCCTGGGCCGCCATTCCCGCCTTCCTGCGCACGCGCTTCAATACCAGCGAGATCTTCGTCAGCCTCATGCTGGTGTACATCGCGCAGCTGCTGCTGGCGTGGCTGGTGCATGGGCCCTGGCGCGATCCGGCGGGCAACAACTTCCCGCAGTCGGCGCCGCTGCCGGATGCGGCGACGCTGCATCCGCTGCTGGCAGGGGCGCGGGTGACGATGGCCTTCCCGCTGGCCCTGCTGCTGGCCCTGGTCAGCTGGTGGTTCAGCACCGCCACCGCCGCGGGCTTCCGCATGCGCGTGGGCGGGCTTGCGCCGGCGGCGGCGGCCTACGCGGGCATCGGCGACCGGCGCAACGTCTGGATGGCCATGCTGATCAGCGGCGCCACCGCGGGCCTCGCCGGGGTGTGCGAAGTGGCCGGGCCCATCGGCATGCTGCAGCCGACGCTGTCGCCGGGTTACGGGTTCACGGCCATCATCGTGGTATTCGTGGGCAGGCTCCATCCGCTGGGCATCGTGCTCGCCTCGCTGCTGATGTCGGCGCTGTACCTGGGCGGGCAGAATGCGCAGCTGGAACTGCAGCTGCCCGCATCGGTGAGCGGCTTGTTCCAGGGCGTGCTGCTGTTCTACCTGCTGGCGGCGGAGCTGTTCATCCGCTTCCGCCTGTGCTGGGTGAGCCCGGGCATGCGGCGGCCGGAGGCGGGCAGGTGATCACCGGCTGGGTGGCCGTAGCCGGCAGCGCCGTGACGGCGGCCACGCCGCTGCTGTACGCCGCGCTGGGAGAACTGGTGGTGGAGCGCTCCGGCGTGCTGAACCTCGGAGTCGAGGGCATGATGCTGGTGGGCGCCATCAGCGCCTTCGCGGCGGGCGTCGACACGCACAGCCTGTGGCTGGCCTATGCGGCGGCGGCCGCGGGCGGCGCGGCGATAGCGCTGCTGTTCGGCGTGCTCACCCTGAGCCTGCAGACCAACCAGGTGGCCACGGGCCTGGCGCTGACGCTGTTCGGCACCGGCCTGTCGGCCTTCCTCGGGCGCGGCTACGTGGGCGCCACCATCCAGCCGCTGCCCCCGCTCGATCTGCCGGGCGCGGGCCTGCCGGTGCTGGGCCCGCTGCTGCTGCATTACGATGCGCTGGTGTACCTGTCCTTCGCGCTGTGCGCGCTGGTGGCCTGGGTGCTGGGCCGCACGCGCACCGGCCTGCGCCTGCGCGCAGTGGGCGAAGCGCCGCGGGTGGCGCATGATCTGGGCGAACCGGTGCTGCTCATTCGCTACCTCGCCGTGCTGTTCGGCGGCGCCATGGCCGGCATCGCCGGCGCCTACCTGTCCACGGCGCTGACGCCGATGTGGGCGGAGGGCATGAGCGCGGGGCGCGGGTGGATCGCGCTGGCGCTGGTGGTGTTCGGCACCTGGCGGCCTTGGCGCGTGGTGGTGGGGGCCTACCTGTTCGGCACCGTGACGGTGCTGCAGCTGTATGTGCAGGGATCGGGCTCGCACATCCCGAGCGAGTTCCTGTCCATGCTGCCCTATGCGGCGACCATCCTCGTGCTGGTGATCATCTGCCGCGACCCGAAGACCATCCTGCTGAACCAACCGGCCTCGCTGGGCAAGAGCTTCCATCCGGGGTATTGAGTGGGCGCGCGCGGACATTGAGCGATCACGCGGGCTGCACCGGCCGCGGTGCGATCGCCCGGGAGCGGCGTTGACATTGAACCGGAGCGCATGAATGGATGCATGGACGGCACACACGGGCGCCCTGCTCAGCTTCCGCGGCGATCCGGGCGAGGGCGATGCCCCGACCTGGGACTACTGGGAGCACGGCGCGCTGATCGTCGCCGGCGGGCGGATCGAGGCCGTGGGGCCCGGGCCCGAGCTGCTGCGCGCGCACGCCGGCATCACCGTCGTCGATCACGGCGCCGGCCTCATCCTGCCGGGCTTCATCGATGCCCACATCCACTACCCGCAGACCGACATGATCGCCGCCGGCGGGCGCGACCTGCTCGACTGGCTGACGCGTTATGCCTTCCCCACCGAGCAGGCCTTCGGCGCGGCCGCGCATGCCGCGGAAGTGGCCGAGTTCTTTCTCGACGAGCTCATGCGCCAGGGCACGACCACGGCCCAGGTGCTGGGCACCGTGCACGCGGCTTCCGCCGAAGCCTTCTTCCAGGCAGCTGCCCGGCGTAGGCTGCGCATGATCGCGGGCAAGTCGCTGATGGACCGCAACGCCCCCGCGGGTCTCCTGGACACGGCCGCGGACTGCGAGCGCGAGCTGCGCGAGCTCATCGGGCGCTGGCACGGGCACGGGCGGCTGGGCTACGCCATCACGCCGCGGTTCGCGCCCACCTCGACCCCGGAGCAGCTCGCCCGGGCCGGCGCCCTGGCACGGGAGTTCCCGGATGTCTTCGTCCACTCCCACCTCGCCGAGAATGTGCGCGAGATCGAATGGGTGCGGGAGCTGTTCCCCGGCGCGCGCAGCTACCTGGATGTGTATGACGGCGCCGGCCTGCTGCGCGAGCGGGCCACCTACGCACACTGCATCCACCTCGATGCCGCCGACCGCATCCGCATGGCCGCAAGCGGCGCGGGGGCGGCGTTCTGTCCCACGTCCAACCTCTACCTGGGCAGCGGCCTGTTCGACCTGGCCGCCAGCGATGCCGCCGGGATGCGCTTCGCCCTGGCCACGGATGTGGGCGGTGGCACCAGCTTCAGCATGCTCGCCACCATGGCCGAGGCGTGGAAGGTCGCGCAGCTGCAGGGACAGCGGCTCGCGCCGCTGCGCGCCTTCTACCTGGCAACGCTCGCCGGCGCACGCCAGCTGGGGCTCGCCGATCGTATCGGCTCGCTGGCCCCGGGGCTGGAGGCGGACTTCATCGTGCTGGACCCCGAGGCCACGCCGCTGCTCGCGCGCCGCATGCGCCGAGCGGCGACGCTGTCCGAGCGGCTGATGCTGTGGATGATGCTGGGGGACGATCGCGCGGTGGCGGCGACCTACATCCTGGGGGAGCGGGTCAAATAGTCCTATGGCAGCGACCGGCCTACGGCCGTTGCTGCAGCAGATCCGCCAGCGCGCAGGTCACGGTGGCCGTGGCGCGCTGCAGGTCGTGCAGCCGCAGGCACTCGTTCGCACCGTGGCCGTTGGCCTCGGCCAGGGTGCGGGGGCCCGCGCCGTAGAGCACGGTGGGAATGCCGGCCGCGGCGTAGTGGCGCGCATCGGTGTACAGCGGCACGCCGTGCTCGGCGATGGGGGTGCCGAAGAAGACTGCGCCGTGGCGCTGCAGGGTCTGCGTGAGCTGCTCCGCGCCCGGCAGCTTCACCAGCGGCGCCGCCTGCAGGATGCGGCGCAGTTCCACGGTGATGCCGGGCTCGGCGCCCGCGGACTCGATCAGCGCGCGCAGCTGCGACTCGGCCTCCTGCGGGGATTCCTCGGGGATGATGCGGCGGTCGATGCGGAAGCTGACGCGATCGGGAACCACGTTGGTGTTGATGCCGCCCTCGATCAGGCCGACGTTGAGCGTGGGATGGCTGATGCCGGGCGTGGAGGAGCGGCTGCGCTCGAGATCTTCGCGCGAGGCATACAGCGCGGTGAGGATGCGGTTCGCGGCTGCCAGCGCATCCACACCGGATTCGGGCATGGCGGCGTGGCCCTGCCGGCCGCGCACCGTGACCTCCAGGTGCAGGCAGCCGTTGTGCGCGGTGGTGACGGCATAGGAGAAGCCGGCGGAAATGGCGAAGTCCGGCCGGGAGTGACCCTGTTGCAGCAGCCAGCGCGGGCCGATCTCCCCGCCGGTCTCCTCGTCATAGGTGAAGTGCAGTTCGACGGCGCCGCGCAGCGGGTGCCCGCGCGCGGCCAGGGCCAGCAGCCCCAGCAGCGCATAGGTGTAGGTGGCGAAGTCGGACTTGCTGACGGCGACGCCGCGGCCGTACATCACCGGGCCATGCACGGCATCCTGCACCACCTCGGCGCCGTAGGGATCGTGGGTCCAGCCCAGGCCCGGCGGCACCACATCGCCGTGGGCATTGAGGGCGATGGTGGGGCCGGGGCCGAAGCGGTGGCGCACGATGAGGTTGGTGGCCGTCACCATGCCGGCGGCGCGCACCGTGTCCGCCGGCAGCGGGAACTCCTGCACGTCGAGGCCGAGACTGCGCAGCCGGTGCGCGGCCTCCCGGGCGTGCGCGGCGCAGTCGCCCGGCGGGTTGTCCGTGGGCACGCGCACGAGCGCCGCGAGCAGCGCGCACTCGGCGCTGAAGTGCTCGTGCACCCAGCCGGCGATGAAGGATTCGATGTCGGTCATGGTCATCCTCGTCGGCGCCGTCAATGCCCGCGGGCCGCATCGGGCCGGCCCGGAGGCCTCACCCGGGCACCGCAAAGTGCAGCAGGAAATCCTCGAACACCGCCGCCGCCACCGCGGCGTCCGCCGCCGCCAGCGCCTCATCGGGGTGGTGGCTGATGCCGCCGTTGCCGCAGCGGACGAACAGCATGCCCACGGGACAGAGGTTGGCCATCATCATGGCGTCGTGACCGGCGCCGCTGGGCAGGGTGCGAGCCGTGCGCCCGGTGACCCGCTCGATGCTCTGTGCCAGCATCAGGCGCAGCTGCGGCGCGCACTCGACGCTGCCCACGCCGAGCACCGGCCGGGTGGCGACGCCGAGCCCACGCCGTTCGGCGATGCGCGCAACCTCGGCGGCGATGTCGGCCGCGGCGGCGTCGCGCACGGCATCCGCACCCGCGCGCACGTCGAGGCTCAGTTCGCAGCGGCCCGGGATGACGTTCACCGCCCCGCCGGGCACGGTGAGCTGTCCCACGGTGCCCACCAGGCCCGGCACGCCCTGGCAGCGCCGCTCCACCGCCAGCACCATCTCGGCGGCCCCGGCGGCGGCATCGCGCCTGAGGTCCATGGGCACGGTGCCGGAGTGCCCGGCCTGTCCCGTGACGGTGATGAGGCTGCGCAGGCTCCCGGCAATGCCGCTCACCACGCCCACCGGCAGGTCCTCGTGCAGCAGCACCGGGCCCTGCTCGATGTGCACCTCGACGAAGCCCAGCACCTCGCGCGCGTCGAGGCTTGCTGCGGCGATGGCGGCCAGGTCACCGAGGCCGGCTTCCTCCAGTGCCTGCCCCATCGTGACCCCGAGCGCGTCCGTGGCGGCGAGCAGGTCGGCATCGAAACGACCGGCCAGGGCGCGGCTGCCGAGGAAGGTGGACTTGAAGCGCACACCCTCCTCCTCCGCGAAGCCGACGATCACGAGGTCGTAGGGAAGCCTGTGCCCCCCGCGCCTGAGCGCCGCGGCCACGGTGATGGGCAGCAGGATGCCGAGCCGGCCGTCGTAGCGGCCGCCGTTGATCACCGTGTCGTAGTGCGAACCGGTCAGCAGCCGGCGCCTGGTGGTGCCATCGCCCGCGAGCATGCCGATCACATTGCCCACGGCATCGATGCGCACCTCGAGGCCTGCGGCCAGCATGTAGTCCCGGATCAGCGCCGCCGTCGCCCGGTGGGCCGGCGTCAGGTAGGTGCAGGTGAGGCCGTGTCCGGATTCCGTGTGCCGCGCGAGCTCGTCGGCTCGGGCGAGGATCTGTGCGCCCGGATCCTCGGCGATGAGCTCGGCGAGCCGGAAGCGGGCGATGCGCCCGATCTGCTCCAGCGCCGCGGCCCGTTCCACCGGCGGCTCATGCGCAAGCCGCTGCTGCATGGCCTCGATGATGCTGGCGCGGGAGTGGCCCTTCACCGCGAGGATGAACGGGAAGCCGAAGCGGCGTCCATAGGCGGCGTTCAGTTCCTGCAGCCGCGCGTACTCGGCGGGCGTGCAGGCATCGAGTCCCGCGCCGTGCTGTTCGCGGGCCGAGCTGGCCGTCAGCGTGCCCACCGCTGCGCGCCGGGCGAGCTCGGGGTGCGCCCGGATGAGGGCGAGCTGGGCCTGCTCGCCGGCTGCCATCACCGCCGCCAGCATCGCCTCGTGCAGCGCCAGCACGCTCGCGAAGGGACGCAGCCCCGCGGCGCGCTCGGCCACCCAGGGGGAGTGTTCGTATACGCCGGCGAGGACTTCCACGAAGCGCCCGGGCGGCAGGCCGTTGAGCTCTGCAAGTGTGAGCATCCGCTGGCCTCAGGCGTCCGGCGTGGCAGGGCCGGCGCCGGTGATGACGGCGCCGGTGCTGGGGCCGGTACCGGTGCCGGCGGCAGCGCCGTCAATGGGCACGGCGGTGGCGGGATCGAAGGGGTGCACGGCCATCCAGTGCCGCGCAATGTCGGCGCGGCGGCAGATCCACACGTCCGCGTGCGACTGTACGTGGTCGAGGAAGCGCTCCAGCGAGGCGATGCGCCCCGGCCGGCCGACGATGCGGGCGTGCAGGCCGATGGAGAGCATCTTCGGCCGGTCGAGGCCGGCTGGATCGCCCTCGCGGTACAGCGTATCGAAGGCGTCGCGCAGGTAGTCGAGGAACTGCGTGCCGGAGTTGAAGCCCTGCGCCGCGGCGAAGCGCATGTCGTTGGCATCCAGCGTGTAGGGCACGACCAGGTGCGGCCGCTCGCCCAGGCGCGTCCAGTAGGGCAGGTCATCGGCGTAGGAGTCCGCATCGTAGAGAAAGCCGCCGTGCTCCACCACCAGGCGGCGCGTGTTCGGACTGTCCCGCCCCGTGTACCAGCCCAGCGGCGCGCCGCCCGTGAGCGCGCGCAGGATGTCAGCGGCCTCGGCGAGATGCGCGCGTTCCGTGGCCTCGTCCACCAGCTGGTAGGAGATCCAGCGCAGGCCATGGGCGGCGATCTCGTGTCCCAGCTCGCGGTACGCCGCCACCGCCTCGGGGTGCCGCTGCAGGGCACGCGCCACGCCGAACACCGTGAGCGGCAGGCGGCGGCGCTCGAAGGTGCGCAGCACGCGCCACAAGCCGGCGCGCGCGCCGTACTCGAACAGGGACTCCATGCTCATGTGGCGCATGGGGAAGGCGGCGGCGCCGATGATCTCCGACAGGAAGGTCTCGGAGGCCGGATCGCCGTCGAGCACGCAGTTCTCTCCGCCCTCCTCGTGATTGAGCACGAACTGCAGTGCCAGGCGCGCCCCGCCGGGCCAGCGCGCATGCGGTGGGTTGCGGCCGTAGCCGGCGAGGTCGCGGGGATAGGCGTTCATGCGTGCGCCGGCACGGGCGTTGGCGCGTGCTGGGGTGTCGGACCGTGCCAGGGCGCCGGCACGGGCAGCGGCCCGCGCCCGGGTGTCGACCGGTGCCGGGGTGTCGGTGCCGGTGCGGGGGTGTCCGTCAATGCAGCGCCCCCCGGTCGATCCAGTCGATGAGCAGGGCGCGATCCGCCGTGCTGATGCCGGTGGCATTGCCCGGCGGCATGGCGTTCGTTGCCAGCTGCTGCCGCATCTGCAGGGCATGCGCCAGGATGGCGTCGGGGGTGTCCAGCAGCAGTCCCTTGGGCGGTGCGGCCATGCCGGCCTGCGTGGGATGTTCGGCGTGGCAGGGCATGCAGCGGGCGGCGACGATCATCTGCACGTGCCCGAACTGCTGCTGCGGCGACTGCGCGGCCGCACGCGCCCGCCCGCCTGCCGGCACCGGGATCAACGCCGAGAACAGCAGCGCCACGATGATGAGGCCTGCCAGCGCCGGCCAGGGTGCGGTCATCTCCCCCCGCGGCACCCGGTGCCGCATCACGAAGTACAGCCGGATCAGCGCACCGGCGGCCGCGGCGGCGATCAGCACCAGCCAGTTGTAGCGTGCCCCGAACAGCAGCGCGTAGTGATTGCTGATCATGGTGAACAGCACCGGCAGCGTGAAGTAGGTGTTGTGCACCGAGCGCAGCTTGCCGCGCGCGCCCAGGCGCGGATCGGGCTCGCGCCCCGCGCGCATCATGCGCACCATCTGCCGCTGGCCCGGGATGATCACGAAGAAGACATTGGCCACCATGATGGTGCCCAGCATGGCGCCGAACTCGATGAAGGCACCGCGGCCGCTGAAGAGGTGACACAGACCCCAGGCGGCCACGGCCAGCAGCCCTGCGAGCGTGATGCCCAGGCGTCTGCCGTCCGCGGCCAGTGCGGTGCGGCACAGCAGGTCGTACACCACCCAGCCGCCGGCGATGAAGGCAACCCCGATCGCGACGGCTTCGCGCGGGGTGAGCGCCGCGACAGCCGGATCGATCAGGTAGGTCTGCGCCTGCCCGTAGTACACCACGCACATGAGGAACAGGCCCGACAGGAAGGTGGAGTACGCCTCCCAGTAGAACCAGTGCAGGTGCGGCGGCAAGCCCGCCGGCGCGACGCGGTACTTCTGCGAGTGGTAGAAGCCGCCGCCGTGCACCGCCCACAGCTCTCCCCCGACACCGCGGGCCTGCGCCGCCCCGTCCGGGGGCAGCAGGTGATCGTCCAGCCAGACGAAGTAGAATGACGCCCCGATCCAGGCAATGCCCGTGACCAGGTGGATGCAGCGGCCGATCAGGCTCAGCCAGTCCAGGAAGTAGCCGCTCACGCCCTAGCTGCCGCGGTAGGTGGAGTAGCTCCACGGCGTCATCACCAGCGGTACATGCCAGTTCTGGTCCGGGTGTGCCACACCGAAGGAGATCACCACCTCCTCCAGGAAGGGTGGCTGCGGCAGCGCCACACCGCAGCCACGGAAGTACGTGGCGGCGTGGAAGGTCAGTGAGTAGCGCCCGGGAGTGAACTGCGGCCCCTCGAGCAGGGGGCCGGTACGGCCATCGGCGTCGGTCACGGCTGCGCGCAGCAAAGTGGAGTCCGCTGAATGCAGGCGGTGCAGTTCCACGGTAAGGCCGGCGGCCGGCCGGCCGGCCAGAGTGTCCAGGACATGCGTGCTCAGTCGGCCCATAGTACCCCCGGGGTTGCACACTAGCGCAGAATCGACGCTCAATCATCCTCGATCCGGTGGGCATTTTGCACCGATTGTGTGCGGTTCGCGCGCTTATAACCGTAGCTGGTGCGTGCTCGACGATGGCCGCGTGCTAGCATGCGGCCCCGTCGTTATCGACGTCCCTGTTATAGGAGAGTGCGCATGAGAGTCGGAAGAGTCTTTCGGTCCCTGGCGGTGGGGGCGAGCCTCGCGGGCATGGTCGCGGGAATGGGCTATGCGGGCAGCGCGCTGGCTGAACCCTCGCACGATCAGCGGTCATCCGCCGGCCACGGAGCACCCCGCGGCGAGCCTCATCGCGGGCCCACGCGCTATCACGCCGTCAGCCCGCCCAAGGGCTGGAACGTCCACCCGAAGGTCGTCAACAAGGCCACCTACCAGCACAACTACCAGGCCGCCCGCAGCTTCAAGATCGGTCCCTACCACCCGCCCGCGGGCTGGGCGCCGCATGTGTGGCACTACGGGGACATTCTGCCACGGGCCTACTGGGCGTCCGAGTACCTGCTCGCGGACTACTGGCTGTTCGCGCTGAACGTGCCGCCGGCAGGCTATGAGTGGGTGCGCGACGGTGCGGATGCCCTCATGGTCGACACCCAGACGGGCGAGATCCTGCAGGTCGAGTACGGCGTGTTCGCCTGAGCGCGCCCTCCGATTCCCTGCTGTTCCGGCTGGCCGGGCGCGTCGGCCGCAAACTGACGTGTACCGGTTCCAGCCTCGCCACCGCGGAGTCCTGCACCGCCGGGTGGGTCGCCAAGTCCCTGACCGACATACCCGGCAGCTCCGGATGGTTTGGCAGCGGCTTCATCACCTACTCCAACGAGGCCAAGACCCGGATGCTGGGCGTGAGCCGGCAGGTGCTCGCGCGCCACGGTGCCGTCAGCGAGCAATGCGTGCGCGCCATGGCGGCGGGCGCGGTGCGGGCCTCGGGGGCGCGGTTCGCAGTGGCGGTGAGCGGCATCGCCGGTCCCGGCGGCGCAACTGCGGGCAAGCCGGTGGGCACGGTGTGGTTCTGCATTGCCGCGAAGCGGGGCCGGGGCATCGACTTCGTCCCTGCGGTCAAGCACTTCCGTGGCAATCGTGAAGCGGTGCGTCGCAAATCCGTGGCGCAGGCGCTGTCCATGGTGCTGCGCTGCCTCTGAGGCGGGCGGCGCGCGTATACAGTATCGCCGCCTCGCGACCACTGTGTGAGTGGTCGGAAACTTCATGCAAAAGCGCGCGAAGACCACACTTTCATGCGCTCCACGCCCCCGGCCTTGTGAGATAATTGACTCTTGCCACGAACGCAGCAGGTGCTGCGCGACGCGAGCCGTACCTGCATCGCGGGGATGCGGGCGGGCAATCTCGGCTGAGGAGTCAAGCGCGAATGGAAGAGAACCGGAAGAAGGCGCTCGCTGCCGCACTCGGACAGATCGAGAAGCAGTTCGGCAAGGGGTCGGTCATGCGGCTGGGCGATGCCCCGGCCAGCTGGGACGTGGAGACCGTGTCCACCGGATCTCTGGGACTGGATATCGCCCTCGGCGTGGGCGGACTGCCGCGCGGCCGCGTCGTCGAGGTGTACGGTCCGGAGTCCTCGGGCAAGACCACGCTGACCCTGCAGGTGGTGGCCGAGATTCAGCGCGGCGGGGGCACGGCGGCGTTCGTGGACGCAGAGCACGCGCTCGATCCTTCGTATGCCGAGAAGCTCGGCGTGAACATCGGCGACCTGCTGGTCTCACAGCCGGACACCGGTGAGCAGGCGTTGGAGATCACGGACATGCTGGTGCGCTCGGGCGCCGTGGACGTGGTGGTCGTCGACTCCGTCGCCGCACTGACGCCCAAGGCCGAGATCGAGGGCGAGATGGGCGAGCTGCAGGTGGGCCTGCACGCGCGGCTGATGTCCCAGGCGCTGCGCAAGCTCACCGGCAACATCAAGCGCTCGAACACCATGGTCATCTTCATCAACCAGATCCGCATGAAGATCGGGGTGATGTTCGGCAACCCGGAGACCACCACCGGCGGCAATGCGCTGAAGTTCTACGCCTCGGTGCGCCTGGACATCCGCCGCATCGGCGCCATCAAGAACGGCGAGGAAGTGGTGGGCAACATGACCCGCGTGAAGGTGGTGAAGAACAAGGTCGCCCCGCCGTTCCGCGAGGCCGAGTTCGAGATCATGTACGGCGCCGGCATCTCCCGCGAGGGCGAGATCATCGAGCTCGGCAGTGCGCAGGGCATCATCGACAAGTCCGGCGCGTGGTACAGCTACAAGGGCGAGCGCATCGGCCAGGGCAAGGACAACGTCCGGCTCTACCTGCAGCAGCACAGGGACGTGGCGCGCGAGATCGAGGAGCAGGTCCGCAGCAAGCTGCTGCCACCCCGGCAGGTGCGCGGCGGGGATCAGGCCACTGCCTGATCCCATCCCGGGCCAGCTCCGAGGGCTGAAGGCCGGAAAGCCCAGGTATGAGGCGAGGGCCGCAGCGGAAGAGCCCCGGCGCGCGCGATGCGGCCGGCCCAGACGTTGGGGGGCTCCCGGATGATGCCGGGCTGGGACCGGCGGCCGACCCGCGGGCGGCGGTGCGCCGTGCTGCAGTGGCACTGCTGGCCCGGCGGGACTTCGCGGTACGCGAGCTGGCGGATCGTCTGGCCGAGGGCGGGCATGCCGGTGATGCCATCGAGACCGTCCTGGCGGAGCTGACCGCCGGCAGCATCCTCGATGATGCGCGATTTGCCTCCCATTATGTGTCCTACCACGCCGATCGGGGCCAGGGTCCCTGGCGCATCGCCCGGGATCTGCGCACTCGCAAAGTGGCCGAGGGAGTGATCGAGGCGGCGCTGGCTGAACCTGACTGGCCGGCCCTGGCCCGGGAGGTGCGCATCCGCCGTTTCGGGCTCACTCCCCCCAAATCCTGGCCCGATAAGGCCCGCCAAGCGCGATTTTTGCAGTACCGGGGGTTTTCGTCGGATCATATCCGGTCGGCCATCGGGCCGGATTTTGACCCGGACGGAGCACCTTGAGCACATCGCCTCCCAGCAGCACATCCCCCAATACCCCGCATCACGGCAGCCAGGCCCAGGGCGGCGCAGTGCCGCAGGGCGGACCGGTTGCTGCCGCATTTTCAGGCGCCGCGCCGCGGACCGTGACCGACATTCGCCGGGCCTTCCTCGAATACTTTCGCGCCAACGGCCACACCGTGGTGGCCTCCAGCTCCCTCGTCCCGGGCAATGACCCGACGCTGCTGTTCACCAATGCCGGCATGGTGCAGTTCAAGGATGTCTTCCTGGGACAGGACCGGCGGGACTACGTGCGCGCCGCCACCAGCCAGCGCTGCGTGCGCGCCGGCGGCAAGCACAACGATCTCGAGAACGTCGGCTACACGGCGCGCCATCTCACCTTCTTCGAGATGCTGGGCAATTTCTCCTTCGGCGACTACTTCAAGCGCGACGCCATCCGCTTCGCCTGGGAGTTCCTCACCGGGATCCTGAGGCTGCCGCCCGAACGGCTGTGGGTGACCGTGTACCGTGACGATGACGAGGCCGCCGACATCTGGCTCGGGGAGATCGGGGTGCCGGCGGCGCGCTTCTCCCGCCTGGGCGAGAACTCCAATTTCTGGCAGATGGGCGACACCGGTCCCTGCGGGCCCTGCAGCGAAATCTTCTTCGACCATGGCCCCGAGGTGCCCGGCGGTCCGCCGGGCTCGGCGGACGAGGACGGTGACCGCTACGTCGAGGTGTGGAACCTCGTGTTCATGCAGTTCGACCGCTCGGCGCAGGGGAAGCTGACGCCGCTCCCCAAGCCCTCGGTGGACACCGGCATGGGGCTGGAGCGCATCTCGGCGGTCATGCAGCGCGTGCACTCGGTGTACCAGATCGACTTGTTCGAGCAGCTGCTGCACGCGGCGGCGAAACTCGCGGGCACCACGGATCTCGCCGACAGTTCGTTGCGCGTCATCGCCGATCACATCCGCTCCTGCACCTTCCTGATCGTCGATGGTGTGCTGCCCTCGAACGAGGGCCGGGGCTACGTGCTCCGGCGCATCATCCGCCGTGCCATCCGCCACGGCTACAAGCTCGGCATCCGCGAGCCCTTCTTCCACAAGCTGGTGCCGGTGCTGGATGAGCTGATGGGTGCGGCATATCCAGAGCTCACCCGGCGGCGCGACCACGCCGCGAAGGTGCTGGAGCAGGAGGAGCTGCGCTTCGCCGAAACCCTGGCGAGCGGCCTGAAGCTGCTCGAGGAGGTGATCGCCGGCCTGCAGGGAGCATCCGCGGCGGCGCCCGGGGGGCAGGCACCGGTGCAGGTCATCCCGGGCGATGCGGTGTTCAAGCTCTATGACACCTACGGCTTCCCCGTGGACCTCACCGCCGATATCGCGCGCGAGCGTGGCCTTGCCATCGACCAGGAGGGCTTCGAGGCGGCGATGCAGGCGCAGCGCGAGCGCGCCCGCGCCGCGAGCCGCTTCGGCGTGGATCTGCGCGGGGCCAGCGTGGATGCAAAGACCCTGTTCCAGGGCTACGAACGGCTGGCCTCCGAGGGCCGGGTGGTGGCGCTGCTGAAGGATGGCGCTGCCGTGGAAGTGCTGAAGTCCGGTGAACAGGGCGAGGTGGTGCTGGATCGCACGCCGTTCTACGCCGAGTCCGGCGGCCAGGTGGGCGACACCGGGGAGCTCGCCGGGGCCGGCATGCGCTTCATCGTGACCGACACCCACAAGCGCGGCGCGGCCCACGCCCACGTGGGCAGCGTCGCCGAGGGCAGCATCCGCATCGGCGATCAGCTGGGCGCACAGGTCGATGGCGTGCGGCGGCGCGCGGTGATGCTCAATCACTCGGCCACCCACCTGCTGCATGCGGCGCTGCGGGCGGTGCTGGGCACGCATGTGCAGCAGAAGGGCTCGCTGGTGGCGCCGGACCGGCTGCGGTTCGATTTCTCGCATTTCCAGCCCGTGACGCCCGCGGAGCTCACGCAGATCGAGCGCCTGGTGAATGCCGAGATCCGCCGCAACACCCCGGCCGAGATCTCGGTGATGGAGTACGACCAGGCGGTGGCCGCCGGGGCCATGGCCCTGTTCGGGGAGAAGTACGACCGCAGTGTCCGCGTGCTACGCATCGGGGATTTTTCCATGGAGCTGTGCGGCGGCACCCACGTGGGGCGTGCCGGCGACATCGGCCTGTTCAAGATCCTGAGCGAAGGCGGCGTGGCCTCGGGCGTGCGCCGCATCGAGGCCGTGACCGGCGAGCGCGCCGTCGACCATGTGGAGGAGAGTGAGTCGCTGATCCGGGAGCTGGCAGGCCTGGTGCGCGGCTCGCGCGATGAGG
>Ga0335073_10006069_pt1 | contig 16977 bp, 16 predicted proteins | sample Lox_Sample_22_FD_207093 | JGI IMG/M metagenome (GOLD analysis project Ga0335073, IMG submission 207093) | Soil microbial communities from Loxahatchee National Wildlife Refuge, Florida, United States - Lox_Sample_2.2 | ecosystem: Environmental > Terrestrial > Soil > Wetlands | place: USA... | reverse complement strand
GGCCGCACGCGGCGCGATCTTACCCTTCCCGGAATCGGCCCTTGGGCGGCCGATGGCAAGGCGGCCCCGCACGTGGTGATGATCAACGACGTGGTAGCCGATAAGGAGTACATCCTCGAACCCGACCGGAAGATCGCGCACCAGGTCCGGGTGCTGCGCGGTGGCAGGCGGCGTGGCGGCCGTCGGTTTGAGGACGATGGCCCGCCTCCCGGAGGGCCACCGCCGGGAGACGATGACAAAGGAGTCGTGACGATCTCGCTCGGCACGCAGACCATCAACGGCGTGCTCGCCGAAGGCACGCGTTACACGCGAACGATTCCGGCGGGCGCCATCGGCAATCAGAACCCGATCGTGATCACCACCGAGCGATGGTATTCCCCCGATCTCCAGATGGTCGTGCTGAGCAAGCGAAGTGATCCCCGCACCGGCGAGACCATCACGCAATTGACCAATATTCAGCGCGGCGAGCCGGATGCGGGGCTTTTCCAGGTTCCGTCCGATTACACGGTGAAGCAGGGCGGCCTCGGGCCGAAAATGGCCGTCCGTACCGGCGGCAGGCTCGAGCAGTAGGCGCCGGCGCGACGCAATCGAGTTTTCTCCTGGCACGAACTTGCGGGCGGTTACCCCACCACGCTCCGCCCGCAAGCCCCCCTTTCGGCCGGTCTTCTTTTCGCGTCGCTGGTATAATTTTGCGCGATGAAAACTTTGAGCGAACGCGATCTGCGAAAGCAATTGGAAGCCGAAGGATTCGTGGATGCCTTCGTCTGGCAGGATGGCCCGGGAGCGTTTTACCCCGACCACACGCACGCCGGCCTTACGGCGCACATCATCCTCGACGGCGAAATGACGCTGACCATGGCGGGCGAGTCGCGGACGTATCGCGCCGGCGACCGCTGCGACGTTCCCGCGGGGGCCGTGCATTCGGCGCGCATGGGCGGGCGCGGGTGCCGCTACCTCGTCGGCGAAAAGTAAGCGCAACCCGTAAGCCTACTCGCCCGCTGTAACAATCGCCCGATCGAGCAGCTCGACGACGTGCAGGACTTCGTGGCCGGTGCGATGCATCGCGGCACCCGCGCGAAGCTGCAGGATGCAGCCGGGATTCGCGGTGACGATCGCCTGCGATTTCGTCGCGCCGACTGATTCCATTTTCAGCGCGAGCAATTCGAGCGACGTTTTCGTCTCCGTCACGTTGTAGACGCCGGCGGAGCCGCAGCACTGATCCGCCAGGGGCATTTCGATGAATTCGACGCCCGGCACCGCGCGGATCAGTTTGCGCGGGGCCTCGCGAATCTTCTGGCCGTGCGCGAGGTGGCACGAATCCTGATACGTCACGCGCAGCGGCAATTCGCGCAGGGGCGCGGCGAGGCCGAGCCCGGCGAGAAACTCGGTTACGTCGCGCATCTTCGCGGCGAATCGCGCGGCCTGCGCGTGAGCGGGATCGTCCGCCGCGAAAAGGTGCGCGTACTCCTTGAGCGTCGAGCCGCAGCCGGCGGCGTTCGTGAGGATCGCGTCGAAATCGTCGAGGCGAAATGCCGCGAAATTGGCGCGGGCCAGGTCGCGCGCCACGTCGCGGACGCCGGCATGCGCCGCGAGCGCGCCGCAGCAGCCTTGCGCCGGCGGCACCACGACCTCGCAGCCGTTCGCTTGCAGCACGCGGACCGTCGCGCGGTTCAGCTCGCTGAACGTGACCTGCGCGATGCACCCGGCAAAGAGGGCGACGCGCGCCCGCCGCGTGCCGCGCGCGGGAAACGTCCGCCCCAGTTCGCCGAAGAAAAACTGGCGGTCGATCTCCGGCAGCAATTGCTCGCGCTGATCGAGGCCGATCAACTTCAGGATGCCCGTGCCGCGCGCGAGCGCCGCCAAGCCCGAGCGCTGGTAGATGCGCAGCAGCCGCGCCACGGCCGCGATGCGCCGCGGATGGGGCAGCAGCCGCCGGTAGACGAAATCGCCTGCCACGCGCGACGCCCACGGGCGCCGGTAGTTCTCGGCGATTTGGGCCCGCGCCAGTTCCACGAGCTTGCCGTACTCGACGCCCGAGGGGCACGCCGTCTCGCACGCGCGGCAGTCGAGGCAGCGGTCGATGTGCGCGACGAAATCGTCGCCGAGCGCGAGTTGCCCCTGATCGACGAGCGCCATCTGCCGGATGCGCCCGCGCGGCGAATCCGCCTCTTCGTGCCACAGGCGATACGTGGGACAGTGATTCAGGCACAGGCCGCAGTGAACGCAGCGCGAGTAATCGGCGTACGCCGGCTTGTCGCTCGCCGAAAATCCGCTGGAGCTCGCGGCCATCGCGCCTAGATGCCTCCTATGAATCGCCCCGGCGCGAGAATGCCGTGCGGGTCGAAGACGTTTTTCAGCGCGCGCATGTGCGCGAGATCGGCGCGCGCCGGTCCCCAGATCGGCAGCGCCGCCTTCCATTCCGGCGGGCACCAGGGAATTGTTGCGTTTCCGGCAGCCGCGGCGAACCGCGCGAAAATCTCGCGTACCGCACGCGTCACACGCGCGAGCGAGTCCTCGGTGCGTTCCGCCGGAAGCAGCGCAAAGTAGACGACGCCGACTCCGCGGGCGAGCGCGGCCCACGAAAGCTGCGCCGCATCGGCGGTCTTTGCGGCTGTGTCCAAGATCGCCCGTATCCCGGTCGGGACCACGCTGAGTTTCAGAATCGTCGCTGCGGGCGACGCTGCAAGCGCCATCGGAATGAACTTCGCGACGCGGCGCGGAGCCGCGAGAATCTGTCCCTCCGCCAGGGGCGCGACGCTCGTCGCGGCGTGCTGCTCGGCCATCTGCCGGAGATCGCGCGCGCAGCGGTCGAGCACGGCCGCCGTCCCGGCGAAGCTCACGATCACGAACCAGCCTCGGCTCGCCGGCAAATCGTGGCCCACCAGCATTGCGCCCGCACTCGGGCTCAAGATTTCAACCGCCAGCGGGCGAAGCGGAGAACGCGCAATCGCGTGCCGCAAGTCGATCGCGTGCGCCGCATCGTCGAAAGTCGCCGCGACCGCGCGCGTGGCGGCGGGCAGAGGAAACGTCCGGAAATTGATCTTCGTCAGCACGCCGAGCGTGCCGAGCGCCCCGATCATCAGCTTGTGCAGGTCGTACCCGGAGACATTTTTCACCACGCGCCCGCCGCTCTTCGCCGCCGTGCCGTGGCCCGTGACGAATTCGATCCCGAGCACGAAATCGCGCGCGGTACCGTAAAACTGCCGCAGCGGGGAATCAACGCCGGACGCAATCGTGCCGCTCGCCGTCGCGTGTTCCGCAAACGGCACCGCCAGGGGCAGAAACTGCCGCTGATCGAGGAGCGCCGCCTCGATGTTTCGCAGCGGGATCCCCGCCTCGACGCTCAGCGTCATGTCGCCCGGATCGTACGCGACGATGCGATGAAGGCCCGTCATATCGAGAGCGATGTCGTATCGCGCCGGCGGCGCGCCCATCGCGAGCTTCGTCCGCGCGCCGCAGGGAACGATCGCCTGCTTTTCTGCCGCCGCAAATCGGACGATCTCCGCCACCTGCTCGGCGGATTCCGGCCGCGCCGCGACCGAGGGCACGTTGTTGCCAATTTCATAGGGACCAAGGCTCGCGGGATCGGCGATGACGTTCTTCGCCCCGATCAAATCGGCCATGCGCGCGGAAATCGTGGTGCTCGCCGTCGTCATGCAGAAGCCGGGCCGGTGGACGCAGGTGTGGGCTCGGTTGCCGGGCGCACGTGAATTTCGCCGCAGCCCTTGGGCCCGGGCAGCACCTTCGCGGGGTTCAGCAGGCCTTCGGGGTTGAAGACATCGCGCACGCGCCGCATCAGGTCGAGATCGGCCTCGCTGAAGAGCAGCGGCATCAGCCGGTCCTTCTCCATGCCGACTCCGTGCTCGCCGGTGATCGAGCCGCCGACTTCGATGCAGAACTGGATGATCTCATCCGACGCCGCCACGGCCTTGCGCAACTGCTCGGGGTCGCGCGCGTCGAACAGGATGATCGGATGCAGGTTGCCGTCGCCCGCGTGGAAAATGTTTCCGATCGAAAATCCGTACTTCGCGCCGATTTCGCTCACGCGGCGCAGCGTGGCCGGCAACTTCGTGCGCGGGATTACGCCGTCCTGCGTGTAGTACGTCGGCGAAAGCCGGCCCACCGCGCCGAACGCGTTCTTGCGCCCCTTCCACAGCAGGTCGCGCTCGCGGGCATCCTTCGCCAGGCGCACTTCGCGCGCCCGATGGGCGCGGCACACGTCCGCTACCTCGCCTGCTTCATACTCCGCCGCTTCGCATAGCCCGTCGACCTCGATGAGCAGCACCGCCGCGCAATCGAGCGGAAATCCCGCGTGGACATAATCCTCGACCGCGCGGATCGTCCACCCGTCCATCATCTCGCACGCCGCCGGCGTGATGCCGCGCGCCGTGATCTCAACGACCGTTTCCGTCGCGTCGTCGACCGAATCGTAGATCGCGAGGAGAGTCTTCGTCGCTTCGGGCAGGCGCGTGAGCTTTACCGTGATCTCGGTGACCAGCCCGAACGTGCCCTCCGAGCCGACGAAAAGCCCGGTGAGATCGTACCCGGCCGGATCGACCGCGCCGCTTCCGAAGTGCGCCACCTCGCCGCTCGGCAGCACCACTTCGAGCGCCAGCACGTGATTCGTCGTCACGCCGTAGGCCAGCGTGTGCGGTCCGCCGGAATTTTCCGAGACGTTGCCGCCGATCGTGCACGCCTTCTGGCTCGAAGGATCGGGAGCGAAGTGCAGGCCGAAATGCTCGACCGCGAGACTCAAGTCCGAATTCACCACGCCCGGCTGCACCCGCGCGCGCTGGTTTTCCGCATCGACTTCGAGAATCCGGTTCATCCGCGCGAACGACGTGACGATCCCGCCGTTGCGGGCGATGGCTCCGCCGGAAAGCCCGGTGCCGGCTCCCCGCCCCACGAGCGGCACGCGGTGCTGCTTCGCGAGCCGCACGATGCCGGCCACATCCTCCGTCGTGCGCGGGAATACGACGCAGTCCGGCTTCGCCGTTTCGACCGAACCGTCGTATTCGTAAAGGAGGAGAGCTTCCGGCTTGTGCAGGACGCCGTCGCGCCCCAGCAGTTTCTGCAGGTCGCGCAGCAGCCGCGGATCGATCGTGGTCGAGGCCATCGGTGACCTTCGGGCCACTATAGTCGCTCGCGCGAGCGGGCGTCAACGCGCGTCCTCTCTGGTGTATCCTGTTTGGCCGGCAAAATCGCCGGAGGGAGTGTGCGGGTGGGCAAGCCAAAAGCCTTTGTGACGCGGCCTCTGTTTCCCGAGGCCCGCGCGATCCTCGACCGTCACTTCGACGCCGAATATTGGACGCCGCCCGAGCGCATTCCCCGCGCGGAATTGCTGGCGCGCGTGGCGGATAAAGAGGCGCTCGTCGTGCTGCTGACGGAAAAAGTCGACGCCGAGCTGCTGGCCGCCGCGCCCAAGCTGCGCGTCGCCTCCACCGTCTCGGTCGGCTACGACAATATCGACGTGCCCGCGTGCACGCGCCGCAAGGTGGTGGCCACCAATACGCCCGGCGTCCTCGACGAAACCACCGCCGACCTCGCCTGGGCACTGCTGATGGCCATCGCGCGCCGTCTTGTCGAAGGTGACGCGTGGACGCGCTCCGGCACCTGGCCGGGATGGGACATCGACCAGCTTCTCGGCGGCGACATCTGGGGCAAGACGCTGGGCCTCGTCGGATTCGGGCGCATCGGCCAAGCCGTCGCGCGCCGCGCGCAAGGATTTCAGATGCGCGTCCTTTACCGGAATCGCACGCGCGCCTCCGCCGAAGTCGAAAGAGAGCTGCACGCCGAGTTCGTCGATCTCGACCGGCTGCTGCGCGAATCGGATTTCGTGTCGCTGCACGTGCCGCTGAGCGCGGACACGCGCCACCTGATTTCGCGTGAAGCGCTCGCCAAGATGAAGCCCACCGCGTACCTGATCAATACCGCGCGCGGGCCCGTGGTTGACGAAGCCGCCCTCGCTGAGGCCCTCGATCAGAAAAAGATCGCGGGCGCCGCGCTCGACGTCTACGAGCAGGAGCCCAAGGTCAATCCGGCGCTTTTCCCGCTGCGCAACGCGATTCTCGCGCCGCACATCGGCAGCGCGACGGTCGACACGCGCACGAAAATGTCGGTGATGGCGGCCAACAACGCGACCGCGCTCTTCGACGGCCGCCGCCCGCCGAACGCGCTCAATCCCGAGGTGCTCGGCTCGTAATTCGCAAGAGTTCAACGAAACACGGAGGAACGGATTTGCCGCTCATCACACGCAATCATCCCAAGCTGACGCTCGAAGGCGCTCGCGCCGTGCTTGCCGCCGCCGAACGCCACGCCATCGAAATGAAAGTCCCGATGAATATCGCCGTCGTCGATGATGGCGCCCACCCGCTGGCCTTCGCGCGCATGGACGGCGCGAAGCCCGCGTCGATCGCCGTCTCTCTCGTGAAGGCGCGCGCCGCCGCGATGCGCCGCGCCCCTACGGGCCCGGCGATGGCGGGAGATCAGGTCAACGTCGCGCTTGCGCTCGGCCTCGCGTCCGCCGCCCCCGACCATCAGACGCCCATCCGCGGCGGCGTGCCGCTCATCGTCGACGGGGAAGTGATTGGCGCAATCGGCGTCAGCGCCGGCACGGAAGATCAGGACCTGGAAGTGGCGAACGCCGGCGCCGCCGCGATCAATCAGGCGAAAACCTAGACCCCCTCCACACAAGGACAACCGCGCGCATGATCGAACTCTTGAAGCATCTCCTCACCCGCCTCTCCGACGTGCGCGGGTTGATCGAATGGGGCGGCACATTTGTCGTCTGCACGATCGTCTTCGTCGAGACGGGCCTCTTCGTCGGATTCTTCCTGCCCGGCGATTCGCTGCTCGTGACGGCGGGTGTGTTCGCGGGCGCGGGCCAGCTCAAGCTGGCGTGGCTGCTGTCGCTCGTCACGCTCTGCTCGATTGCCGGCGACCAGCTCGGCTACTTCATCGGCTGGCGCGCGGGCGCGAGCCTCTACGGCCGCAAGGACTCGCGCTTCTTCAAGAAAAAGCATCTCGAAGAGGCCCACAGGTTCTACGAAGAGTACGGCGGCCAGGCGATCATCATCGCGCGGTTCATCCCGATCATCCGCACATTTTGCCCTCCCGTGGCGGGCGCGGCGAAAATGCGCTATTCGCGCTACCTCATCAACGACATCTGCGGCGGATTCCTTTGGGTCTGGGGAATGGTCCTCGTAGGATACACGCTTGGCCGGACCGTGCCGCACATCGACAGCAAGATTCACTACGTGATCGCCGTCGTGATCGTCCTCTCACTTCTGCCCCCTGCGATTCATGCCTGGCGCGCCCGCGCTCGCGCCAAGCGCGCCTGAGTCTCCCCCGCCTGGGCACCGCTTTAGTTGGCGGTCCTCAGATCGCGGCCCTTTCTCGTTGGCGCATGTTTCGAGTCGGGTCCCCACCTCAATCGGGGATGGATACCGGTGAGAACACATTCCGGCCCTTGACTAGCGCACCTTTGGCCGGTCGGTTGGTATCATATAAGTCCCGGCCTTCCTCCGGGTTCAGAGGCTACTCGGCAAGCCCACACCGAGCGGTCTGAGACCGAGAGAAATTCACGCACGAGGAAGGAGCTCCCAAGTGTTTCAGGACACGAAAGTAGGGCTGTCCTCTTTTGCTTTAATACTAGTACTTTCATGGATGGTTCTCTTAGCCGCCTGTGCGGGCACCACGAGCGGAGGCGCGGCACCGCCTCCGCCCCCTGCGGGCAGCAGCTTTTACGTCTCCCCCTCTGGAAGCGATGCCTCAGATGGCTCGCAGGCGTCTCCCTGGAAGACAATTCAGCATGCCGCAAACGTGGTTCAACCTGGCGATACGGTTCATGTGTTGCCGGGTACCTACGCGGAATCCCCCGACTCGAAGACCAACGGAACCTCCGTCTCGCCGATAACCTTTGTGTCAGACACGTCGTGGGGAGCGAAGGTGACCGGCGACGGCAACTCCAACTGGGGTTTCCGCGTCGACGGTGATTACACCACTCTGCAAGGCTTCGACATAACGAACGTCAACTCAAGCGGCCACCTCGGAGTCGAGACCGAAGGCAATTACGACCGCGTCGTGAGCAACCACATCCACAACGTCGACCCGAATGGCGGGCTGGACGGTCTGGGAGGAGCCGGAATCGTTAACGGAGGAGACATCACGAAGGGCTATCTCGATGTGATCGGCAACGTCGTCAACGACATCGGCGATCTGAGCGTTCCCTGGTATCAAGTCCACGGAATCTACTACGGTTCCCCGGGCGGCCATATCTACAACAACATCGTGTATCGCACGCAGGGCTGGGGAATCCAGCTATGGCACGCCGCCTCCAACATCACCATATCCAACAACACCGTGTTCAACAACATGGAAGGCGGGATTCTGGTGGGTGACGGCGATTATCCTTGCCCGGACGCCTGTGCGACCGACGACTACACCATCGTGACGAACAACATCACGGTGTACAACCTGGCTCACAATTACAACGGTGGCACCATCGGAGGCTACGGCATCATCGAGGACGGCTCCACCGGACCGCACAACGTCTACAACAACAATCTGGTCTTCGGAAATGAGGCTGGCTCATTCTTGCTGCAAAATGGCCTCGAGGCCGGGGCCACCGTCTCGGCCGATCCGTTGTTTGTGAACTATCAAGCGGACGGGAGCGGTGACTACCATCTTCAGGCGGGCAGTCCGGCCATCGACGCGGGCACGAGCCAAGGACCGGCTCCCACGTACGATTTCGATGGCGAACCCCGCCCGCAGGGAACTGCTTGGGACATCGGAGCCTACGAATACCACGGATCGTAATCGCGGATTCATCCGATCGCCGCCCCAGGCGAACGCCATGCGAGGCCATCAAGCGCTACTCTGACCCGAGCTGACCCCAAAAGCAAAGCGGGGAGCCTGGCGGCTCCCCGCTTTGTTCGTTTTCTGTGCCGTGACGGCTCAAGGCCAAGCCAGCGGCTCGCACCGCAAAAGCGGTGTGCGGAACGGTGTCAAGAATCTAAGCCCGGTGGGGTCATCCTTTCCTCCGTGTCTTAGCTCCTGCAATCTCGTCATACGCCCGTGCAGTGGTCAACGCAAGCGGAAAAATCGATCGCTCGGCGCGGCGGTCGCGCGGCGGTCCGCCGCGTGCCAGCCGGTTCGCGGAGCCACCGCATCCAGTTGGAGACCACACGTTCGACACGTATGCCGAGGCACTTCCAGACCGGAAAGGCTACTTGATGAAGAGGGCTTCGCGGACTTGATCGCGCCCCACGAACGTCTTCGACGAGCGGAAATTTCCGAAGAGATCGAGAATCTCCCGGTTTTGAAAGACGTGCGTGTGCACCGCCAGCGTCGGCGTCGGCAGCAGCTCGACTGTCTGGCTGTCCAGTATGCGGTAACGGTGGAATCGTTCGGCGGGGCGGCTGTGAAACAGCGCCAGCACGGTTCCGCCGGGATGAAGAATATCGTGCAGCCGGCCCATCAGCGCGGGCACGACGGCCGGATCGAAGTAGTCGAGCAGGTCCCAGATCAGCACGCCGTGGACGCTCTCCGCAGGATATCGCAGCGCTTCCTCGAGGAATTTATCCGCCAACACTGGCAAGGATTGCCGTTCATTTCCCTCGCCGACCGGGGCCGTGCGCAGCCGCTCCTCCTCCGTGGTGAGAAACTCCTTCCATCCGCGCAGCATGTCTTCGCTCGAAACGCGAAAGCCCTTCTCGATGAAAAAGGTCACCGTCGACTGCCACACCGGCCCCAGATCGAGAATTCTCGCCCGCGGGATATCGCTGAGCAGCCACAGGAATTCCTTGAGCGCGTTCGAAATCCGGACATTCGCCGCCGGCGCCACCGTCGTTGCCGGCCCGGGTTTGGCCGCCTTCGAGGACGCCATCGATGTTGCGGCAGAAGCCGCCGATTTCGCGGGTGTTGCCGCCGGGCCGGGGCGCGCTTTGGCCATCCAGTTCATCGTCTATTCGCCCTTTGCACTGGCCGAAACCGCCTTGGCAACCTCGGGCTTCGCGACCACCGCTAGCGCGGTCGAACTCACCGGTTCAGGAGACGGCGTGCTTGCGGCCGGTGTCGACTTGACCATCTCGACCTTGCTCCGCAGCCGCGCGCCATCCTCGATTCCGATTCGCGGTGTCACGATGCTGCCCTGGACCCGGCAGTGCGGCCCGAGTCGCACGCTCTCGCTTGCCTTCAGGTTGCCTTGGACGTCGCCGTCGATCGAGATCGCCACCGCTTCGATATCCGCGCGCACCTTGCCGTTCGATCCGACCACCAGCCGCGCATTGGCGATCCGGATCTTGCCGTGAACCTCGCCGTCCACGTATAGATCGGTGTTTCCGGAGATTTCTCCATTGATCTTGAGTCCTGGGTGAATCCGGGATGCGCCCGCCGGTGTGGCCACGGCCGTCGCCGGAGTTTCGGCCGCAGCTGCTCGCGGCGCAGGCACCGGCGCAGGCGTTGCTGCCGGAATCGGAGCGGGCGCTGGACTCTCCGCCGCTATCGCCGGGGTCGCCGGAGCGCTCATATCCGCCACAGGTTGTTCGGAGGTTACAGGGGATTTCGTCGCAACTGCTGTCGTCCCATTGGGAGCCTGGGGCACTTCGGGGGACGGCTTTCCGTCAGTCTTGCGCCACATGATTCCTCCAAAGAGTGAAGCCCGGGCGCTGCGCTGGGATAGCAGACGTCCTGTGCAGTACGGGCACTATAGTACAGCGATATAGCCGTGTAAACGCCCTGTGCCCGCTCTCTACAACTTCCCGATGACGAAATGGACAACAAGCGCGGCCGTCGTGGTTTCGACCGCCAGATGCCGCATCTCCCACATCGCCAAGAACATCCCCACGAATTCGTGCGAGAAAATCACGAGTCCCCGCCGCGTTTCCCACCAATGGTCGGGGTCATACTCGCTGTCCGGCGCGGGCACCATGCGCAGCAGCGTCCCCTCGGGAAACGCCCGCTCGCAGATGTAGCGCGCCCGGCGCGTGTGGTAGTTCGAGGTCACCACCATCACCCGTTTCCACCCGCGCTGCAAGATCAGCTGCCGCAGCGCCAGCGCCTCTTCTTTGGTGTTTTCGGCGTGATGCTCGAAGCGGATGATGGCGTCCTGCGGCACGCCGTCGCTTTTCAGGTCGTGTTCTTCCAATTCGGCGATCGTGGCATACGAACGCAGAAACCGCCCGCTCGCCACCACGCGCGGCGCCCATCCCGCCTTGAAAAGCTCGGCCGCTTTCGCCGCGCGGTCTCCGCCGTAGTCGTCGTCGCCGAGAACGACGATCGCGTCCGAATACGCCGGCCCGTCGTCGACTACCCAGATTTCGCCCGTCACCCGCAGCAGCGGATGCCGCACCAGGTAGACGACGAAAATGAAGAGAGCCAGGAAGATCAGGAAGAGCAACTTGGAAAGGATTCCGCCGCACTGCGCGTCGCGCGCAGCGGCCGGGCCGGTGCTTCTCGCGTGATTCACTATTTCGCCGGATCGAACTGGCGCAGCCGCTCGGCCGCCTGTTCGGGAAGAATTTCGTTGAAGTAGACTTCCTTGATGCTGTAGGACTTCGCGCGTCTCGGCACGATCGGCAGGATTTCGATGTGCCAGTGGTAGTCGCCCGCGATCGTGCGCCAGTAATCGCTCAACTCGCCCTTCGTCTGCAGCGTGTTCGGCGCCGTGTGCAGCACCAGATGGTAGTTCCCGGCGACGTTCAGCAGCCGCCGCAGCGACCGCCCCAGGAGCGTCGCCAGGTGCCTCCGGTTCTCGCCCGCCGTCTGCGACTCGAACAGATGATTGTGCGTCTTCGGCGTGATCCACAGCTCGAACGGCACCCGCGACGCATAGGGGCAGAAAGCGTAATAGTCGCCCACGTTGTCGACCACGCGCTTCTTCTGCCGGATCTCTTGCCGCAGGATGTCGCAGAAGACGCAGCGTTCCCGGTCGCGGTACCAGTCGCGCGCGGCGCGCAGCTCGTGCAGGATGCGTCGGGGAACGAACGTCGTCGCCACCACCTGCGAATGCGCGTGCGGCCATTCCTCGCCCGCCGTCGCTCCCTGATTCTTGAATACTGTGATGTATTTGAACCGCGCGTCGCGCTTCAAGTCCGCGATCCGGATGGCCCACGCCTCCAACACCCGTTCGATCTCTTCATCCCGCATCTGCGCCAGTTGCCGCGTGTGATCCGGCGTTTCGACGATCACTTCGTGCGCACCGATCGCCGCCATGCGGTCGAAAATGCCGTCGGCCGCCCTCTCCGGATCGCCCTCCACCCGGTACAGCGGAACGAAGTGCGGAATCGCTCGCACCTGCCACGCACCGTACTGCGGCAGGCTCAGCAGGACGTGCGCGTCAAAATGATTCTCGGGGCACAGCGGACACGGTCCGGCCTGCGCCTGTTCCTGCTCGGGATCTCCGATCGCAATCCAACTGCGCGTGATGGGGTCTTTTCGTAGTTCCATGGGCCCTGATCTGTGAATAGGAGGTGACATCTTATACCGAAATCCTCCGCTGCGAACAGCGAACGATGGGGCGGCCGCATCCGCCTCGCGGTAACCAACATAGGCGTCGCAAATTTGTTGCAAGAGGAAAAATTTGTTCTACACTGCGGCGCGAGAACCTCATCTTGCTCCCCAAAGGAGGAACCTAACTGAACAACAAAAATCGCCGCACCCCCGCCGCATCCATCCACAAGATGACCGTCCTCCCCATGATCGCAGCCACCTACTTCATGGTTGCCGGCGGTCCGTACGGCCTCGAAGACATCGTCCAGAAGACCGGCTACTCGGCCACCTTGCTGATCCTTCTGATCACGCCGCTTCTCTGGAGCATACCCGTTGCCATGATGGTGAGCGAGCTCGCCACTGCCATCCCCGAGGAAGGCGGCTTCTACATCTGGGTCCGCCGCGGCCTGGGGCCTTTCTGGGGATACCAGGAGACATGGCTCACGCTTGCCGGCAGCGTCTTCGAGATGGCGCTCTACCCGAACCTCTTCGTGGACTATATCGGCCGCCTCTCGCCTGCAATGGTCGCCGGCCATCGCGGCTTGCTGCTCGGCTTCCTCATGATCGTGCTGTGTACTGCCTGGAACATCCTCGGCGCCGGAGCCGTCGGCGAAGGCTCGCTTTTCCTCAATGTCGCGCTGCTCCTGCCCTTTGCGGGCCTTGTTGCCGTCGCGCTGTTCCACGCGCACTCTGCGGTGGGCGCAGCCGCGACTCCGCTCCGCCACGCCGACCTGCTCGGCGGCATTCTCATTGCGATGTGGAATTATATGGGCTGGGACAATCTCTCGACCATCGCCGGCGAAGTGGAGAATCCGCAGAAGACCTACTCGCGCGCGATGTTCGGCGCGGTCATCCTCGTGATCGTCACCTACGTGATTCCCGTTGCCGCCGTTGCGCGCACCGGCATCGACCCCAATCGCTGGACCACCGGCGGCTGGGTGGATGTCGGCCAGATCGTCGGCGGCGAAGCGCTCGCCATTGCCATCGCTGCTGCAGGAGTGATCGGCGCCATCGGTACCTTCGGCGCGCTGATGATGTCGTTCACGCGCCTTCCGTCCGTGATGGCCGATGACGGCTACCTCCCGAAAATTCTCGCGCGCCAAAGCGCCCGCACCGGCACTCCATGGGTCGCGGTGCTTGTCTGCTCGATCTTCTGGGCCATTTGCTACCCGCTTGGCTTCGAGCACAGCCTGTTGCTCGACGTACTGCTGACCGGGCTGAGCATCCTCCTCGAATTCTGGGCTCTGGTTGCCCTGCGCGTGCGCGAGCCCGGACTCGCGCGCCCCTTCCGCGTCCCCGGTGGAACGCTTGGCGCCATCGCGGTCGGCGTGCCCCCGCTCGCTCTGATGGTTGCGGCGGTGATTCGCAACGGCAGGGAACTCGCCGGCAGCACGAACCAGCTCGTCATCGGCGCGGCCGTGGTTCTTGCCGGCGTCGCCCTCTACTTCGCGAGCGTGCTCGTGCAGCGCCGCAAACGCGGCGTCACGTAGAACGCCGTGCGTTCTTCGTTTTCGCAGGGGTGGGTTTCAAACCTGCCCGGCCGGGCGCGTCTCCCCGGGCGACTCGCGCCAAGCCGCCCGCTGGGCCATGCTATTCTTGGCCTCGATGGCCGACAACGACCCACGCGATCTCGAATTCATGCGCGCCGCGCTCGACGAAGCCCGCGACGCCGCCAAACGCGGCGAAGTCCCCGTCGGCGCAATCGTCGTCGTCCAGGGCCGGATCATCGCGCGCGCCGGCAACCGCACGATCACCGATTGCGACCCCACCGCCCATGCCGAGATCGTCGCGCTGCGCGAAGCCGCGAAAGCCGTCGGAAATTACCGCGTGCTCGGCGCGCAACTCTACGCGACGATCGAGCCCTGCGCCATGTGCGCCGGCGCCATGGTGCAGGCCCGTGTCGAACGCCTCGTCTACGGCGCCGACGACCCCAAGGGCGGCGCCATCCGTTCCTGTTTTTCAATCCTCGATCATCCGCAGCTGAATCATCGCGTGGCCATCGTGCCCGGCATTCTCGGCGACGAATCCGCCGCGCTTCTCCGCGAGTTCTTCGCCGTCCGCCGCTAACCGCGCGAAAGAGAAGCCTTCGCCGCTTGCCCGTTGTGACCGCCCTACGCCTCTGCTAATCTTGGAAAACGACCACGCTGCGGAGAGGTGTCTGAGCGGTCGAAAGAGCTCGCCTCGAAAGCGAGTGTAGGGGGAACTCTACCGTGGGTTCGAATCCCACCCTCTCCGCCATTGCTTTGGAATCGGTGGCTAGAGTTTTCCTAAGCGCAAATCCCACGAGAATCTGCGGACCTCATCCTGAGTCGCATCACTCATTGCCCGCTGATCGGCCGCTCTCTTCTATCCCCCCACCATTCCTAGGGTCTCTAATCTATTGACACCGCTAGATGGTCCGCGTACATTCGCGTTGTAAGGGTCGCGAAGTCCGTTCGACGGAGGACCTGTGCGTTCCATAGCTCTCGGCGCTCGATCGGCTCTGGTTGGCTTCCTGATCGCTGGTCTTATGGGTCTGCCCGCGAGGGCGGCGAACCCCCAGCCTCTCGCCACTGTCGTCTCTGCGCAGTCGGCTCGCCTCGCCAATGCCGACGCTGTTCCCGGCGCGGACGTCTACCTCGACGACGATCTCGTCACCAACCCCGGCGGCTCTTTGCGCCTTGCCGTCGGAACGAGCCAAGTCTATCTCCTCGCCGAAAGCGAAGCGACGCTTCGCCAGGACCAGGGTAAGATCCAGGCGAAGATGTATCGAGGCACGCTCGGCTTTTCGACTTCCACGCCGGACCAGATCGAAGTCGACACTCCCTTCGGCATGGTTCGCGGCGTCAACGGCTCCCGCGTTCTCGGGCAAATCTCGATCGTTCTCGCGCCGAACACCAGCGATGAAAGAATCACGGTCACGTCCTACGAGGGCGCGCTCCTTGTCGTGGACCTTGCGGGCCGCTCGCAGACGATCGACGATGGTCAGACCTACGTCGGCACTCTGAATTCTGATTCCAGCGGTGGCGGCGGTCGCGATGTGAAGGTGGTAGGCGTTGGCGCGCAGGGCATCAACTGGCACCACGTTATCGCCGTCGCAATTCCGGCGGCTATCCTAGGTACGACCGCTGCGATTCTCTATATCAAGGAATCCGAAAGCTGCGATCGTCCGGACTGCGCCCCGAAGCCGAAAGACTAATCGCGTCTCTGGTTCGTCTCATCGGCGAAACAAAGGGATGAATCGCGGCACGCCTCTGCAGTACTCCTCGTAGGATTCGCCGAAGCGCTTCCTCAACTCGCTTTCCTCGATCGAAATCGCCGCAAACATGAGCGCCGCCCACACCCCTGCGACTGCCCACGCCGTTCTCGTGCCCGCCAGCAGGCATGCACCGGCCACCGCCAGCAGGGAACCGGTGTACCGTGGATGGCGCATGCGCCCGTAGATTCCGCGCCGCTCCAGCTCTCCGCCCCCGGATACCTCCGTTTTGCCGATAAGTCGCGCCCCTCCGAGGTCGCGATGCACGCGCCAGAAGATCCAGCTTTCCAGTGCGATCAGCACGAGTGCCGCGACGATGACTGCCACCGGCGGCCGCTCCGCGCGGAAAATCTTCCCGTGCCAAATCGCCAGGCACGCAGCAACCGGCGGCCACGAAACCAGCAGCCCCACCACGTACGGCGCGTTCGAACCCACGCGCCACCGCCCGCCGAACGGATGCACCACGAACCAGTAGATCGGAATCGGCAGTTGCAAGAACAGCACGATGGCCGCAAGCCAGCCCCACAGCGTCATGCGCGCATCTTAGTAGTTGGCTCTTCGAAGTTGCAAGCAGCGCCGGCCGCTCGGCCGGTTGCGTGCTCTGCTTGATTCGTTGGTGGAGCGACAGCTCTTCACCCTCGCGCAGCGTCCGAAGTAGCGGCGGCCCATCGCGCGAAGAGCCCGCCGCGCACGCTATAATGAATTGTTTCACTCGGGGCGATCTCTTTTCGTGAGGACATCAGAATGATCCCTGGATTTCGGACGCAGCCGCGTCTCGCTCCGCTGGTTTCCTGCGCGGGAGTCCTGTTCGCGCTCGCCTTCGCCCCGGCCTCTCGCGCCGACCGGCCTTACGCTCCCAGCCGCAATTATGCTCTGACGGATATTCGCACGCACCTGTGGTTCGATCTCGATCGCCGCGCGATCCGCGGCGAGGTCGCCGAAAGCATCTCGGTGCTTCGCAACAACGTCTCCGAGCTCGCTCTCGATTCCGTCGATCTGAAAATCGAAAGCGTCGAGGTCGACGGCAAACCCGCGAAATTCTCGGTCGATCCGCAGAGGCTCGTCATCGCCCTCGACCGCCCTGCCGATCGCGGCGATCATCACGAAATCTCGATCCGCTACGAAGGGCAACCTAAGCGCGGCCTCTACTTCGTTCTCCCGGACAGTGCCTATCCCCACCAGCCCACCGAAATCTGGACGCAGGGCGAGGCCGAAGACACGCGCTATTACATTCCGCTCTACGATTATCCGAA
>Ga0335073_10006067_pt1 | contig 16982 bp, 12 predicted proteins | sample Lox_Sample_22_FD_207093 | JGI IMG/M metagenome (GOLD analysis project Ga0335073, IMG submission 207093) | Soil microbial communities from Loxahatchee National Wildlife Refuge, Florida, United States - Lox_Sample_2.2 | ecosystem: Environmental > Terrestrial > Soil > Wetlands | place: USA... | reverse complement strand
TCGTCGATCGAAAGATAGGCCTCAAGCGGTCCCAGGCCGCGGCCGACTTGATAGGCCTCGTCCGCCTTGAAGCGGTGCAGCGAGAGCTTGTCCTCCTCGGCGTAGATCGCGATCGTGGTGATGCCAAGTTCGGTTGCCGCGCGAAACACGCGGATCGCGATCTCCGACCGATTGGCAACCAGCAGGCGACGGATGTGTCCGGCCATCGCTCCCCCCAAAATGCTGCGTCGCACAATAGCGACATTGGAGCGATTAATATAGGGCAACAGGATGTTGCCCTACCCAGCATCGGCAGCCTGCTGCATTGCGGTGGGGGCGCGGCGCCGATCGAAAAATAGCTCAGTCGATCACGTCCTTGGCGCGGGCGCAGAGGGAGGGTGGCGATTTGTTAAGGCCCGGCGCCGAAACTTGCCGGTGATGCTATCGCACGGCAATGTGAGGCGCATGACAGGGGCGGCACGATGGTGGCTGGCGCTGGCGACGGGACTGGCGGTTTCGTTGTCGCAGTTTGCGGAAGCGGAAACGCTCAACATGGTTGTGGCCGCGCGAGCCGCCAATTACGCGCCGTACATAATTGCAATCGAGAAGGGGTATTACGCTGCTGAAGGGCTGACGCTCAACGTGAGCTATGCCGCCGGATCGATCGAGATATCGGCGCTAATCGGCGGATCAATCGATATCGGCACGTCGTCCGCAGCTGCAGTGAGCGCCATCCTTCGCGGTGCGCCATTGCGAATCATCTACACCTTGTCCGACCGCCCGGCCTATCAACTGTGGTCGACGCGGCCCAATCTCAAAAGTCTCACTGACCTCAAAGGCATGACGGTCGGCATCATCAGCCGTGGCGACACCCTCGAAACGGCGATGCGCCTGACGCTGCAACAGGCGGGACTGCCGCCGAACTGGGTTGGCTATACCGCGCTCGGATCCGGCGACGGCCGCGTGGCTGCGGCTCAGTCGGGTGCGTTGCCGGCCGTGATCGTTGCGCGCCGCGACATCGAATTGATGCGCGATCGGGCGGCGCTGCCACGCGGACATCTGATCACCGACATGTACCGAACGATCCGTTTTCCCTATGGCGGCCAGACGGTCTCCGTGGCGACGCTCAAGGATCGGCCTCTTGTGGTCCGCCGCTTCCTGCTCGCGACGGTAAAGGGCGTTCGCTACATGAAAGCATTCCGTCGCGAAACGGTCGCCATCCTTACCAAATGGGAGCAATCGGCCGACCCGCGCGGCGCCGAGGTCGATTACGACGACGTGCTTGCGACGTTGACGGAAAATGGCACCGCCGACGCGGTGCTGAGGCGGCACGATCTCGAGGTGCGCGCGTCCTTTATCGGTCTTCCCGCCGATCGCATCCCGCCGCTCGACGCGGTTTACGATTATTCGCCGCTCGAAGAGGTCAACGCGGCGCTCGATGCCAGCGGCTGGACGCCGGCGCCATGAGACGCCGAGCGCGGTGCAACAGTTCCGGATAGCTTCGCACTGCTCGCGGCGAGCGCATCGAATATCGCCTGCACCGTAGCCGCCACGTGCGTCGCGTCAAAAATGCCCGTGTGGTCGCCTTCGAGGTGGCGAACCGTCACCCCCTCGCATAATTCGCCCCACCGCAGATCATCAGGCATGTCGGTCGTGTACCAAGTCTCGCTTGCCCGGAAGATGCAGGCCCGGCCGGGATAATGCCGCAATCCGGGACCGGATGCCGCCTTGGCCCGCAGCTCGTTCATCACAATGTCCTGGAAGACCACGCACGCGTGGGGCGCGCGCACGAATACGAGCAGCCGCCAGATCCAGGCCAGCGCGGAAAAACGGCGGCGCCTCAGCAGTTCCTCGACGATGCGGATTCCGGCGTAGCCCGGGCGCGACAGCAACGTCCACACCCAGCCGGCCCAGCGCCACGGGCGCGGCGCGGCCGCATGACCGCCTCCACTCGCGCGCCGTTGGATCGCAGGAGCATCGATAAGGCCGAGGAACGCAACGTCGATGCCTTCCTCGGCCAGAAGGCATGCGCATTCGAAGGCGATGTCGGCGCCAAACGAATAGCCAAGAAGCCGTATCGGCGTGCCATCGCGGGCCGCGTCACGCAACTGCCCGAGAAAGCTGACGGCGATATCGGACTTGTCGTGGGCGCGAAGGTTGAGCGGGTCGAGCCGGGGATATTCGAGCACCGCCACCGTGCAGCCCTTTTCGAGCTCTTGCACGCACCGCATCGCGTGCAGCACGGCCCCGCGCCAACCCGGAAGGAAATAGACATCGGGGTGGGCGTGGTCCGCCGTTTCCTGCTTCAGACGCGCGATCAGGTCGCTGGGCCGCGTCGCCGGCGCGAGCACGGACGTTGATAGCGGGCGTCCCAGCCGTAATTCGAGCTCGAGGATGAACTCGAGTGCTTTCAGCGAATCGCCCCCTGCCTCTTCCCAGCCTTCATCGGCGGCAAACGAAGCGGCGCCAAACAGCGGGCACCAACAGGCGCGCACGACGGCGCCGGTCGCGTCCTCGCCTTCCGTGGATAGGCCGGCATTACCGTTGGTCGATTGGGTCGCATTCTCGAGATCACGATCGCGGAGTTTCTGCAGGTCCGGCTTGAAGCCGGGGAGGCGGGGAATCTCGTCGATGACATAAAGGTGACGCGGCCGCATCGCCGCGGGGAGCCGATCGGCAAGCCACGCCGAAAGCGCCCTCGTCGTCACTGTCTCGCCTTCAACCCTCACGACGTAAGCGGCGATCTCTCGCGCATCGCCCTCGCCGCGGGCGACGATTGCGGCGTCATGGATGCCAGGGTAACTGCGCAGCGCAGCCTCGATTTCGTCCGGCTCCACGCGTTGGCCGCGGATTTTGAATTGCCGGTCCTTGCGTCCCAAAAATTCGAGTTGCCCGTCATTGCGTATGAGGCCGAGATCGCCGGTGCGAAAGATCCGAGCTTCGGCGTCCGCCGCGGAGACCGTAAAGGCGCGGCCGGTCAGTTCCTCATCGTTCCAGTACCCTTCGGAGAGAAAGCGGCCCGTCACGGTGATTTCGCCGACCTCGCCCGGCGGGAGCCGATTGCGATCGTCATCGGCGATGGCGATTTCGTACCCGTCCTGCACGCGGCCGACCGGCACGAGCGGCCGGTCGAGAGGCGTGTCGAAGTCGATGAAGCCGTGGCAAAAGCTTCCGGCTTCGCTCGAGGCCATGCACACGCCCAGGCGACTCGATTGCGGAAACCGCCGACGGAACAGTGCCACGTCGCTTGCGAAGACGCGGTCGCCGCCGAGCTGCACATAACGCACCGAGGCGAAGATCTCGGGCTCGCGGCAAAGATCCAGCAGCCGGCGGAAGATGAAGGGAGGTGTGTAGAAGATGGTGATCGCGCCGCTCTGCAACAGGCGAATGATCTCCCGCAACCCTTGGCGCCGCAGGTCGAGCATGTGAAGCCGCGCGCCCGCGAGGAGCGTGCCGAAGACCAGCCTTTGCGACGTGACATCGGTGGGTGAAAACAGCGATGCCTTGCGGTCGGCCGGCGACATCTCGATGGTGTTGATGCGCTGAATCGTATTGTGCAGCAGGCTGCGTTGGGTGAAGAAAACACCCTTCGGTCTGCCCTCGCTGCCGGAGGTATAGGAAAGAAAGGCGATGTCGTCGGCCGATGTGGGGGGCAGCGCGTGGCTGCCGACTGCGGCATCGGCAATATCGATCTGCTCCAGCGCTGGCGCCAGGTGCGCGGCCGCCGCGCGTGTCGTCTCATCAACGATGATGGTCGTGATCCCGGAATGCTCGATGATGAAGCGGTTGCGGGCCTCGGGAAAGGTAAGGTCGAACGGGAGGTAAGGGCGACCCGTGGCCAACGCGGCGAGGGTCGCCACCGGCATCGAAACGCTGTTCGTCAAGGCGACGCCGATAGGCTTGCGGCGATTGCCGGGAGCGGCGACACGGTGGGCCAGCGCGACAGCCCGTTCGTGGAGTTCGCGGAAGCTCAGTCGGCGCTCGCCGTCATCGATCGCGCACGCATCGCCGAAGGCAGCAACGGCATCGGTGAAGAGGTCGAAGACCGGGCGGTCGATGGCGGTTTCCGGAAACCGATGGAACATTTGCGACGGCGGGCGCGCCACGCCACCACCGGGCGCGGGCGCTATCACGTCGGTGTCAGCGCTTCTATCAGGAGTCATGGTATCCGCATGGCCATTTTGTTGGCTCCTTCGCCTTTGCCCCGCGCCTCATTTGTTGGTTATTGGTTACTTCCTGGATAATCACAGCGAGATTGGTACTCTCGCACTTCCTGGCCATTACAAACAAGACCGACGCGGGAGGAGATCCCGCAAGTCCGCGTTAACGTTAATCGCTCTTTATTCCGCACCGCTATTGAACTCGGTTGGGACGGCAATCGATAAGGTGTACGATCGTCCAAGTCCCGTCGTTCTCGAACGGCATCTTTGTAAGTAAGACAATTCAAGACGGACGCTTTTTCGAGCAGCCAGACGATGCTGATCACCGTTGCGATTTGTACTTTCAATCGCGCCGAATCTCTGCGACGGACGCTGGGTTCGCTCGCGGCCATGCGTGTGCCGGCTGATCTCAAATGGGAACTCGTGGTCGTCAACAACGATTGCAACGATCATACCGACGAAGTCATCGCGTCCTTTGCTCATCGCCTGCCGGTTCGGCGCGAATATCAGCCTGAGCGTGGGCTTTCCAATGCCCGTAACTGCGCAGTGGGTGCCGCCAAGGGCGACTACATCGTTTGGACCGACGACGATGTGCTGGTCGGTCCCGAATGGCTTGCCGCCTATGCCGACGCTTTCCGGCGTTGGCCCGATGCAGCCGTGTTTGGCGGCACGATCATTGCGAGATACGAACCGCCGGTGCCTAAATGGATCCTGGAATGCGAAACGCTTCTTGTCGGGCCCCATGCGACTCGAGCGTTCAGCGACCGGGTACAGCCGATTTTCAGCACCGGGGGGCGTGTCCCCTTTGGATCAAGCTATGCGCTTCGCACGCGGGAGCAGCGGGCGTTTCGCTATGACCCCGCCTTTGGTCCCCATCCCGGCCGCCCCCGACTACACGATGAAACCGACGTAATCGAGAAGATATTGCGGTCCGGTGCAACGGGCTACACGGTTCCGACGGCACGTGTGGAGCACTGCATTGGCCGCGACCGGCAGACCGTCCGCTACATGATCCGTTGGTTCGCGGCACTTGGCGAGTCGGACGCGCTTCGGTATCCGGAACGCGTCGGGGTGACGCGGTGGTTCGGCGTGCCGCGCTGGCTGTGGCGGAGGTTGATCGCGGAGTGGGCGCGCTATCGCATCCATGGCCTGATTTCGCCGGCGCCGGTCTGGATGCGGCATCTGAGAGACTATAGCCTGGCTCTGGGCGCTATTCGGTATTGGAGAAGTCACAAAAGTTAGAGTGAGGAATTTCGGGTCGGGGCTCCCGGCAACCGGATGTTGTCCGCTAACGCTGCAGCAGGCTCGTGCCGCTGATCGCGCGCGGCTTCGGCTGCCCCACCAATTCGATGAGCATCGGTACGACGTCGAACGAGCTTCGCACGCCACGGTCGCCCGCCGCACAACAATCGGCGCGCAGATAGGCCATTCCATAGCGACCGGTATGACCGCCGGTCCGTCGATAGGGAACCGGACCGATGCGTCCCAGCGATGGGTGCACAAAACCCAATGGGCTGCCTTTCCACGCCACAGTGAGATCGGATTGGCTCGGCGTCATCGCGTATGGGTCCGAAAGCGCCGGAAACTCGATTCCGTCCACCACGCTCTCGCCGGTTGCGGGGTCGATGCACGCGCGTATCACGTGTTCCGTCTCTTCCAGAACCGTGCGGTAATTTGCAGCTTCCACCGTTCCGCTGCTTTCGCGCCCGACAAGATTCACGCGCAGGCGGCCGTCGTTATAGGACGGTAGTCCGAAAACAGACATGGCGCGCCAGAACCGCCGGTACTCTGTCGCCGGCATCCAGTCGAGCGATAGGCGTTCGGGACTTGATTGGCTTTGCTCGCGCGCGGCGGCGGAACGGTCGAGGGCCGCATGGATCAGCGCCTTGATCGATCGCGGCAACACCCGCCTCGCGACCTTGCGTGCGCGGCTTTCGGGAAATCCTTCCGCGACGCCATGGTCCCAGCGCTCGGTGTCCGACAGCAAGACCGGAGACCTGCCATCATGCGAGCGCCACCGCGCAGGCTGCGTGAACCACGGCGATCCGAAGGCATGCCGGTACATCAATTCCGGCAGCAGCAGCATGCTCGGCACATCGGATTGATTGCCGCCCATTCCGCCCATGGTGAAGACCACGAATTGCGCATCCGCGAATCTGTTGGTCAACTTGCCGATCAGCCGGTCGATCGCTTGGTAAACGGCACGGATGCTCGCGCCCGCGGCGCCGGAAGCAGGCAAGTGATGGAGCGGGTGAGAGGGGTCGACGCCGTGCCACAGACCCTCGCAGGCAGAATGCGGCTCGCCCAGGCCCACCAGCGCGAGGTCCCAATCGGGCAACCGTTCGCTGAGCAGCCAGCATGCGGCCTCCGCCCGCACATCGATCGCACGCGTCAACGCGCGCCCCATTTCGCGCGAAGCCTCCGCCGATGGCCAAGGTATGCCGTAAATCCATGGGTCCGCCGGATAGTCGCCAAACCTCGCACAAAGTTCTGCCATCAATTCCGCCGGACGCGATCCTGCCGCAACCCCGGGATCATGCAGGCCCCAGTTCACAAGCCCGTTCACACGTGGCGCGGCGTTCAGATCAAAATGCGGCACGTCGAACACCACGGTTCGGCAGTTCAGATTGGCGACGAAGGGTGGGGATTGCGCCCCCTGCTGCCACACCGCGTAGGATTGCGGATCGAAATGGATGGTGTTCCATCGTTGCGCCGCATCGGGCGCCAAGCCGGACGCGAAATGCTCGCCGGCGAGACCCGTGCGCTGTGCAGGACCATGATCAAGGAGGAAGCGTGAACTCGAGGCCGCAAGCCGCGACATTTCCGGCATCTCGCCCGCGGCCATCAGACGTTGTCCCAGCACTTGTTCAAAGCCATCGAGAAAGATCGCTAGAACACGACTCATATCGACCTCTCGAGGAAAATCGCGGCTGGACAAGCCCTTGAAGATGCCATGTCTAGTTAAACAAATCCTGTGAACGGCAGAGTTCGGTGGGCTCAGGCGCTGTTATTAACCTTCTCCATCTTCCGGGGCCAGCGCTGGAACCTCAAGAGAGCAGGTTGCTTGTTCGCGCGGTTTGCCGGGATTAAGCACCGCTGCCGAGGCGTAACGTTCCGCACCGATCATTTGCAGCCTGAAGGGATGACGGTGCCGGTCGGATTCATCCAACGCATAGAAGATCGTGGCCTCGCCGGTGCCCCGGCCGCGGAACTCGGTGCTCAGTATGTCGAAAACGTTGCGGTCGGCATCCATGGCGCGATCGGTGTTCCGTCGTGGAATGCCCCACCAGCGAAGTACCGCCTCGCAGGCAAATTTGTCGATGGCGAAGCAATTCGGATCGACCCACCCGGCCGGATCGACCATTGTGCCACGAGGGGTCGGACCCACCGACTCCCAACGATCCACGCAGATCGGCTGGCGCGACCGAGGATGCACGAACCACCGCAACGCGTACGCCCAGTCGAAGCCCTGAATCGCGCCGTGCAACGAGGTGAGGTGGCTAGGGGCGTACCAGTTGTCATCGTCGAGATAGGCGAGGTACCGGCTGTTGGCGAGATAGGAGAGGATGGTCCGAAGCGCGCCGCCATCCCAGGAAGGATGAAGGCCGCCATGTCGTCGGGACGTGGAATAGCCGGGGTAGAACATGGTCACCGCGTGTCGGCTCGGCACAATGCGGCAAATCTGATCGATAGTCTGCGCGTCACCCGCGGGTCGGTCGACCCCGATGAGGAGCTGCACGCGGCCGGCAAAGTCCTGGGCGAAGACGGACTCGATGGCGTCGCTGATCGTCGGCCGCAAGATCGACGGCATCACCACGGCGAAGTCGAAGGGTATCTGCATCCGGCCGACCGCCGCCCCGGCATAGTTCTTAATGAAAGGTTCCGAGGGCCGTTCCGCCGTTGCAGACGGATTGGGGATCGGCTGCCGATGAAGTTGAGAGATGGACCGCCACAAGCTTTCGCCGCGGACGATCCGCAAATCCCACCGGCGAAGAAATCCCTTGATCACGCGGGATGCGAATGATGTCCAATGCACGACGATTCGCCCGATCTCCCCCGCAATACGCTTCGTGATCCCCGCTAATAGCCGCGGTCGCCATCGTGCGCCCGCTCAAAGAATTCCTTAACAGCCGGCTAGATGACACTATCAGCCTTAAAGTATCTTCAACAAAATGCAGGAGCGGTCGTCGTCGAGTGACCCGGAAACCGAGGCCCGTGCCCCCCTATTTCAGCAATTCCGCCACCCCGGCGCGAATTGCCTCCGCCGCCAGGCTCGCGGCGGGCGAAGGCTGGCGCTTCGCGGAAACCAGCACGGTCAGTTGTTGCGCCTTCAGTCCGGGCTCGATCATGGGAACAAACGCGAGCGAGCCTTCCCTGAGCTCGCGCTCGATCCCGAGCGGTGTTTGAAAGGCAATGCCCGATCCGCGCAACGCCATGCCAATCATGAAATCCCGGCTGAGCGTGGTGACCACGGGCTCGGCCGACAGCGAACTGCGCTTGAGCAGATCCTCGAGCTGTGCCCGGATAGAGTTGGCTTCGTCGGGAAAGATCAGCGGCGCACCCGCGTCGACGAGATCGTAAAGCCGGATCGTCGCCTCGTTGGAAAAAGCGTGCTGCGGCGACATGACTGCACCGAAGGGCAAGGGCACCGAGATGATGTGACGCACGGACGGGGAGTGCGGCGGATTGAAGCTGACTCCGACATCGACATCGCCCGTCTCGACCAAGTCGAAAATGCGCGGCGAACCGTGGAAGTGGCATTCGAACGTGATGCGGGGATGCTTTTCGCGGAACCCTGACAAAATGCGTGGCAGCAATTCGGTTCCCGCCGACGGCACCGCAGCAATGGCAAGATGGCCGCGATGCACGCCGCGCAACTCTTCGAGCGCACCTTGCATTCTGCTCAGACCGTGCAGCACTTGGCTAACGTGATCGGCGACCGCCTCGCCGGCAGCGGTAAGCCGCAGGCCGCCGGACGTTCGCTCGGTCAGACGGTCTCCCAGGATTGCCTCGATTTCGCGGAGCCGCCGGCTGATGGCGGAGGGCGCAACGTTGAGTACCTTGGCGGCGGCCCGAATCGAGCCCGATCTCATGACCTCATGAAAATACAGAATCCAGTGCGCATGAAGCCTGACCGCGTCGGCGCGACGGAATTTCGGGGTCATCGTCCGGCCCGTCCTTCCCGCTGACGTTGGCGCAAGGTTCGTGCCAATTCCCGGCGTACGGCAACGGGCGGTTAATGGCCTTGGAGGCTTCGCGCCTGCGCGCTCGCTGCTCAGATTTGAGGCACGGCTGCATGTTGCTAAATCGGCAACGGGCTGTTCCCGAGATTCCGGATACCGCAGTGCAGCATAACTTCGCACACTGCTTCGGAACGGATCGATGGAGCATTCGCCGTGGGAGATAGAGGCCCAAATTCTTGTGGCAAGTGGCGCCCGCCGCTGCTGGCGAGCCTCGTCTCGGCGATCCTTCTCACGATCGCGGCGGCGTTTCCGATGGCCGGGTCGGCATTGGGGGACGAACTGGCACCCGTCAAGCTCGGCATATCCAAGCTCGGGGCCATGACCGACGTTTGGATCGCCGATAAAGACGGCATCTTCAAGAAGCACGGCCTTGACCTTGAGGTGGTGGACATCCCGCTGTCCGCCCAAAGCATTCAGGTTCTGATGTCGAAGTCGGTGGACATTGCCCTCCAGATACCCGGCCAGGCGTTTCAGGCCAAGGAACAGGGCTTCGACGTGGTGCTCGTCGGCCAGAACGAGACCGCGGGCGTCAAGCCGCCGGTGTCGAACGCGCTCATGGTAGGCGCCAAGTCGCCGGTGACGTCCATCAAGGATTTGATGGGGAAACGGATCGCCGCCTCGTCGGCTCACGGCCAGGCGTTTGCTGCGCTCAAGGAGCTGTTCGCGAAGGCCGGCGGGTCGATCGCCGACGTGCAAATTGTCATGTCGCCTTTCCCGGCGCAGCCAGACCTTCTGCGCTCCGGGCAAGTTGATGCGGTCGCAGCGCTCGATCCTTACACGACTCAGATATTGAAGTCCGGCTACGGCCGCGTCTTGTCTTATTTCATGCTTGACACCATTCCAGACCAGCCCGTGGGATCGTGGTGGGCGAGAGGAGAATGGGCGAAGCAGCATCCGCGGGAGATCCGCGCCTATCAGGACGCGATCAAAGAGGCGCAGGACTATCTCAACGCTGATCCGACGCGCGCAAAGAAGTTGGTCGCCGACTATACGGGGCTCGATTACGAGCTGGTCAAGGACATGTCGATCACCTGGAAGTCGCAGATCAATCCGGCCGTGTGGCAGGCGGTCGCTGACATGATGTACCGCCAAGGCGAGCTTCAGAAGAAGCACGACGTTTCGGAATATCTCGGAAGCGTCACCGCCTATGTGACGAACTGAGCATGCGCATTTGTCCTACGGCCGTTTGTTCGGTTCGAGTGAGGCTCGATGCTTGGAATACCCCTTAGTGAAGCCCCGACGATCGTAACGGCGCCGATTCGGCCGGCGGGCAGCCACGTCCTTGCGGCTCAAGGGATTGATAAAAGTTACGTCGTCAAGGGCCGGCCGAACATCGTGTTCGCTTGTTTCGATTTCGCCGTCGAATCCGGCAGCTTTATCTCGATCGTCGGGCCTTCCGGTTGCGGCAAGTCGACGCTGCTGAAATTGCTTGCCGGTCTTGATGCGCCTGACGAGGGCACGATCCGGTTCAAGGAAAAGACCGTGACGGCGCCGCCTCGGGGCGTGGTCTACGTCTTTCAGCAATATTCAAAGTCGATCTTTCCCTGGCGCACGGTGGCGGAGAATGTCGCATTCGGGCTCGAGCATCAGCGCGACCTCGACCGGGCAAGCCGACGTGAGCGTTGTCGCGAGTTTATCCGGCTCGTCGGCCTCGAAGGGTACGAGGATTACTACCCTTCGCAGCTTTCTGGCGGAATGCAGCAACGCGTCGCGATCGCGCGCGCCCTCGTCTGCAAGCCCGACGTTTTGATGATGGACGAGCCGTTCAGCGCCGTCGACGCTCTCACTCGCACGACCCTGCAGCAGCTCATGCTCAACATTTGGCAGAGCCTGAGGGTCACTGTCGTGTTTGTAACCCACGATGTCGACGAAGCCGTCTATCTTTCGGGACGCGTCGTCTCGCTGAGCCGCGCGCCCGCGCGTGTCGTCGACGATGTGCGCGTGATGCTGCCTTATCCGCGCGATCCGGTGAAAACGCGCGGCGACGCGCGCTACATCGCGGCCCGTGAGCGCCTGCTGTCCCGCATCCTCGCGGCTGAAACCGACCACGCGGACGGGAGCGCCGCGTGAAAGCGCGCTGGCCGGGCTTCGCGCTCGTCGTTTTCGTCCTGCTCGTCTGGCAGATCGCGACGGTCGGGGGCTGGGCCGACAGCGTCAGCCTGCCGCCCGTCACGGCGGTGGTCATGTCTTGGTGGACCGATCTCGCGAGCGGCTCGATCCCGGCGCAGCTCGTGCCGAGCCTGCGCCGCATAACGATCGGGCTTGGCTTGGCCATCGCCATTGGCATGCCACTTGGCATGTTGATGGGCGTCAATCGTCTTGCCTATCGGATTCTGGAACCGCTTACCGAGTTGCTGCGACCGATCCCAAGCGCCGCCTACATCCCCGTAGCGATCCTTTTTCTTGGCTTGGGCGACCAGATGAAGCTGTTTGTCATCGTGCTCGCAAGTGTCTTTCCGATCCTGCTCAACACCTACATGGGCGTCACCGGCATCGATCCAGTCTTGATCGACACCGGACGCACGTTGGGCACGCCCCGCTTCAGCATCCTCTACAAGATCGTGTTTCCGGCATCCCTGCCCAGCATTCTGACGGGCATCCGCATCAGCCTAGGCATCGCTTTCATCGTCTCGGTCACGTCGGAGATGATCGCCGGCAACAACGGGCTTGGCTACTTCATCATCGACCGGCAGCAGACGTTCCATGTGTCCGAGGTGTTCGCGGGCATCCTGACGCTTGGGGTCATGGGCTATGCCATGAATTTGGTCTTTCTCCAGATCGAGCGGTACCTGCTGCGCTGGCGTGGCACGACCGTCCGCGCATAGAGGAAACCGCACATGTCGACGACGGAAATGGCTCATACGGCACCCGCAAGCCTGGCGGAGATGGTGCGGCTTGCGACGATTCCGCCGGCGCGGCTCCTCGCGGAGACCCGATCGGCACTTCTCCTGGTCGACGTGCAGAACCGGTTCATCTTTGGCACCGACCCCAAGGCACTGTCGCCAAGCGCACGAGTCGTCGAACCGATCGCCAAGCTGCTGCAGACGGCGCGCACCCGCGGCGTGCCCCGCTATTACGTGACCGTTGGCCATGCTCCGGGATACAGCGACGCCGCGCCTTGGATGCGGCGCCTCAACGACATGGGTTCGGACGTCAAGAACCGGCTCCAGCATGCGCCGCTGCCTGCACAGGCGTCGGAGATCCCGCGCGACATCGCGCCGATGCCGGGCGAAATCCACCTCACGAAATGGCGCTTCAGCGCCTTCTACGAGACGGCGCTCGACGTACTTCTGCGCGGCGGCGCGGTCGAGACGGTGGTGATTGGCGGCGTCGCCAGCTACGGGTGCATTATCGCGACCTACATAGACGCCTGTTCGCGGGGCTTTTTCCCGCTGCTGTGCGCTGAGGCCGTCGACGGCACGGAGCCGACGATGCACAGGGCGGCCATGGACTTCATGGCGCCAAGCGTGCTTGGCATGGAGACGATCATCGACGTTTGGGGCGCGCAGTCGTAGCGAGAGGACGGTCCATGGGCAGCATGAGCAAGCTCGAACTCGGCGTATTTCTCCCGATCGGCAACAACGGCTTCCTGATGTCGGAGACGGCGCCGCAATACGCTCCAAGCTTCGAGATGAACAGGCAGATCGCGGTGCTGGCAGAGAATCTGGGCTTCGACTACGTATTCTCGATGTCGAAGTGGCGGGGGTTCGGCGGCGCGACGCGGTTCTGGGACGCGACGCTCGAGTCGGTCGCGCTCATGACCGGACTCGCCGCCGTCACCTCGCGGATAGGCGTCATCGCCACGATGCAGCCGGTCCTATTCCCGCCAGCGGTTGCCGCGAAAATGGCCGCCACCATCGACGATCTGAGCGGTGGCCGGTTCGGGATCAACATCGTGACCGGCTCGTTCCTCGACGAGTACGATCAGATGGGGATTCTTCCGCCCGACTATGAGAAGAACCGCTATCGCTATGCCACTGAATGGCTCCATGTCGTGAAGCGCTTGTGGACCGAGGATTCCGTCACGTTCGACGGCGAATGGTTCCACATGACGGACTGCCGCTCGGGGCCGAAGCCGCTTCAAAAGCCCCACCCCTTCATCATCTGCGCTGGCACCTCCGACGAGGGCTTCCGCTTCACGGCACAAGAGGGAAATTACAGTTTCATCGGTGGCGTGACGCTCGACCAGACCAAGGCGCTGAGCCGGCGGATGAAGGCAATGGCGGCGGAGTACGGCCGCACCATCAAGACCGCAACGACACTGCTGCCGATTGTCGACGAATCGGACGCGGCCGCCCAACGCCAGTGGGAATATTATCAGAGCGGTGCAGACCGTGCGGCGATCGCGAACCTCGCCAGCTACTACGGCAAGGAGAAGCGGGAATCGGCAAAAAACCGCATTCTGAAGCTGGAGCGCGATGTGTCTTTTGCCGGCAGGATGATTCCTGGCAGTCCGGGCACTCTTGCCGCTATCATTGAGGAGCTGGTCGTTGATGGGGGTGTCGACAGCATTCAGCTCCTCTTCCCCGACTACATCACCGGGCTGAAGAATTTCCACGCCGAAGTGATGCCGCTGTTGCAGCGCCGTGAGCTCGTGCTCGCGAGCTAGGGCTCGGACCAAACGGAGATGTTCGGATGCAAGATCTTGTGCTCAAAGACTGGATGAAGCAGGTGCCGCCCGAGGATCGGAAACATTATCTTCGCATCGGCATGTTGTCGCCGCTCGCGCCCGGCGCCAAGTGCGCGCTGGTCGTGGTCGATGTCACGCTCGGCTTCTGCGGCCGCGAGGGTCTGAGCCTCGAAGAGGCGACACTCGAGTTCCCGACCGCATGCGGTCCTGCGTCATGGGAAGCGATGCCACGAATCGCGCAGCTTATCGGCTTGTTTCGAGACATGTCGGCGCCGATCGTCTACACCTATCCCGATACTGACAGCCAAGGCTTTACCGGCTCGGTCGGAAAGTCGCAGCGTGCGAACTGGCCGCCGCGACACTACAACGACTTTCCCGAAGAAATACTGCCGCGCGAGGCCGATTGGGTGATGGGCAAGGCCAAGGCGAGCGGATTCTTCCAGACGCCTCTCACGCAGTATCTGACACGGCAAGGGATCGATTCGGTGGTGGTGTGCGGCGTCAGCACTTCAGGCTGCGTGCGCGCGACCGCAGTCGACGCCTCCTCGCACGGTTACCGCACCTTCGTCGTTGACGATTGCTGCTTCGACAGGTCCTACTACGCGCATTGCGCCAACCTGTTCGATCTGCACGCGAAATATGCGACAGTGCTGTCGCTGAGCGACCTCGAGATGATGATGGGCCGGCCGGGGTCAGTGGCGCACGGGGCAGCGGCTGCACAGTAAATCCGACCGCCCGCGAAGGTTCCAGGTGCGCTGGTCGATCAGGTCGACAGCTCGTCCATCAAACCGGACGCTTCGCGAAGATCCGCAATCCAGTGGCCCTCGGTGAACTGGTGAAAGATCGGGCCGAGGGTTGCTTTTGCATCGGCTCGCCTTTCCTGGCGGATGCGGAGCCGGCCAAGGCTCAGCGCGTTTCTGAGTTCCCAAAACAACGCGCCCTGCTCCCGCGCGAGCGCCAGCCCGCCATGAAAGCATTGTTCCGCATCTGACGCCGATCGCGGAGATGCTTCCTTCAAAAGCAACTCGCCCTTGATGCGCAACAATTCGGGGACATACCAGTGCTCGTCTCGTGCCTTGCAGCGTTGCAGATTGTCGTCGACGGCGGCAAGACCTTGGCCGACCTCGCCGGCTTCGCCGAGAAATGCCGCAAACTCGCCGAGCGGGAAGAGGAAGCGCGGCAGAAAACGCGCATCACCGGCGCTGTCTAGTTCATCGCGCAGGAGTTCAAGGCCCGCTGCGAGATTTCCCCGTTTGGCGATCACCATGCCTTTTAAGCACCCGGCCCACCGCCGCCAAACCCCAATGGCATGACGCTCGGTATGATCGAGCAGCGCCTCACCGTAGCGCTCAGCGGCGTCGAGATCGCCCGACAGATAGGCGATTGGGCATGCGCCTTGCCCCAGTACGCTGCAAAACGTCAGGGCGTGCCTGCGACCTTCCTCGATATTCTGCGCGACGAGGCGCACCGATTGATCGGCGAGCCCTTGGAGCCACAGCACGCGGACACGGAAATAATGCGTCGATGCCTGCAGATCGAGCGGATAAATCTTGGGCCTGTCTCCCAAATCCGATAAATGCGCGTCCACGCGATCGATGTGAACGCGGGCCTTTCTCTGATCGCCGAGGTAATGCAAAGCCACGGCAAGAAGTCGATCGCCCATCAGAAGATCAGTCAGATCCACCGACTTCTTTGCTGCCTCGACAAAACGATGCGCAAAATCGAGAGCGTGCAAAAACGCGCCGTTGTTAAACTGATCGATACAGAGGCCCCAAAGGGCGCGCAGCCGGTACTCCCTGTCATCAAGCCGGTCAGCGAGCTGAAGCGCGGTGGCGAGCACCGGGCCGGCCTCGCGCGCGCGGCCCACGCTGTACATCATCGACCAGCCAAGTGCAGCCAAGAGCTGCATTCGCGGACGCCCGGAGTCTCTATCCATATCATCAAGATTCGCGAGCGCGAGCTCTGAGCGCTCTCGGCATTCGCTGAACAATGACAACTGAATCCAAACCGGCACCGCGGCGCACGTCAGTGTCACGCCGGTTTGCACATCGCCATCCGCGGCAAACGCCCAGTCAAGCCCGGCGCGTACATTGTCAATGTGGCGAGCATAATTTGGATTTCGTCGCTTCTCGGCGGCTTCCCGTTCGGCCTGCACCAGAAAATTAACATGGTAATTGGCATGGCGATGGGCCGCTTCCCGATACTCGCCGTTCTCGCGAAGTTTCTCGAGGGCGTAGGCGCGCGTCGTTTCCAACAGTCGGTAATATGATGTTTCGCCGCGAAGATCGGCAACCACCAGAGATTTGACGACCAGGCTCGTCACTTGGTCCGCAATCGCGACCGCATCCAAATCGGCCACCGCCGCCGCGGCCCCAAGCGAAAAATCCCCTGCGAAGACCGCGAGACGGCGCAAGAGGCGCGCTTCGTCCTCCGGCATCAACTCATAACTCCAGTCGAGCGTCGCCCGAAGCGTCTGATGGCGCGGCAGGGCCGTACGTCGACCGGTGGTGAGGAAGTTGAATCGATCGTCGAGCAACGCGGCGATCTTCGCGGTTCCCAGCATCGCCGAGCGGGCGGCGGCAAACTCGATCGCGAGCGGGATGCCGTCGAGCCGGCGACAGATGGCAGCGATCGCGCCAAGAGTTTCTTCATCGGGCTTCAAATCCGCACCGAGCGCTTTGACGCGGGCCATGAAGAGTTCGACCGCCGAATGTCCGAGAATGTCGGACGTCTTCGCGCCAGAGTCGGGAGGTACATCAAGGGGGAGAACGCGATAGACATATTCGCCTTCCACCCGAAGGATTTCCCGGCTGGTCGCGAGAACCTTTGCGCGCGCGCAGTGATTGAAAATTGCCTCAGTCAACGCGGCGGCCGCTTCGATCACGTGCTCGCAATTATCGAGGATGAGCAGCAGGTCTTTGTTGCCGATTGCCCTTGCGACGGACTGCGCCGTCACTGCCTGGCCGCCGA
>Ga0335073_10006066_pt1 | contig 16983 bp, 16 predicted proteins | sample Lox_Sample_22_FD_207093 | JGI IMG/M metagenome (GOLD analysis project Ga0335073, IMG submission 207093) | Soil microbial communities from Loxahatchee National Wildlife Refuge, Florida, United States - Lox_Sample_2.2 | ecosystem: Environmental > Terrestrial > Soil > Wetlands | place: USA... | reverse complement strand
TATGTCGCCATCCGGGTGGAGGACGTGCGGACCGGTGTGGAGTGCCGCTATAACGAGGGGCACCGCAGCCACTCCGCCAGCGTGGTCAAGGTGACGATCCTGGCCGCGCTGCTGTACTGGCGGCAGCGTACCCATACGTCGCTGACGAGTACCGAGAAGCACGATGCGACGCTGATGATCGAGTACTCAGACAACAACGCAGCCACCTACCTGTGGAATGACGTCGGTCATACCAGGCTGAATCAGTTCATCAAGGCGGCCACCATGACCGAGACCGAACTCAACTCGGGTGGCTACTGGGGGCTCAGCGAAATCACCGCGCGCGATGAGCTGCAACTAATGCGGCTTCTCACGGAGCACAACTCGGTGCTAACGGACTCATCACGTGCCTATGAGCTGAACCTGATGAACCATGTGGTGTCGTACGAGCGGTGGGGAATCCCGGCGGGTGCGCCAAGCGGACTGACCGTCTACGTGAAGAACGGCTGGCTCAACGACCCGGTGCTATGGGTCATCAACAGCATCGGTGCGATCGAGGGCCACGGGCGCAACTACACGATGGCGATCCTCACCTACAACAATCCGAGCGAGCAGTACGGAATTAACACGGTCCAGGCGATCGCCGAGGCCGCGAACCATGACCTGAACGCCGGACTGCCCGCGGCCGGGACGCCGCTCGCGCCGATTACGCTTCCTCGATCCCTGCAGGGACGACCGGACGAGGTGCTCCCGAAGGGGGCGTAGCAGCCGACTTGCCCAGCCCCCGAACCCGTGGAAGAGACGCGCGCGGCGGCACACGCTGGCCGGGCCGCTTGCCGTGGGCATCGCGGCGGTGACCGCGGGCTCAAGGTCGTTCGCCGCGATCGGCCAGTGCGCCCGCAGCACGATCAAGGCCATATTGGCGCCGGCCTGGACCCGGTTCGCCGCCGCCGCCCAGGTCGCGAGGGTCCGCCGCACGGTCACGAAGAAAGGCAAGAAGACCGCCGGGGCCGTGTACTGCATGAGCGGCTTTGCTGTGTCCCTGGTGGCTGGCCTGCCGTTGTCACAAGCCCGCTCAGGGCGCCTGCCGCGCGGCAGACCCGGCCGCCGGCTCAGCCGCGGTCGTGGAGGGTCACCTGGTAGCCGTCGGGGTCGGCGAACGTGAAAGTGCGGCCGAACGGCCCGTCGACGGGCGCTGAGACGATCGTGGTGCCGGCGGCGGCGAGGGCGTCGTGGATGTCCTGCGCGTCGGGGGCGTGCAGCCACAGCGCCATCCCCTGGCCCGGCTGCGCGATCGCGTCCAGGTCGGTGCCCGCGGCGACGTCGCGGACGGCGAACGCGATCGGCCTGGTGCCGAACACGACGGCGTGCGGCGGTCCCGCGTCGGAGCGCTTCAGCCCCAGGTACCGCTCGTAGAAAGCGGCGGACCGCTCCAGGTCGCGCACCTGCAGTGAAATGAAGTCGGGTCCGGTGACGGCCACGATCCGCGCCTCCTCCTAGTATGTCAGTCTTCTGACACCCGAACTATATGTCAGACTACTGACATGAGTCAAGGCGGGCCCGGAATCGAGCTGGACACATCACTGGGGTACATGCTGAAGGCGGCCGCGAGCGCCCTGCACTCTGCCCTGGAGGCCGTGCTGCGGCCGCTGGGCATGACGATCACCCACTACGCCTGCCTGGAGCTGCTTGCCCAGCGACCGGGCCTGTCGAACTCCGAGCTTGCCCGCGGCGCCTTCGTCACCCGGCAGTCGATGAACGTGCTCCTGCAGGCCCTCGAACGCCAGGGACTCGTCATCCGCCCGGCCCAGGCACCCGTCGGCCGGGCCCTGCCGACCGAGCTGACCGCCCGCGGGCGCCGCCAGCTCGAGACGGCCAGCGCCGCGGTCCGCCGCGTCGAGCAAGACATGGTCGCCAACCTGAATGCCGGCGAGCAAGACCAGATGCGGCACCTGCTCACCGCGTGCATCGCCGCACTGACCCAACCGCCCGCACCGGCGACGTAACTGCTCCGGAAATTTACGGCTTTGCCGTGTGCCTGGCCACGACGCCGAGCACGGCAAGCGCGGTTGGCCACCTTATGACCCGATCTACCGTTCCGGCACCAAGCCGGTTCCAGGCTGTCGAGGCCCGCGGGGTTGACCAGGCAATTGATCAGCCTTCCGGTACGGAGGATGTTGTCCCGCGCGAAATTAGCAGCAGCTCGCCGCCGCAAGATCTCGTTTCTTGCTCAAGCCCCCGGTTGCGCCGCCGTAGGCCGGGTCCGGCGCTGGTTCCACGGTGGCCGGTGGCCGGCTGGTGACCACACGTGCTGGCCCACAGGAAACCCATAGGGTTAGTCTGTCCAGGCAGTATGCGCGCCGGTGCCTGCCGTGGGTGAGAGTGCGGGCGGCGCCAGGCCCGTGGGGGGAGGGCCTGTGCCGGAGCAGGCTGCGACGGGTTTCGGTGGGCTGCTGCGCCTGCTGCGGGCTGAGGCGGGGCTGACGCAGGAGGAGCTGGCCGGGGCGCTCGGCCATTTCACCGACCTCCGCGACGCCGTCGCGGTCCGGGGGCCGTCCCGGGCATTGGCCGACGGCCTGACCGGCCGGGCGACGATACTGCTGAACCTGGGCCGGGCCGCCGAGGCGTCCGGCGAGGCCCAGCAGTCGCTGAGCGTGGCGCGGGAGGTGGGCTACCCGGTCGGCGAGGCACTGGCCCTGTTCACGCTCAGCCGCATCGCCGGGGCGACCGGCAACCCGCGCGGCGCCGTGCGGCTGGCCCGGCAGGCCGGGCAGATCCCGGCCGGGATCCCCGGCTCGATGGCCCGGCTGTGCAGCTCCCAGCTGATCTTCGCGCTGATCGACGCCGGGGACCTGGCCACCGCCGAGGATGTCTGCGCGACGGCCCTGGCCCAGTCCCGGGAGGCAGGCGACGTATGGAACCTGGCGGGCCTGCTGCCGCAGATGGTGATGCTGGACCTGTGGGAAGGCCGTGCCGCGCAGGCCGCAGCGTGCCTGCGTGAGGTATTTCAGCTCGCGGCGGGGGGCCGGTGAGAGAGTTGACATGCTCAGCAGCCTGAACTGCTGCGGGCACCTGTGCGCGGCGACCGGGCGGCCCGCTGAGGCCGTCACGGTCTGGGCGGCGTACCGGGCGCTCAGGCCGCGCGGGGCAGGCACCGACTGGCCGGCCAGCGCGGGCCGCCGGGACCAGCCGCTGCTCCAGGCCCGGCGGGCACTCGGGCCTGCCCAGACGCTGGCGGCGGAGGACCGTGGCGAGGCGATGAGCCTGGACACCGCGGCCGAGTACGCCCTGATGCTCATCGCTTCCGGCACGGAGCAGTCCTGGGCGCCGGGGCTGGGGGAACTCAGCGCCCGGGAACGGGAATTGGTCACGCTGGTCGCCCAGGGCTGCACGAACGCCCAGATCGCCGCCCGGCTGCACACCAGCGTCCGCACCGTCGGCTCGCAGCTGGACCGGATCCGGGACAAGACCGGATACCGCCGCCGCGCCGACCTGACCCGGCTAGCCCTGACCGCGGGCCTGGTCTAGCCGGGCCCAGTGGTGTTCCGGCGCGGTGACGAGCGATGCTCTGCGCTTGGGCCTGCCACCAGAGAACCGAACAGCAATCGGGCATCATGCCAGACCCGGCCGGCCGAAACAGACCGATGATCATGCCCACCGGTTCATTAGCACCCGGCGTGGGGACAGAGCGGTAGCGGATCAGGTCCCGGCGGAATCGCGGAGCACTCGGCGCAGGATCTTGCCCGCCGCCGACTTGGGGACCGCGTCGATCACCTCGAGCCGCCGGATCTGCTTGTAGTGCGCTACCTCGCCCGCGACGAACCGCATCAGCTCCTGCGGGGAGGCGGCGGCGCCGGGCCGCAGGACGACATACCCGGCCGGGATCTCGCCGGCCTCGTCATCCGGCAGTCCGATCACCGCGGCGTCGGCCACGTCGGGGTGACGGAGCAGGACCGCCTCCAGTTCGGCCGGGGGCACCTGGAATCCCTTGTACTTGATGAGCTCCTTCAGCCGGTCCACCACGTACAGGTGCCCGTCCGCGTCCACGTAGCCGAGGTCCCCGGTGTGCAGCCACCCGTCCTCGTCGAGGGTCGCCGCCGTGGCCTGGGGATTGTTCAGGTACCCCTTCATCACCTGCGGCCCGCGCACCCAGACCTCTCCCTCCTCCCCGGTGCCGAGATCAGCCCCGGTCGCCGGGTCGGCGATCCGGGTCTGCGTGCCCGGGGCGGTGACCCCCACCGACCCGGGCTTGAACCAGCCGGGCGGGGTCAGGTGCGACACCGGGGACAGCTCGGTCATCCCGTAGCCCTGTATCACTTCGCAGCCCAGCCGCTTGCTGGCCTCGGCGGCCAGCTCCGCCTTCAGCGGGGCGGCACCGGAGTTCACCAGCCGCAGGTGGCTGAGGTCGAACTTGTCTACCATCGGGTGCCTGGCCAGCGCGAGCACGATGGGCGGGGCGACGAACGAGCGGGTGATCCGGTAGTCCTGGTGGGCCCGCAGGAACTGCTCCAGGTCGAACCGCGGCAGCGTGACCACCGTCGCCCCGGCCCGCAACCCGCAGTTCATCATGCACTGCATCCCGTAGATGTGGAAGAACGGCAGTACCGCCATGATCACCTCGTCGGGCGCCGACGGGATCGCTCCCAGCGTCTGGGCGACGTTGGCGACCAGGTTCTTGTGGGTCAGCATGACGCCCTTGCACAGCCCGGTGGTCCCCGAGGAATACGGCAGCGCCACCACGTCGTCCGCTCCGACCGGAACATGCGCGTCCAGCGGCGCCCCCGCCAGCGCGCCCAGCGGCCTGACCGGCAGGGCCCCGTCAGCCCCGTCAGCCTCTCCGGCCTCGCCGAGCAGGTACACCTCGGCGACCCCGGTTCCCGTGCAGGCGCGGGCGGCCATCGCGGCCAGCGGCGGGACAGTCACCAGGATCCGGGCGCCGGAATCGGCCAGCTGGTGGTGCACCTCGGCCTGGGTGTAGGCCGGGTTGATCGTCGTAACGGTCCCGCCGGCCATCGCGGCCCCATGGAACACCGCCGCGTACTCCGGGCCGTTCGGGGCCATCAAGGCCAGCACATCCCCCCGCCCGAACCCGGCCGCCGCCAGCCCGCCGGCCAGCGACCGGATCGCGGCCTCCAGCTCGCCGTAGGTCATCACCCGCCCGCTGGCGCCGTCAATCAGCGCCGGCTTATCCGGCTGGCCCGCGCCGCCCGCCAGGACATACTCAGTGAGCGGGACATCGGGGATCTCCACGTCAGGCAGCGGACTGCGATAAATCATGGATCCTCCCGCCGGCGACCCACGAGACCCCGTGGGACGGCGTCATTTTCCCCTCCGCACCGGGCCCGCGCAAGAGCCGCCACCCGCCTGCCGCCAACTTTCCAGGCCAGGCGCGCCGCGCCCCGGTGGGCTGCGGATAGCCCGACAACTCCCGCAGACCCGTCACGGTATCCGTCACCGATAGTGACCAAAACCTGTCGCCTTCTCCCGAAGGCGGGCCGATCGCCGACTTAGTACGGATGCCAGCTCGTTCGTGGAGGGCCTAGCTTGGCTCAATCTCCCAGTTCTGGGAGATTCGGTTGCTGTGCTTCAGCTGTTACCCCTTCGCGCCTTTCTGGATTGACCCGATAGCCGACCCTCTCACCTTCCCAGGTCAGGTTGTTAGCGCAGCGGCTTGAACGCGGCCCGGATCTCGGTCGCGAACAGGTCGGGCTCTTCCCAGGCGGCGAAGTGACCACCACGGTCGGCCTCGTGGTAGTAGGAGAGGGTGGGGTAGCCTAGCTCGACCCAGCTGCGCGGGGCCCGGAAGATCTCGCCGGGGAACGTGGTGAACCCGACCGGGAGCTTGACCGGCGGGGGAGCCTGCCCGGCCGAGTGGGCCTGGGCTTGTGCGCTCTCCCAGTATGACCGGGCCGCCGAGGCGCCGGTGCCGGTCAGCCAGTACGTCGTGATGTTGTCGAGGATGTGGTCCCGGGTGAGGTTCCCGGATGGCTGTCCTTCGGTGAAGGCGCGGGAGATCTTGTAGTAGGCGTCGGTGTCGTGGTCGAGCATCCAGGCCGCCAGGGCGACGGGTGAATCCAGCAGGGCGTACCCGATCGTCTGCGGCCGGGTGGCCTGCTCAAGGAAGTAGCCGAAGCCGGTCGCCCTGAACGTCTTGGTCTGCTCGAGCGCGGCGCGCTCCTGATCGGTTTCGGCCGGCATGGCGCCGCCGCCCAGCGCTGTCACGAGCAGGTTCATGTGGATGCCGGCTAGCCCCTCGGGTGCCTGGCGGCCCATTGCGTCAGTGACGGCGGCGCCCTGGTCGCCGCCCTGGGCGACGTAGCGGGCATATCCCAGGCGGTGCATCAGCTCCGCCCACGCCTGCGCGACGCGGCCGGCGTACCAGCCGAGTTCGGTCGGCTCGGCGGAGAAGCCGTACCCGGGGATGGACGGCAGGACGAGGTGGAACGCGTCCCCGGCGGAGCCGCCGTGCGCGGTCGGATCGGTCAGCGGACCGACGGTCTCGAGCAACTCGATGACCGAGCCGGGCCAGCCGTGCGTCATGATCAGCGGCAGCGCATTCTCGTGCCGCGACCTGACGTGGATGAAGTGGACGTTGACCCCGTCGATCTCGGTCGTGAATTGCGGCAGCGCGTTCAGCCTCGCTTCACACGCGCGCCAGTCGTACTCGGCCGTCCAGTAGCGGGCGAGCTCTCGGCTCGTCGCCAGCTGAACGCCCTGCGACCGGTCGTCGACGAGCTCCTTGCTCGGCAAGCGCGTCGCGGCGATGCGCCGCCGCAGGTCGGCGATCGCTTCGTCGGGCATGTCGACCCGGAAGGGACGGATTTCAGTTTTGCTGGCCATAAGTCTCTACCTCCCTGGATGGTTGACGACGGCGGGCGGCCGGACCGGTCGGCTCCGGACCGAGGTCCGGGGCAACGGCCTTCATCCCGGTGCCTGGTTCCTGTCGTGCCTTCTGTCCTTTAAGTGTGTGAGCGCCTGATCCAGTGATCACGGCTCGGTGTTCAGTCGGGCGCCGCGGCCGTTCTGTCCCGGTACGGGGCCAGGAACGTCGTCAGCGCGGCGAGCAGCTGTTCGGGAGCCTGCTCGGCGACCCAGTGGGCGCAGCCGGGGATGACCAGGGTCTGCACGTCGTCCGCAGTGAGCTTCATCGTGTTGCCGACCCCTTCCCCGGAGCTTTCCGCGCCGCCGATCGCCAGGACGGGCAGAGTCAGCCGCCGGGTCTTGCGCTGCTCGTTCTGCGTGATGCTGGTGGGGATCGCGCGGTAGAACCCGAAGCTGCCGCGCAGGTGGTCAGGGTCCTTGAGGGTGTCGATGTAGTACCTGACCGCGCAGTCGGGCAGCTTGTGCGTCCCGGCCGAGGCGTCGAACTCGGCGCCGAAGAAGATGTCTTCCCGTCCGGTGACGAGCTGCTCGTTGACCTTGGGGAGCTGGTTGAAGGCCAGGTGCCAAAGCATGGCGTTGAGCGGCGGGGGGAGGAACAGCGGTGGTGAGGGAGATATCCCCGGGAGGGGGGCCTCGGAGACGGCCAGGCGGTCGACCCGGTCGCGGTGATCGGCGGCCAGGGCGTAGGCGATCGGCATGCCGACGTCGGTTCCGTACAGGGCGAACCGCTGGTGGCCGAGGGCGTCCATCAGCGCGACCAGGTCGTTGGCGAGGGTGGCGGTGTCGTACCCGCCCGGGGGTTTGTCGGACAGCCCGATGCCGCGCTGGTCGACCGCGACGACGGAGAAGTCCCGGGCCAGCGCCGGCATGATCAGGCGGAACTGGTACCAGAATTGCGGCCAGCCATGCACCAGCAGCAGCGGCGGCCCCTCACCTCCGGTGACCGCGTGCAGGCGCAGCTCCCCGGTATCGACGTACCGGCTGGTGAACGTGCCGGTGAACCCGGCCGGCAGATCCGGCGCCCCGGAGACCGAGCCGGGTCCTTCGGGGGTAGACGGTGAGGTCATGAGGAGCCCCTTTCACACGTGGTACTGCCTCACGATCGCCCTTCGCGCGGGTGCGTCGCGCCAGTGGCATCCCTGGCCAGTACCCTTGTCTCCTTCCGGTGAAGCCCTCTTCGGCACGGTTCCGGCGGCCTGGTCCCGGGTACCCGTTCAGGAGAGCAGGTCGTCCAGCCAGTCAAAGGCGGCGGTCCAGAAGACGACAGGTGCTATGCCTTCACAGTGGCCCTCGGCGCCTTCGGCCATGGTGAACAGGCGGAACTCCTTGGGACAGGTCAGCCGGTCGAACAGTACCTTGCCCTGGCCGACCGAGACCGTGTCCGTCTCGTTGTCGGTCACGTAGCTCGGGCAGGTAATCGCCGAGGCCGTGTTTTCGTTGGTGTAGCGGAGCAGGTCACGGAGATACTCCCGGACGCTGGTCAGCCCGTGGGTGACCATCCGGGGCGCCAGGAACGCCCGCAGCGCCGGGACAGTGAGCAGAGACTCGAACTGGGCGTCTGCCTCCGGGTCGTCCAGGTGCTTGCCGAGCTCCCCCAGGCGGTTCATGATCGCGCTGCCCATCTCCAGCTGACCGGGGTCCACGATCATCGCGGCCAGGCGGTGCTCTCCGGACGCGCCTCTCGGGGCGATCAGGCCGCCGAACGACCGTCCGACGAGCACGACCCGGCTGGGATCGACCTGCGGGTGCTTGATCAGCGCATCGACCATTCCGGGAACCACCGCCTCCCAGTCCGGGCGCATGGGCACTCGCTGGTCATACAGCACCGATCCCTGGCCCGGACCGTCGACGGCGGCGAAGACATAGCCGCGGTCAAGCGCGGGTCCCGCCGAGGCGTACAGCTCCTCGGCGGTCGCGTCATAGCCGCCGATATGGAGGACGGCCGGCAACCGGCCATCGGCGTGACGTGGCGTGAACAGGTAACCCGACAGGCCGTCGGCGAGCACCTCGGCACGGTGGTCGAGCAGCGGCAGGGCGTCCCGGAAGGCTTGCACGCTCGATGCATAGGCGGTCCGGAGTTCCGCGCCGTCCAGGTCGTCCCGGTGGAAGAAGAACGCCTGCCGGAAGTACTCAGCAGCCCGCAGCAAGACGCTGCGGGCGCTGACCCGGTGGCCGGCCGCCAGCGCTGTCTGGCCCTGCTCGGCCAGGCGCGTCGCGAAGCCGGACCAGGCCCGGTACCAGCTGTCACGATCACCGGGGGTGATCTGCCCGGCGATGGCCAGGCACTCGCCCACGTTAGCCATGCCCGAATCGGCCTTGCCGACACTGCGCTGGAGCTGGCCGTCGAAATTCTCGTCGTCGAAATACAGCTTCATGTCGTTTTCCCCGTAGTGCATATGACGGTGGCGCGAATTACTTCTACAATGTAGATTAATTAACCGTGTCAGTCAACCCGGCTCCCCGGCGACGCGGTCGCCCTCCACGCGTCTCGCGAGATCAGATCCTCGCCGCCGCGCTGAGAATCGTTGACGCGAACGGTCTCGAACAGCTCACCATGCGCCGGCTGGGCGCCGAGCTAGGCATCGACCCGATGACCATCTACGGGCACGTCCCTGACAAGACCGCGCTGTTCGACGGCCTCGTCGAACTCGTCCTCGCTGAGGTCACGCTCCCCGAACGCACCGGTGAGTGGGCCGACGACTTCCGCGCGGCCGCTCACGCGGCGCGAGCCACACTGCTGGCTCATCCCCATCTCATCCCGCTGCTCGGCACCCGGCCCCCGGTGACCCAGCCGGCGTTCACGCTGTGGGAAGCGCTGACCTCCATCCTGCTCGAGGCAGGCCTGAGCGAGGAGCGGGCCGCCGACGGGGTCGACTGCCTCGGCCGGCTCCTCATCGGCCATGCACTCGCCGAAGCCGGCCAGCCCCCAGGCGGCGACGTGAGCGGCGGCGAGGAGGAGCACCGCCGGGCGCAAGCTGCCCTTGCCGCGGCCCGCTACCCCGCGCTGGCACGCGTACGGCAGGCCAACATCGTCCACGATCCCGGCCGGATCTTCGAACTGGCCCTCAGCGGCCTGATACTCGCACTCCAGGCTCACTAGCGATGATCTCGGCCTCGCTCACTACGCCAGATAACAGTGCGCGCATGACGGCCCTGTCGCCTCCCGAGGTTGCCTCCCGAGTCGGGAAGCACGCCATATCGCCGGTATTTGCGGCCGGCATTAACGGTTCTGTAGCGCGAGCCTGCCGGTTGCCGGTCAGCCGGATGCAGGCAGTGGCGATGGCCGTAGGTGGGCCATAGATCTGGTGGTTGACCTCGATATTGCACTGATTCACCCGACGATACTCACAAGTAGCCATTCTGTCTCACTTCGCCGTGTTACAGTGCCGTCCAGTTGCGATTTCGGTGGCTTGGTCATACCCGGGGGCTCGGGCGGCCGCTGGGATATGAGGCGGGCATCAGGCCGAACCTGACGTCGCTTGTCTTCCGGCGGACAGGCAGACGCCTCCCCTCTGCGATTCTGTCGCGATTTGTGTGAGGCGCAATGAGGAATTTCTGGCGTCCGGTCCGTTCGTGGCCTATCCGGCTGTTCCTGATCATCATGCTCGCCGTGCCCTTGGTGTCTTTGGTTGCACTGTGGGCTTTCGCCGCGAGTATCACTGTCCGCGGCGCAATCAGCGACCACACCTACAACACCAGCGTTACTTCCCTCACCACCGCTATGGAGCCGCTGACAATCGAGCTGCCAGCGGAACGCGAAGCGTCCTATCTCTGGCTGATCAGCGACCGGAGATCCTCCGAGGCGCAGCTTCTTGCCACGAGGAAAATCGTAGACGGGGCGATTCCGGCCGCCAGCTCGACGCTCCAGAACGGCTCGCTCTTCGCCGACTCCAGGTCCGCCATCAACGCACTGTTCGCGCAGCTCGCGCAACTCGGCAGGATCCGGGCGGCCATCGATTCCGGCGCGATGAGCCCGCAGGCCGCTTTCCAGGCTTACAGCGGCATGATGGACGCAGAGTTCCGCTTCTTCAAATCCTCGCTCCAGTACAGACCCTCTTCGCTGACCGAGATCTCGATCGGCACGGTTGACGCCGCATACGCGTACGAGCTGGCCAGGCGAGAGGCCACTCTGGTGGATGGAGCGCTGGCTGATCGCGGCCAGATGAGCGCGTCGGCCCGTCAGCTCTTCGCCAGCAGCGCCGCGAGCCGTAACCTGCTGATGAACGATGTCCTGGTCTTCCTGACTCCCGACCTGCGCGCGCCGTACCTAAGCATCGTCAACTCGCCTGAGTACCAGCAGTACCAGGCGATGGAAGACCGGGTCTTGGCCAGCTTGGGCAGCAGCGGGCCCATCGCAGCGAATGCTGCCGCCTGGCAGGCGTCCTCTGGGACGTACCTGGCCTCGATGCTAGGCGCGGAATTGAAGACCAGCACGGCCCTGGCGTCGATGACCGCGTCGCTTACCGACCGGCAGGTCACCGAGGCCATCCTCGCCGGAGGCGCCGGGCTTCTTGCCGTCGTCGTCTCGATCGTCCTGCTTGTCTGGTTCGGCCGTAAGGTCACACGTGACCTTACGCGGCTCGACAGCAATGTGCGCGGCATGGCGCAGGAGCGACTGCCGCGCGTGGTCGAACAGCTCCGGCGGGGCGACGACGTAGACGTGATAGCCGAGTCCCCGCCGCCGGACACCAGCACGATCCAGGAGATAGCCCGGATCGCGGAGTCGTTCGCCGCGGTGCAGAGGGCGGCCGTCGGGGCCGCCGTGGACCAGGCGAGAATGCGCAAGGGGGTCAACCAGGTCTTCCTGAACATCTCCATGCGCAGTCAGTCCCTGCTGCACCGGCAGCTGGCAATGCTGGATTCGATGGAGCGGCGGACCGGTGAGGCCAAGGCGCTGGCCGATCTCTTCCGTCTCGACCACCTCACCACCCGTATGCGCAGGCATGCTGAGGGCCTGATCATCTTGTCCGGTTCTACGCCCGGCCGGGGCTGGCGCGATCCGGTGCCCGTGGTCGACGTCCTGCGCGCAGCGGTGGCCGAGGTCGAGGACTACGTCCGGGTGGATGTGGTCAGCGAATCACAAGACCTGGTTGCGGGGAACGTGGTCAACGACGTGATCCACCTGGTCGCCGAGCTGATCGAGAACGCCACGGCGTTCTCACCGCCCAATACGCGGGTCGAGGTCAGGGCCGACCGGGTAGGTGTCGGCCTCGTCGCTGAGATCGAGGACCGGGGCCTGGGTCTGGAGGCCGACGAAATCGACGACATCAACCGACGCCTCGCCAGCCCGCCAGAGTTCGACCTCGCCGACAGCGAGCAACTCGGCCTGTTCGTGGTCGGCCGACTGGCGGCCAGGCACCACATCAAGGTCTCGCTCCGCCCGTCCCCATACGGGGGCATCACGGCCATTGTTCTGCTGCCATTCGGCGTGATCGTGCGAGAGGAGGACGCCAGCCACGCGGAAGATCCGCGCAACTGGGCGGCCGCCGCCGGTGCGCAGGATGTCCGGCCCTTGGCCATGCTCGGGCACCTGATGACGGGCAGCGCGAGCGTCCGCGAAGGGGAACGGCATCGGCCCGAGGGTCGCGGGATCTCCCCGCACCTGGCAGGGGACCTGGAGCAGACTTCGCCCGAGGGAAGGACGGCCCTGCCGTCGCCTCCCGCGGCACCATGGGCCGCACCGGCTGCCTGGGATGCCAGCCCGATCACTCCCTGGCCCGGGGCTTTGAAGCCTTCGGTCACCCGGCGGGCAAAGCCGCCGGAAGGGCCGTCCGTGGACAGCGACGCCGATCAGCCTGGCACTCCCTTGTCACGCTTCCCCGCCGGCGGCGGACAACCCGGCCACGAGTCGCCAGGCAACCACCTTGGTATGCCCATACGGGTTCCGCAGGCCAGCCTGGCCCCGCAGTTGCGCGGCCGCCCCGAGTTCGGTTGGTGGACCGCGGCGCCTGAGGAACCCGGCGTCGATGAGCGACCGCCGGAGGTAACCGCGAACATGATGGCCTCGATGCAGCAAGGATGGCAGCGCGGGCGGGTGGACGACCTTGATGACCCCGAGGGTGCCCCGGGCAACGGAACTGACTGATTGTGAGGCTTAGCAATGGCACAGACTGACGCGACCGGTCAGCTGAGCTGGCTGCTGGACAACCTGGTTAATCAGGTCGAGCACATCGAGCAGGCGGTCATCTTGTCCACGGACGGCCTGGTTGTGGCGTCATCGCGCACCCTGGCTCGTGAAGACGGCGAACATCTCTCGGCGCTGGCCTGCGGCCTGCAGAGCCTGGCCCAGGGAGCGGGACAGCATTTTCGCGACGGCAACGTACGCCAGATCATCATCGAGCTGGACAAGGCGTTCCTGCTCGTCATCGCGGCCGGCAACGGCACGTGCCTGGCCGTGCGGACCTCCGCGGACCCGAATATAGGCGTGGTCGCCTACGAGATGGCAATGCTCGTGCGGCGCATGGGCAAGCATCTCGCCGCCGAGCCGAGATTTCGTGACGACGAAATAGCCGAGTGACCGCTCGCGATGGCTTCGGGGATCGCTGGCTCGACCGGGAAGCCGGGCCAGTGGTCCGGCCCTATGCGGTTACCAAAGGACGGACACTGCCAAGTGGCGGGCAATCGTTCGGCTTGATCGACGTGGTTTTCGCGACCGGCGAGCACCCGCCTGCGCATTTCCGGCCCGGACCCGAACATAGGCGGATCCTCAGCCTCTGCCGCCGCCCGATCCCGGTCGCCGACCTGATCTTCGAGATCGACCTTCCCATCGGGGTGGTACGCGTTCTGCTCGGCGACCTCGCCGCGGAAGGGATGCTCCGGGTTATTCTCACGCAGAGCGAGCCGGGAACTGAACAAAGCCTATTGAGGATGGTGCTCGATGGACTCGAATCGCTCTTATGACGCGCCGGACGAGGCCCGGGTGCCGTCCACTGCCAAGATCCTCATCGCCGGGGGTTTCGGCGTAGGAAAGACAACCCTGGTCGGCGCGATCAGTGAAGTCAGGCCGCTGCGGACCGAGGAACCGATGAGCGACCGCAGCGTCGGCGTGGACGACGTCAAGGGGGTGGATGGCAAGACCACCACGACGGTAGCCATGGATTTCGGCCGGATCAGCTTCCAGTCCGGCCTCGCGCTCTACCTGTTCGGCATGCCTGGCCAGGGACGCTTCTGGTTCATGTGGGACGACCTGGCTATCGGCGCCATCGGCGCGGTCGTTATGGCCGATACGCGGCGGGTCGCAGACAGTTTCGCTTCGATCGACTACTTCGAGCGGAAGGGAATTCCCTTCGCGATCGCCGTCAACTGCTTCGACGCAGCCCCCCGGGTCGAGCCGGACGACATCAGGATCGCGCTGAGCCTGAGGCCCTGGGTGCCGGTCATGATGTGCGACGCGCGGCAGCTGGAGTCCGTCAAGAAGGTTCTCGTCTGCCTGGTTAAGTACGTCATGACCATAAGCGGCAAAGCCGACCGTATCCGCATTAACTGAAAGCGCAGCACGATCGATGCGGGTTAGATCGCGACGACCGGCAGGTCTTATGCCGACGCCCCGGGTTCGGCGGCGAAGCCGCGGAATGACTTCCGGGAGAGGCCGAAGAGGATGCCCGTCGCGGTGAGGGCGCCGGCGATCGGGAAGGCGGCCGCGGCTCCCGCGGTGTGCACTACGGCGGTTGTGAGAGCCACCGAGACGGGGAACGCGCCCGCCGATGCAAGCATGACCAGGCCCATGATGCGCCCGAGGAACGCCGGGGGGAACGAGTGCTGCAGAGCGGTCACGATGATGAGCTCGCCTACCGCGTTGGCCAGTCCGAAGGCAACGGCGGCGACGGCCGCTCCGGCGAGTCCCGCGACGGGAAACAGCACCAGGGCGGCGGTCTGGGCAAGGAACACGCGGCCAGCGGTCACGGCGGGGCGCCGCGAGCGGATCCAGGCGCCGAGGGTCGTGCCGGCCACCGCCCCGGCCGCCAGCGCGGCGAGCAGCAGGCCGTAGCCCGACGCGCCGAAGCGCTGGTGAGCGAGGACGGGCAGGGCTACGGCGAATACGCCGCCGGAGGCAAGGTTGCCGGCCAGCACGACGACGAGCATCACCGGCAGCGCCGGGGTCGCTGCGAGCACGGCCCGGAGCTTCGGCGCGGTGTGCGGTTCCTGCGGCGGGACGGCGGCCGTCCGCAGCGACGCGAGGGTGAGGGCGGAGATGGCGAAGGTGGCCGCGTCGAGTGCGAACGCGGCGGCCGGACCGGCGCGGGCGACCAGCGCCGCGCCGATCAGCGGCCCTGCGAGGCTGCCGGCCTGGAGGGCGCCGGTGAGTGCGGCGTTGGCTCGCTGGAGGCGGTGTGCGGGCGCGATGGCGGGCATGAGCGCGTACGAGCCGGGCACGAACGTACCCTGGCAGGCACCGGCCAATGCGGAGAAGAGCGCGAGCGTGACGAGCGAGGGCGGGCGGAGTGTGACCTGGACCGCGAGGCCGCCGATCAGCACGGCGCGGAGCACGTCCACGAGGAGCAGGACACGGCGGGCTCCGAGCCGGTCGCAGAGGAGGCCGCCGGCTGGCATGGCCGCCGCCCGGGCGACGCCGTAGGCGGCCAGGGTCGTCCCTAGCGCTGCCGCCCCGCCGTGGCCGGTCAGCACGTACCACGGCAACGCCACCGCGTAGCAGGCATCGCCGATCGTCGACGTTGCCTGGCCGCCGACGAGCAACCCGATCCCGCGGCCGCCGCCTGCCGCGGCGCGCTCCGCGGCCGGTTCGCGCTCTTGCAGCAGGCGGTCCCCGACCACGGTGCTGCCGGGCCCGTCACCGGAGGCCGGGGTGGTGGCCGACCCCGTTCGGTGTCTTCTCATCAGGTCCTCCGGGCTGGTGGGATGGGCGGCGGGCGCGGGATGGGTTACCGTGGGGGCGCCGGGTCAGCCCCGGCGCCCCCACCTTCCTTGTCAGGTGCCGTCTACGGCAGTGACCTCGTGCGCGGCCTGGGTGATCATGTCGGGCTGGCCGGGGATGCCGAGCTGGCGGAGTCCGGGCAGGATCCGGGTCTGGACGAACGCGCCGAACAGCTCTTCGCTGTCCCACACGTCGGTCATGCGCAGCACGCCGTCGCCGAACGAGGCGACGTGGAAGCGCATCCCGGCGGGCACGTCGCGGTCCCAGCCGACAGTCTCGCGGAGCGCGTCGTACTGGTCAGGCGTAATGCCGTCCCACTTCTGCATGATGACGGTGGCCATGATTTTCCTCCTGAGGGTGATGTGGCGGTGAACGGGATTACAGGGGCAGCGGGTTGCTGAGCACGCCGCTGCCTGGCCGGCGGCCGGCGAGCGTGCGGATGAAGTCGATGGCGTCGACCTCCACGTGCTCGCCGTCGCGGCCGTGGCGGAAGGCGCCGCCGGCCGGCCCGTCAAGCACCAGGTCGATCGACAGCCGGTGGAGCTCCGCCCATTCGGCCACGATGTCGGCGACCAGCCGGCCGTCGTGGTCCGGCTTGAGGTCCATCGGCCGGCCTGTCGCGTGGCAGATGTCGATGCGGTGGCACCACACGTCGCGGGTGAACCCCACGTCGAGCAGGTACTTCAGCGGCCGCCAGCCAATGGGCGGACCGAACGGCAGCGGGGCGAACCGCGCCGGAGCCGGGGTCCCCCAGCGGCCCTTGACCGCCTTCGGCCCGACAGTCTTCAGCTGCCCGACGAGCTCCGCGTTGGACAGGTGCTCACGCTCACGGACCTGCAGTTCGTTCAGGCCGTCGACCCAGTGATGCGAGTCGATCTGCTTGTTCAGCGGCAGCCCCCGGCGCAGCTGATGCGCGAACTCGCCCACCGAGGCCTGCGCGTCGGCCGAGCCGAGCACGTGCAGCGCGATCTTGCGGACGTCCCACGTGGTGCAGTCGGTGGGCATCGCCCACTCGTCCGGGGTGAGCGAGGCGGTCAGTTCTGCGAAGCGCTGGAATTCGTCTTCGGCGAGACGGCGCGCCTCGGGGCGGTCGATGCGGTCAGTGGTCATTGGTTGCTCCCCTTTGCGATGGCGTCATCGATCAGCAGGTCGACGAGACGGTTGAGCTGGCGAAGCCAGCGGTCGCCGCCGGGATCGTTGCTGATCTGCGCGTCGGTGATGCCTGCGGTAATGGCGACGATGCAGTCCAT
>Ga0335073_10006062_pt1 | contig 16986 bp, 14 predicted proteins | sample Lox_Sample_22_FD_207093 | JGI IMG/M metagenome (GOLD analysis project Ga0335073, IMG submission 207093) | Soil microbial communities from Loxahatchee National Wildlife Refuge, Florida, United States - Lox_Sample_2.2 | ecosystem: Environmental > Terrestrial > Soil > Wetlands | place: USA... | reverse complement strand
TCGCGCTCGACGCCGGCTCGGACTGGATAGCCGCCGGGCACGGCGCCGGGGACGTGGCGGAGCGCGTCGTGGTGTTCGGCACGGCGCTGCAGGCCGGGCTGGCGGTGCTCCCGATAGCCGCCAAGTGGCTGCTCATCGGCCGCTGGAAGCCGCGGCGGATCACGATCTGGAGCCTGGCCTACGTCCGGTTCTGGATCGTCAAGAGCCTGCTGGTCGCCAGCCCGCTGGCGCTGCAGAGCATCGGCACCCCGCTGTTCAACCTCTACCTGCGCGCGCTCGGCGCCAAGGTGGGGCGTGGCGCGGTGATCTTCACCGGGCACGTGCCGGTGTGCACCGACCTGCTCGCGATCGGCCCCGGCGCCGTGATCAGGAAGAGCTGCTACCTCAACGGCTACCGGGCCAGGGGCGGAGTCATCGAGATCGGCCCGGTCACGCTCGGCGCCGACGTCTTCGTCGGCGAGCAGACCGTGCTCGACATCGGCACGTCGATGGCGGACGGCGCCACCCTCGGGCACGCGTCGTCGCTGCATGCCGGGCAGGCCGTCCCCTTGGGGGCCTGCTGGCACGGCTCGCCCGCCCGGCCGGCCGAGGCCGGCTATGACTACCGGACGGGGGGCACCGCGCGCTGCGGGCGGCTGCGCCGCGCCTGGTACGGCTTTACCCGGCTCGCGTTCCTGCTGCTGGTCGCCGGGCCCCTCGAGGCCGCCGCCGGCGTGCTGCTCTGGTCCCGGCCGCGGCTGCTGGCCGGCCTGCCGGAACAGGACTCGGCCGCCGGGGCGGCGGTCCTCGGCGCCGGGCTGATCGTCGCGGGGCTGATCGCCGCGGGGACGGTGCCGAGGATGGCGACCCGGCTGCTGCGGCCGGGCAAGGCCTACCCGCTGTTCGGCTTTCACTTCACGGTCCAGCACCTGATCTCGCGGTGGTCGAACCTCAACCCGTTCAACCTGCTGTTCGGGGACAGCGTCCTGATCACGGGCTACCTGCGCTGGCTCGGCTACCGGCTTGGCCGGGTGGAGCAGACCGGATCGAACTTCGGGACGACCTTCCACCACGAGATCCCGGCGCTCAGCGTCGTGGGCACGGGGACGATGGTCTCCGACGGCCTGTCCATGATCAACGCGGACTTCTCCAGCAGCGCGTTCACCGTCAGGCCCGTCGTCGTCGGCCCGTGGAACTTCCTGGGGAACGACCTGGCGTTCCCGGCCGGCGCGCGGGTGGGCGAGAACTGCCTGATCGCCACCAAGGCGATGATCCCGCTCGCCGGTCCCGTCAGGGAAGGCGTCGGCCTGCTCGGCTCGCCGTGCTTCGAGATCCCCCGGTCGGTGCGGCGCGACAGGCAGTTCGACGAGTTCAGCGCCGAACCGGAGCGGCGCCGCGCCATCGCCGCGAAGACCAGGCACAACCTGGTGACGATCGCGCTGCACCTGCTGGTGCGCTTCGCGCTGCTCACCTGGCTGATCGCCGTCGCGCTGCTGCCGTTCCCCGACCGGGGCTGGCAGGGGGGCGCGTACTCCGCCGGGATGATCGTGGCCGACCTGGCCGCCGCGATCGCCGTGTTCGCCGCGGCCGATTGCGCCGTCACCGGGTTCCGGCCGCTGCGGCCGCAGTACTGCTCGATCTACCAGCGGGAGTTCTGGCGACACGAGCGCTATTGGAAGGTGCCGTCCGTCGCCTTCATGCGGATGTTCGACGGCACCCCGTTCAAGGCGGTGTTCTGGCGGCTGTTCGGCGTGCGGATGGGCCGCCGGGTCTTCGACGACGGCTGCGCCATCATCGAGCGCAGCCTCACCACCGTCGGCAGCGACGCGACCCTCAACATGGCCTGCCTGCTTCAGGGCCACTCACTGGAGGACGGCGCCTTCAAATCCGATCGCATCCGCATCGGCCAGGGCTGCACCGTCGGCACCGGCGCGTTCGTGCACTACGCCGTGACGATGGCGGACGGCTCGCTGCTCGAAGCCGACTCATTCGCGATGAAAGGTTCTGACCTCCGGCCAGGCACCCGCTGGCTCGGCAACCCGGCAACGGAAGGGGTATCAACGTGGGGATCTTCGAAGAACGCGAGTCCGCGGTCAGGAGCTACTGCCGCAAATGGCCGGCCGTATTCGACCGGGCCTCAGGATGCTGGCTCTACGACGAGCACGGCCGCGCTTACCTCGACTTCTTCGCCGGCGCCGGCGCGCTGAACTACGGCCACAACAACCCGCTGCTCAAGGTCAAGCTGCTCGACTACCTGGCGGCGGACCGGGTCATCCACTCGCTCGACATGTACACCGTCGCCAAGGCCGGCTTCCTCACCGCGCTCGACGAGCTGATCCTGCGGCCGCGGAACCTCGACTACAAGGTGCAGTTCCCCGGCCCGGCCGGCACCATCGCCGTCGAGGCCGCGCTGAAGCTGGCCCGCAAGGTCACCGGCCGGACCGGGGTCGCGTGCTTCACCAACAGCTTCCACGGCATGACGCTCGCCTCCCTGGCGGTCACCGGCAGCGGATTCCACCGCGGCGGCGCCGGCGTGCCGCTCCCCCACGTCACGCGCCTCCCCTTCGACGGCGGCGAGGATCCCGGCTTCGCCTGGTTCGACCGGCTGCTCGGCGACGCCGGCAGCGGGCTCGACCTGCCGGCCGCGGTCATCGTCGAGTGCGTGCAGGGCGAAGGCGGCATCAACGTCGCCTCCGACGGCTGGCTGCGCGGGCTGGCCGATCGCTGCCGGACCCACGGCATCCTGCTCATCGTCGACGACGTTCAGATGGGCTGCGGCCGCACCGGCCCGTTCTTCAGCTTCGAGTCCGCCGGGATCACCCCCGACATCGTCTGCCTGTCGAAGTCGATCGGCGGTTACGGGCTGCCGCTCGCGCTGACGCTGTTCCGGTCCGAGCTGGACGTCTGGGCGCCGGGTGAGCACTCCGGCACGTTCCGCGGCTTCGACCCCGCGCTGGTGACCGGCGCCGGCGCGCTGCGGATGTACTGGAACGACGGCGACCTGGAGAAGCGGACCGCGGCGAACGAGCAGGTCGTCGCCGCCGCGCTCACCGAGATCGCCGCCGAAGTCCCCGGCACCACGGCGCGCGGCCGCGGGCTGGCGCACGGCCTGGAGTTCGCCCAGCCCGGCATGGCGCAGAAGGTCGCCGCGGCGGCCTTCGACCTCGGCATGCTGGTGGAGACCGCCGGCCCGGCCGACCAGGTGGTCAAGCTCATGCCGCCGCTGACGATCGGCTACGACGAGCTAACCCTCGGCCTCGGCCTGCTCAGCAAAGCCGTGACCAGCACCGCCGCCTGAACGCTCACACCCCCAACCAGCCGCTTCTTGCTGTTATCAGCATCCACGATCCGCGTCGACCGGCTGTACAGCGGTCCCGCCAACGCTCCGCCTCGGGATCGAAGCGACGCGCAGCCTCTGACGACGCCTCCCCTCCCCCGCCCCGCCCCGCAGATCCCACGGTCCCCAGTATTACCACGATCGTATTAGTGCTGAAGATTTTGCCGCTGTCAGCGGTCAAATCTTCAGCACTAATGGAATATGCCTGCGGGGACTTGGTTGATCCCCGCGAATCCCGCGATTCCCAGTATTACCACGGTCGTATTACCGAACTTGACGTGCCGGGGTCTTCACCGCATATGGCCGGGTATGCGTACCCGGCAGGGTGGCCGGCCGCGGCCCGTCTGCGTCCGCGGTACCCGGCAGGGGTATCTAGCGGCGCGCGTGCCATCATTGGGTGTACTCTCCGGTGCTATACACCCGGAAAGTACACCCAGTCAGGGAACCGCCCGTTGGCGCCCGGTGCCGGATGTAGCGGAATATCTGGATATAGGGGAAATATCCGGTCAGCATACCCCCACCCCGGCACAGGCCTTAGCGCTGCAATCCCTGTAGCGCTACCGCAAAACAGCCGCGTTCCGCACATAGGGCGAGATCTTCCCGTTCGCTGCCCTATTTGCCCTAGTTTTGCGTGACGTTCTCCCCCTATGTGGAGCGGACCGCTGCCTGGGCCACCGCGGCTAGCTCGCTTCTTCCTTTTCCTTCGGGACGAAGATCCCGAGCGGTTGCGCGATGAGGCGGATGACCGCGCCGCTGCCGTCGAGTTCGAACTCCGCGGTGACGGCGGGCCGGTCCTTGATGCCGAAGCGGAGGCCGCCGATGGGCTCCAGGTCGAAGGGCGGGGCGCCCGGCGCGGTGATGGTCAGCGTGCGCTCGCCGCGCATGCCGACCACGATCTCGATCGGGCCCATGGCGTAGGCGCCGCACAGCCGGCGCAGGACTTCCTGGCTCTGCGCTTCCGGGCGCCTGGCGAAGCGCAGCGGGTCGACCAGCGACTCGAACTGGACGGTGAGGGCGTTGACGTCGCCGTCGGAGTCGGACAGGAACGTGAGCGGGAAGACGACCGGCTGGTCGCCCACCTCGTGCCAGGTGAGGTCGAACGTCTCGTAGTGCCGGTGGACCAGGCTCAGGTCCATGGTGCCGAACGACGGCGTGAGGGTGTTCCCGTCGAGGGTGATGGTGAAGGCGCCGTAGCCCGGGTGCGTGTACTCGCCGGCGTAGGCGGACAGCGGCCTGGCCGGCGGCGCGTCAGGGACGACCCGGCGGACGGCCTTGGCCTCGCGGGCCCCGGCCATCCCGGCGTCGAAGCGCGGCTTGAGGAAGCCGAACATATCGAGCGGCTCGGCGCCGAGCAGCTCGTCAAGGACCCGGCAGGCGACGACCATGTGCATCAGGCTGGCCGACGTATTGGTCAGCACCAGCACACCGATGCCGTCGTCCGGCAGCAGCATGCAATTGGTCTGGAACCCGTCGATGCCGCCGGTATGCGCGGCCAGCTTGTGTTCCCGGTAGCGGCCGATCGTCCAGCCGAGACCGTAGGCGTGCTGGGTGAGACCCGGCATGTCGCCGGGGTCGGGCATCAGCATGTGTGGCGTGAGCTGGCGCTGCGCCGTGTCCGGCGACATCGCGGTCGCGCCGTCGAGCTGCCCTCCCGCCAGCTGGACCTGGAGCCAGCGGGCCATGTCGGCGGCGGTGGAGTTGATCGCGCCGGCGGGGGCCATCGCCGGCAGTGGCCGCTGCGGCACGGGCACGATCGCGCCGTTCCTGCGCGTGTACGCGGCGGCGTGGTCGTCGTCCGCGAGCATCTCGGTCACCGACATCGTCGTGCGGCCCATCCCCAGCGGCTCGAGCAGCCTGGCGCGCACGAAGTCCTCCCACGGAACGCCGGAGAGGGCCTCCACCACGTACCCGGCGGCCAAGTACCCGAGGTTGCAGTACTGGAACTCCTGGCGGAGGTCCCTGCTCAGCGGGAGGAACCGCAGGCTCCGGACGATCTCGTCCCGTGACCGGCCGGGATGCCCGAGCCAGGTCAGGTCGTGCCGGGGCAGCCCGGACCGGTGCGACAGCAGGTCGACGATCGTCAGGCGGTCGCTCGCGAAGGGATCGTGCAGCCGGACACCGGGCACGTAGTCCCGCAGCGGGCGGTCCCATTCCAGCAGCTCCTCGTCGACGAGGGCGCCCACGGTCGTCGCCGTGAACGCCTTGGTCACCGACCCGATGGCGAACAGCGTGTCGGGGGTGACCGGCAGACCGGCCTCCCGGTCCCGCAGCCCCCACCCGCTGGCGAGCTCAACCCGCCCGTCCCTGACGGCGGTAACCGCGCACCCGGGAACCTCCCAGGCGGCAAGCTGCTCGACGACGAACTTCTCTACACTTTCCACGCCAGCTCCCGCGGCTTGGGACTTAGCGGCCTACATTGAGCCACATTAGCTGGGTGGGCCGCGCGGGCGATATGTCGCCCGCGCGGCAATTGTCCGGTGCTCAGCCGGCCCCGAGCACAAGCTCGACGTTCAGCGCCAGGACGGTGAACAGCCGGTTGGTCAGCACAGCGGTGGTGCGGCCCGTGCTCGGCCGCATGACCAGCGAGGCCGCGAAACCCGGCCCCGCGCCGGCCTGGCCGGCGGCGTCCATCGGGCGCCGCAGCCCCCAGCCGAGCCCGGTCTCCTCCGCCGCGTCACGCTGCGGGACCTGCGGGCGCAGCGCCTCCTCGGCGAGCTCCCCGGGCAGCAGCGTCCGCCACCCGGACCCGAAGCGAACCAGGTCCGGCCCGGTCGACCACAGCCCGCCCGCGCTCTGCAGCGCGAAAACCCGCGGCGGCTCGCGTTCGAGCGAGCCGTCCTCCGCGAGCCGGTAGCCGCACGCCGCGTCGGGCGCGACCGGGGCCGCGGCCGGGAACCACGAGTCGGCCATGCCGAGCGGTTCGAGGACGAGCCTGGTCGCCGCCGCGGCGAACGGGGTTCCGGTCCGGTCCGCGATGAGCTGCCCGAGCACCGCGTAGCCGCCGTCGCTGTAAGCGAACTCGCCGCGTGGGCCTGAGCACCCGACGACGGGCCCGAGCACGTCGGCGGCATCCGCCACCGAATCAGCCCACAGCGACAGCGACGGCGGGCTGTCGGCGCCGCCGGTGTGCGCGAGCAGTTCCCGCACGGTGACGGTGTCATCGGCCAGGCGCAGCGAGCGCAGCTGCCCGTTGACCGGGGCGTCGAGGGCGAGGGCGCCCGCCGCGACCAGGCACAGCACGGCCGTCGCGGTGACGAGCGCGGTGATCTGGCAGGCCGGGAACAGGTGACCGGGTCCCAGCGGCACGTTCCCCTCGAGGTCGGCCCAGCCGCTCGAGCACGTCCAGATCCCGGACGCGGACCCGCTGCCCGCGTTGCCCGCGGCAGTCAGCCCGACCAGGCCGAACTTCGCGTAGGACTCCTCGACGATGCCGGGCACCTGCCTTGGCACCGGCCCGGAGCCCCCGGTCGGCGGCCGGGCGACCCGCGCGTCGGTGACATCCACGTCGCTGGCGAAGAAGACACGCAGGGCTTCGATCCGGTACGGGGCCTGCGGCTCGACGCTCGCCTCCACCCGCAGGTCCCCGGCCTTCGCGCTCACGTGAGCCGGGTCGGCGTCGATGACGACCAGGCCCTCGCGCAGCCTGTCCGCGATGCCCGCCAGGGTCGTGGCGATCGCCTCGGGCGACACCAGGCCCAGCATCTGTCCGGTGAAGTGCTCGCCGAGCTCGTCGCGGGACGGCGCGGTCCAGCCCGGCGCGCCGGCCTCGCCGTAGCGGCCGAAGACCCAGCGCACCTGGGCGAGGGCGTGGCTGTGTTCGGCCTCGGCGGCGGCGATGCGCTCCTTGAGCGCGGCCCAGCTGCTCACCCCGTGCTCACGGGCGACGGCCAGCTGGGCGTCGTGCAGGGTGGTGAACTCTCCCGCGGCTAGCCGCCGCTTCGCCTCGAGCTTGAGGTGACGCAGGCTCGGGCGGTCCGGGAGGTCACGGAAGTCGTCGTGGGCGGCAGCCCCTGGCTGATCGGACAAGGCAGTCCTTCCTCGGCGCCCGTGGGTCCGCGTTCAGCGGGCAGGAAAGACATGCCTGCGCATGTAAGCGATCGAAACCGGTGAGCTTGAAGCTCTGCCCGCGGACCCGGGTGCGGCCGACACCGCCACCGCCCACAGTACCCCGGCGGCTAAGCCGCCCGCGATGGGGCGGCTGATCCGCGCGGCGGCGAGGTCACGCAGGCTCACCACGCCGCGCACCTCGCGGCCCGCGAGCACCGGCAGGTGCCGGAAGCCGTGCAGCAGCATGAGCTGAGCGGCTTCCTCGACCGTGGTATCCGGGGAGGCCGCTTCCGGGTCCTTCGTCATCCACGCGTGCACGGGGGCCGTCGTCAGGTCGCTGCCGGATGCCGCCGCGCGGAGCACGTCCCGCTCGGTGAGAATGCCGGCCAGGAACGTGCCCTGCATGATCAGCGCCGACCCGACATGCTGCCGGACCATGGCCGCGGCGGCCTGCGCCACCGGCTCGTCGTGGCTGGTGGTGACCACGCGGGTGGTCATCACGTCGCGGACGGTCAGCGCGCGGCGCGGATTGTCAGCCACTCTCGCCTACCTCGTCGAGCTCCGTGTCCACGTGCGGCGCGGATGGCCCGGACAATTCCTCGGACAGCATGCGCCACAGCGATCCGGCCCAGGAGGAAACCCGCGGCCAGTGCATCCAGAACAGCTGCAGAGTCGTCTCATCGAACTCGGTGTGAGCCCGCTCAGGGCTGATCGCTTCGGTAAGGTCCTCGAACTGATGGAGGAGTTCGAGGAAGCGGTCTGCGTTAGCTTCCATGTGACTACCTTCGGCCATGGCAAGGGATGACAAGGTGGGCAAAAGCGGCTGATTGCACCGAGTGCGGAGTTCCATACCCCGAAAGAACACGACTGAAAAGCAGGAACTATGAGCACACTGACGGCGGCCGTCCGGGACCTGCACCCCGGCTATTTCGCGTTCGTGATGGCCACGGGGATCATCTCGACCGGGGCATTTCTGCTCGGGCCGTCCTGGCTATCCTGGGCGCTGCTGGCGGTAGCCTCGGCCGGGCTCGTCGTGCTTGGCCTGGCGCTCGTGGCCCGGCTGGCGTTCTTCCGGTCCGCCGTCGCGGCGGACTTCAAGGCGCCGGACCGGGTGTTCGGGTTCTTCACCATCGCCGCGAGCCTGGACGTGCTCGGCATCCGGCTCGCCTCCGCCGGTCACCCGCTGGGCACCGCGATCCTGGCGGCCGCGGCCGCCGCGGTGTGGCTGCTGCTGACCTACGCGATACCCGCGAGCCTGCTGCTGGCCCGGGTGCAGGACTCGGTGCTCGGCGGTGTCAACGGGACCTGGCTGCTGTGGGTCGTCGCCACGCAGTCCCTGTCGGTCAGCGCCTCGACGCTGATCCCCGTGTGGCCGTCGCAGGCGGGGCTGCTGGCCCCGGTGGCCGCCGGGCTGTGGTGCATCGGGTTGCTGCTGTACCTGATGCTCGTCTCGCTGATCATGCTGCGCTGGCTGACCGTCCCCATGACGGCCGAGACGTTCGGCCCGCCTTACTGGATCCTCATGGGCGCCACGGCGATCACCGTGCTCGCCGGCGGCCGCTTCGCGGGACTGCCGCCCGCGCTCCCCGCGGTCCACGACACGGCCGGGTTCGTGACCGGGTTCTCGTTCGCGATGTGGGCTTTCGGCACCTGGTGGATCCCGCTGCTCGTCATCCTCAGCCTGTGGCGCCACGTCCGGCAGCACTGGCCGCTGACCTACGAGCCTCCGCTGTGGAGCGTCGTCTTCCCGCTCGGGATGTATGCGGTGGCCACCGACACATTCGGCAAGACCGCGCACCTGGGCTACATGGAACCGCTGGCCCGGTTCATGCTCTGGGTTGCCGTCGCCGCGTGGGTGCTGGTCGCGGCCGCGTTCCTCGTCCGGCTCACCCCGGGCGCCGCGTCAGCGCGGGCTCAGCCGGAAGGCGCGGGCGCCCGCCGCCCAGGCTAGGTGCAGGTCGGCGGGGACGGGGGCGCCGTTGTCGTCGAAGCCGATGCCGTTGAAGCTGGCGAAGGCGTGGTTGTCGCGCGCCATGACGGCGAAGGCGCCGGCCACGTCGCGTTCCCCGGTCAGGACCAGGACGTCGGCGAGCCGGCGGCGGCCCTTGAGCCGGATCGTCACGGGCTCGCCAGTGCGGAGGTTGCGGCCCCAGCCGAACTGCGTGCCGACGAGCAGGTCTCCCTCGTGCCTGGTGTAGGCGACCGGCACCGCGAAGCGCCGCCCGGACGCGCGGCCGGTCACGTACATGGTGAGGAGCCGGCGGCCGGCGAGGCGGCTCACCAGCGGCGCGCGCAGCAGCCCCCCGACGAACCGGTTGACCAGTCCCTGCGCCGCCAGGGTCTTCGCCCGCGGCTCCGGGCGTCCCGTCAGTTGCTGATCGGTCATCGCAGCGCTCCTTCCGCGTGTTACCTCGATCGCCTTCGGATCGTCTGTGGGTATGACGGACGGCGGCGGAGGAAGGTAACAAGTGGACGGCACGGACTGGCTGGCGGCCGAGTTCCAGGCGCACCGCGCGCACCTGCGGGCGGTGTCCTACCGGATGCTCGGCTCGCTGGCCGAGGCGGACGACGCGGTGCAGGAGACGTGGCTCCGGCTCACCACCGCCGGCGGGGATGACGTCCGGAACATGCGGGCGTGGCTGACCACCGTCGTGTCCCGGATCTGCCTGGACATGCTGCGCGCCCGCGCGGCCCGCCACGAGGAGCCGCTGGACGCGCACGTGCCGGACCCGGTCGTCACGCCCGTCGAGGACGATCCCGAGCAGCACGCGCTGCTGGCCGACTCGGTCGGGCTCGCGCTGCTCGTCGTCCTGGACACGCTGTCCCCGGCCGAGCGGCTCGCCTTCGTGCTGCACGACGTCTTCGCCGTCCCGTTCGAGGAGATCGGGCCCGTCCTTGACCGATCCCCGGCCGCCGCCAAGCAGCTGGCCAGCCGCGCCAGGCGCCGGCTGCGCGGGGCCGACGCTCCCGCCCGCCGCGGCGCGGCCGATCCGGCCAGGCAGCGCGAAGTGGCCGAGGCGTTCCTCGCCGCCGCCCGCGGGGACGACTTCGACGGGCTGCTCGCGGTTCTGGACCCCGGCGTGGTGCTGCGCGCCGACGCGGGCACCGGCCCGTTCGCCCCGTCCCGGCTGATCAGCGGCGCGGCGAACGTGGCCACCGAGGCGCACCGCTTCGCGTCCCTGGCGCGCATGGCGCAGCCGGTGCTCGTCAACGGCACCCCCGGATTCCTGGTCGCCCACGGTGGCCAGCCGCTGGCCCTGATCGGCCTGGCCATCCGCGACGGCGTGATCACCGAGATCGACATCCTCGCCGACCCCGACCGCCTCGGCCGGCTGGCCCTCGCGGGCCTTACCGGCTAGCGCTCCGGTGCCGTACACCGCGGGGAGCGACCGGCCGACAGCGGCCGGGAGCGGCCGCCAGCCCGCTTCTTGCTGTTATCAGGAGAGCGCGGCCGCTCTCGCAAGATAGCGGATCAGTGAGCACACCATAGGGTGCCTAGCGATCCACGCTGTTCGTCGCCGTGCCATTTCTTGCTGTTATCGGCGGGCGAGGCGGCGCGGCGCGGCGCGGCGTGGGCCTACCGCGTCACGGCTGATCCCGGAAGTAGTGGTCCTGGGCGAGGTCGTCGAGCAGGCTGGGGTGTTCCGGCTGCCAGCCGAGCAGCCGGCGGGTCAGCGTGCTCGAGGCGGGGTTGTCGAGGGAGACGAACATCGCGAGGAACCCGAAGTAGGCCCCGGCTTCCTCGGGCGGGATGCTGACGGCCGGCACGCCCAGGTGCCTGCCGATGGCCGCGGCGATCTCCCTGAACGGCACGCCCTCGTCGGCCACGGCGTGCAGCCGCGACCCGGCGGGCGCCGACTCCAGCGCCAGCCGGAGCAGGCGCGCCGCGTCCAGGGTGTGCACCGCGGGCCACCGGTTCGCACCGGCGCCGGCGTAACCCGCCCGGCCCCGGTCGCGGGCGATGGCGATCAGGGCCGGGACATAGCCGCGGTGATCGAGGGAGCTGTGCACGGTCGGCGGCAGCCGCACCACCGACGCGCGGACCCCGCGCCCGGCGAGGGCGAGGACCGCGTTCTCCCCGTCGGCCTGCGGGCCGGCCCCGGGGGTGTCCGCCTCAGTGCCGGTGCCCCGCAGCCCGCCGAGCACCAGCGCCAGTGTTCCCGAGACGCCAGCGAACGGCTTTCCGGTCCCGGCGAGCGCCTCACCGATCGCCGCCTTGGCGCGCAGGTCGGCCCCGATCGCGGCGGCCCAGTCGCCGGCCCGCACCGCGTCGTGCTTGAGCGCCAGGTGAATGACGCCATCCGACGCGGCGGCCGCCTCCCGCAGGCCGTCCAGATCGTCGAGTGAGCCGCGGTGCGCTTTGGCCCCGAGCGCCTCCACCGCCGCGGCGGAAGCGTCGGAGCGGGCCAGGCCGACGACCTCGTGGCCGGCGCCGAGCAGCTCGGGGATAACGGCGGAAGCGATATGGCCGGACGCCCCGGTGACGAATACCTGCACGGGAACTACCTCCTATGGGCAAGTAGGCATTAGCTACAATGTAGGCATCGACAACAAAGATGTCAACGGCAACATCCACTGCTATCGTGAGATGCATGACCGGGCGCCCGTACCACCACGGCAACCTGCGGGCCGCGCTGCTCGCCGAGGCCGAACGCACGCTGCGGGACGAGGGCATCGACCAGCTCTCGCTGCGCGACCTCGCGCGCCAGGCGGGAGTCAGCCACGCCGCGCCCCGCCGGCACTTCGCCGACCGCCAGGCCCTGCTCGACGCCCTCGCCGAGGCCGGGTTCCTGCGCCTTGGCGACGAACTGCGCGCGGCGATCGACGCTGCTGGGGACGACTACGCGACGCGGGTACGGGCGGCCGCGACCGCGTACGTGCGGTTCGCCACCGAAGACGCCGCCCTCCTCGAGCTGATGTATGCCGTCAAGCGCGGCCCGCACCCGGTGGCGGTTGACGACGCGTTCGGCCGGCTGTTCACCACGTTCGCCGGCCTGATCAGCCAGGGGCAGCGAACAGGCGAGTTGCGGCCGGGCGATCCCGACCGGATCCGCCTGCTGTTCCTCGCCGCCATCCAGGGCATCGCCGGGCTCGTCACCTCGGGCACCATCGAAGCCGGGCAGGCCGGCGAGCTCATCGCGGACGCGGTGGCGCTGTTGGCCCTCGCCCGCCCTGAACCAGCCTAGGCGCCGCCGAGGCGCTGGAGCAGCAGAGCCTCGCCGAGCACGGCGCGCTCGAACTCCGGCAGGTGCAGCCCCTCGTTCGGGCCATGCGCGCGCGTGTCGGGGTCCTCGACGCCGGTGACGAGGATGCTCGCGGACGGGAACGTCTCCTGGAACTGCGCGATGAACGGGATCGAGCCGCCGCTGCCCATGTCGACCGGATCGGTGCCGTTCCACGCCTCGGCGAGAGCGGAGCGTGCGGCGGCGTAGGCCGGGCCATCCGCCGGCAGCACGGTTGGCTCGCCCGAGTCGACGACCGTGGTCGTGAGCTGGGCACCCCAGGGGACGTGCTTTCCCAGGTGCTCCCGCAGCCGGGTGATCGCGTTCGCGGTGGTGTCCCCGGGCGCGAGCCGGATGGTGACGCGGGCGCGGGCGGCCGGGACGAGGGTGTTGGAGGCGCCGGTGACCTTCGGGGCGTCCAGCCCGGTCACCGTGATGGCGGGCCGGGTCCACAGCCGCTCGACGGCGGAGCCGGTGCCGATCCAGCTGGTCCCTGGCGCGGCGCCCGACTCGGCGCGGAGCCGTTCCTCGGGGTAGACCACGTCCGCGGCGGGAGCCGAGACAAGACCGTCGACGGCCGGGCTGCCGTCCGCGGTCCACAGCGTCGCCAGCAGCCTCGTGAGCGCCATGATGGCGTCGGGGACCAGGCCGCCCCACATCCCGGAGTGCACGGCATGCGTGAGCGTGCGCACCTCGACGTCCACCCGGACGAGGCCGCGCAGGCTCGTCGTGAGCGACGGGACGCCGATGTCCCAGTTGCCCGCGTCGGCGATGACGATGACATCCGCGGCCAGCCGGTCGCGGTACTGGCCCAGCAGGTCGGGGAGGGTATGGGATGAGACTTCCTCCTCGCCCTCGATGAAGAACCGCACGGTGACGGGCAGGTCATCGCCCAGGGCGCGCAGCGCGCCCACGTGCACCGCGATCCCCGCCTTGTCGTCAGCCGCGCCCCGGCCGTAGAGGCGCTGGCCGCGGACGGTGGGCTCGAACGGCGGGCTGTCCCAGTCGGCGGGGTCGTTCTCCGGCTGGACGTCGTGATGGGCGTACAGGAGGACGACAGGAGCGCCGGCCGGTCCCGTCCGCTCGCCGATCACGGCGGGCGGGGCACCGTCGTACGCCCGGACGACCTCCGCGCCGACACCCTCGGCGGCCAGGAGTTCGGCCGTTTTCCGCGCGGACTCCTCCACCTGGTCCAGACGCTTGGGGTCGGCACTGACCGACTGGATCCTCACCAGGGCCTCGAGGTCGCCGATCAGGCCGGGCAGGAGATCGTGGACACGGTTCTTCAGCTCACTCACAGAGGCAACTCTAGAGCTCCAGAGCTATTTGCTCGGCTGCGGGAGGGTGCAGTCGACCTTCGGGTTGACGCCCATGTAGTTGAGGGGACCCGCGAGAATGGTCACGACGATCGTGCCGGCCTTGGTGCAGCTGCCGACCGTCCCGCCGTAGTAACCGCGCTGCCCGGCGGCGACCACGCCGATGATCAGCCAGATGAGAAGCAGCAACGATCCGAGGCGCATTCTGACCTCCCGGGCATACCCGCCTAACCCGCGACAAGTGACTTGCCGGTGAGCATACCGGCATCGGACAGCGCCGGCTCGGTGCGCCTCGCCGCTGGAGTGAGAAGATTCAGCGCGTCCGGCCGGAGCACGGGGCGAGGAGGAGGCCAGAGTCATGCGAGCAGCGCTGGCGGAGGAGCTCGGCGGTATCGACAGCGTGCGGCTGGCCGATCGGCCAGACCCGGTACCGGCGGCGGGGCAGGCGCTCGTCAGGGTGCACGGCGCGGGCGTCGGCCTGTGGGACGTCGGCTTCCTCGGCGGCGGCTTCCCCGGGGTTGTCCTGCCGTTCGTCCCGGGTCAGGAAGTCGCGGGCGTCGTCGAAGCGGCCGGCGGCGGGGCCGGCGTCGAGCCGGGCGATCGGGTGTGGGCGAGCCTGTTCCCGGCCGGCGGCGGGTTCGCCGAACTGGCGCTGGCGTCGGCGGAGCGGATCGCCCCCATGCCCGGCCAGCTGAGCTTCGCCGAGGCGGCGGGGCTGGTGATCGCGGGCGGGACCGCGCACGAGGGCCTCGTCGACCGGGGGCGGCTGCGGGCCGGGGAAACCGCGCTGATCACCGCCGCCGCGGGCGGCGTGGGCAGCGCCGCCATACAGATCGCGGCGGCCATCGGCGCCCGCCCGCTGGGGGTGGCCAGCCCGGCCAACCACGGCTACGTGCGCGGCCTGGGCGCTACCGACGTCTTCGACTACCACGCCGCCGACTGGGTCCAGCAGGTGCGTGCCGCGGTTCCCGGCGGCGTCGACCTGCTGCTCGACTGCGCCGGCGGCCAGACCCGCGATCAGGCCATCGGCGCGGTCCGCGACGGCGGCCGGGCGTTCTTCATCGTCCTGCAGGGTCCGCCCGCCCAGGTTGAGCGCGGCATCACGGGCGAATCGTTCGCCGCGCGCGTCGACCGGCAGCGGCTGACAGCCCTGGGCCGCCTGGTCGATGCCGGGCACCTCCGCCCACAGGTCACGGTGCTGCCCCTGGACCAGGCTCGCGAGGCGCTGGCGCGGGTCGCGGGCCGGCACACCCGCGGCAAGGTCGTGCTGCAGCCTTGACGCGATGTGGGGCAGCTTCCACAATGGCGTCACAGATCCACTTGTGTCCATGCCCTAACGCCGGGCGGGGACGTTCTGGCGGCCGGGCAAGAGACCCGTTGGAACGGGTGGGAAACGTTGACGGTCGGCAGCGCGACATCGATTGTGTCCGAGCTGGCCAAGGCGGGCACCAGGGTCATGTTCGGGCTGCCGGGCGGCGGTCCGAACCTGGACGTGATCGGCGCGGCGGAAGCGGCCGGGATGCGCTTCGTCCTCGCCCACGCCGAGTCCGCCGCGGTGATCATGGCGGCCACGTACGCCGACCTCACCGGCACGCCTGGCGCGGTAGTGGTGACCAGGGGACCTGGGCTCGCGGCCGCGGTGAACGGGATCGCCCACGCCGCGCTCGACCGGCTGCCGGTGGTCGTCATCGCCGATACGGTGCGGGCCGCCGAGACTGACCGGATCAGCCACCAGCGGCTGGATCAGGAGGCGCTGGGGCGATCGGTCGCTAAGACGGTGGTCACCGTGGGCGGGAAAGGCGCGGACGAGGAGGCGGCGCGCGCCGTCAGGGACGCCCTGGCATCCCCCCCGGGGCCAGTGGTCGCGCTCATGGACGACAGCGACGCCGCTCGCTCCGCTGGACCGCGCGACGGCCTGGCGGGTTCCGCCGGCGCCGCCGCGGACGGCCGCCCGGGCACGCACGGCGCCCTGAGTTTCCTGGCGGACGCGCTGCGCGGGGCCAGGCGGCCGGTGCTGCTGCTCGGCGCCGCCGCCATCCCGCACACCACCGCCATCCGCGGCGCGGTCCTCGGCAGCGGCGTCCCGGCCCTGCACACCTACCGGGCCAGGGGCATCGTGCCCGACGATTCGGCCGAAGCCGCGGGCCTGGTCACGGGCGGCACCGCCGAGTGGCCGCTGCTGGCCGCGGCCGACCTCATCGTCGGGCTTGGCGTGGACGAGGCCGAGATGATCCCCGCCGCGTGGGAGTACACCGCCCGCACCGTGCTGGTCACCGGGCATTCCGCCGGCCGCGGCGAATCCGGCTACTTCACGGGGGCGAGCACGGTGGCCGCCCCACTGCCCGCGGCGATCGGCGTCCTGGCGGAGGGCGCGGGCGGGCACGGCTGGCCGCCTGGTGCGGGCCGGGCGGCCAGGCTCGGCGCCGTGCGCCGGCTGACCGAGGCGGCCGTCGCGGGCCCCGGCAGGCTGGCCCCGCAGCGGGTCGCGGCGATCGTGCGGGCGCATACGCCGCCGGACACGGTGGCCACCGTGGACGCGGGCGCGCACATGCTGGTGGCGATGCCGCTGTGGGAGGTGCCGCGGCCGCGCCGGCTGCTGACCTCCAGCGGGCTGGCCACCATGGGTTTCGCGCTGCCGGCCGCGATCGCCGCGGCCTGCTGCGCCCCCGGTCCGCCCGTGGTGGCCTTCACCGGGGACGGCGGCCTGGGCATGACGCTGGCCGAGATCGAGACCGCGGTCCGGCTGGAGCTGCCCATCGTGGTCGTCGTGTTCAACGACGCCGCGCTCAGCCTCATCAAGATCAAACAGCGTCCCGCGGGCCACGGCGGCGCGGCGGCCGTGGACTACCGCCCGGTGTCGTTCGCCGCGATCGCCACGGCCATGGGAGCGGCGGGCGTTTCCGTCGCGGCGGAGGCCGGCCTTGTCACGGCGGTGGAGCAGGCGCTGCGGCGGAGCGGGCCGACGGTGATCGACGTGGCGGTGGACCCGGCCTCCTACCCCGCGGTGCTTGACCTGAGCCGCGGCCCCGCTGGCCGCAGGAAGATCCGATCTCTCGAACAGGAGTATGGGCAGTGACGATTACCG